>ENA-OQOA01000752-OQOA01000752.1-human-gut-metagenome-genome-assembly--contig:-NODE-752-length-12412-cov-5.282784_pt1 | contig 12412 bp, 16 predicted proteins | sample MGYA00242633_ERZ504888 | MGnify/ENA primary metagenome ERZ504888 (study PRJEB26092, sample SAMD00036372) | human gut metagenome | host: Homo sapiens | study: EMG produced TPA metagenomics assembly of... | reverse complement strand
CGAAGGTGACGGAGAGGGCAAGCCCGGCAGGAAAGAGCCGCTGCGCAGCGATAGGCAGGCTCTTTGTCAGAGCGATACTATCGCTGTGTCTGGGATTCGCCGTCAGCGGCCTTGCCCTCTTAGTCGGGCTTGCGCCCGCCAGCTCTCCCAAAGGGGAGAGCCTTTGGAGCGCGAGGAAGGAGAAGATAACCATGCAGAACATCGACCTGATCTGCGTCGGCAAGCTCAACGCGAAATACTTTGCCGAGGGCGTGGCCGAATACCAGAAGCGTCTGGCGGCGTTTGCGTCTTTCCGCATCGTCGAGCTGCCGGAAGAAAAAATCGAAGAGAAGAACGCCTCCGACGCCGTGGTGAAAAAGGCGCTGGACAAAGAGGGCAGAGCCATCCTCGGCAGCGTCCGCAGGGGCGCGGCCATCGTCGCCCTGTGCATCGAGGGAAAACAGATCTCCTCCGAGGAGCTGGCGCAGTTCCTCGCCGACCGCGCAAACAGCGGCGCGGGAGACGTGGCTTTCGTCATCGGCTCGTCCCACGGCCTCTCGGACGAGGTCAAGCGCGCGGCGGCGCTCCGGTTCAGCATGGGCCGCATCACGATGCCCCACCAGCTGGCCCGCCTTGTCCTCACCGAACAGATCTACCGCGCCTGCACCATCAACGCGGGGATGAAGTATCATAAATAATTGGACAAATTTTTAAGTTCTGGTATAATAAGCTTGATAAGAGAATCGGAGGACGGAACAGGCAGCCGTCGCCCATTGTTAGGAGATGCGGGAATCGTCACCCCGCCTGATTCTCAGAGAAAAGGCCGCTGCAGAAATGCAGCGGTCTTTTTTGCGTGGAAAAGGTCAGGCTTCCCTTCGTACAACCTCTCAGTCTCGCTTCGCTCGACAGCTCCCCTGGTAGGGGAGCCTCTGGCGAAACCGTTCACTCTGCGGGGACTGCCAAAGCCTCCCCTCGGTAGGGGAGGTGGCATTGCGAAGCAATGACGGAGAGGTTGAGTTCAGCAGTGGCTTACGGTCAGGCTTGTAAACTTTCTGTGCAGTGCTTGACTTTTGCGGGGAATGGCATATACTAAAGATAGTAAAGGCAATTACTGATTCATCGTCCCACGGAAAGAAAACCCCCTCCCGGAGCTGCAATCTCCGAAAGGGGGTTTCCTTATTTAGTGCTTACGGTCTTTGAACCAGCCGTCAAGCCACTTGCAAACAAAGTTTGACACTACGTTTGCTGCGACGGAGGTCATAAAGGCAAAAATATGATTCATCGTTCCCACCTCCTTCCCAATAAAATGGGCGGAGTTAGACCGCAAAACCATTATAACATATAATTCGCCAAAAAGATACAGGGAATGCCAAGAGAAGAGTGACTGTAAACTTTCCGCACAGTGCTTGACTTTTGCGGAGAATCGCATATAATAAAAGTGATAAAGGTAGAAGCAAATGAGTCCATTGGCTCACCCAAAAGGAAAGACCCCCTCCCGGAGCTCCAATCTCCGAAAGGGGGTTTTTTGCGTCTTCCGGCCTGCCAAAGCCTCTCCCTTTGGGAGAGGTGGCATTGCGAAGCAATGACGGAGAGGGCAAGCCCGGCAGGAAAGAGCAGCTGCGCAGCGATGGGCAGGCTCTTTGTCAGAGCAATACTATCGCAGCGCCTGTGATTCTCGGTCAGCGGCCTTGCCCTCTCAGTCGGGCTTGCGCCCGCCAGCTCCCCCAAAGGGGGAGCCTTTAACTGAGAGGCCTCCGTGAATTTGTGGAAAATGCACGATTGAAAAGAACGGAATTTGTAAATGTGATAAAAATGAGAAGAAGATATTGACAAAAACAATGGGTGGGGTATAATGATAACACAGGCCGACAGCCGGAAATGGATGGCCCGCCTGTATAATTCATTTTTATTTATGGAGGCAAAAATCATGAAAATGGCAAAGAAACTTCTGGCCGTCGTCCTCGCTGGTGTTATGGCTGTGTCCATGCTGACTGGCTGCGCTCTGACCGATGCTGCTAAGGCAAAGGCACTGGAGAAGGCACTGAACGACCATGCTCAGGGCGCTACGCAGGAAATCAAGTACGACTACAAGAGCAGCCTGAACAGCAAGGCCGACAAGATCTGGGAGCAGGAGTACAAGAAAGATACCGCTCCCGCCGTCGTCAAGGACACTCTGGTCGATGTTTCTCTGACTGGTGTCGCCGGTAAGGGCTACTTCTACTACATCGTTGAGCAGCCCAAGAACGATGTCAAGACCTACGGCGCTTGGGTCACCGCTGCCACTGATCTGCACAGCGAGGTTTCCCCGAAGGTTGCCAAGGAGTCCAGCGCGGCTAAATTCGACAAGATCATGGACCACAACACCTCCAACGGGGCCAATGCCAAGAGCAAGGTCGAGTTCGGCGTTTCTTATGTGAGCAAGACTGTTGACGGCACTACCACCAAGTACGCTGTGATCGTCTTTGAGGCTGCCCCCAAGAAGGCTCAGTAATCACCCCATCTGCTCAAATCATTACAGACCCTGTCTGTGATACACATTGAGAAATGACTCCAAGGCCCGGAGCGGGAACGCTCCGGGCCTTGGTTTTTTTGGAGAAGGGGCGGGGAGGAGCGAGGGGGCGGGCCTTTACAATCCCCGCAAAACATGGTAAAGTAAAGGTACTCTGCTTTCAACAGGAAAAGCAGGCCCGGCTGCGGGGAAAGCCGCCGGGAAAACGACTCAACACGACACGGCAAACCAGCCGCGGACGGAAAGGATGTACTTACAATGGAACAGAGCGAAAAGACCCTTGATATGATCGTCAATCTCTGCAAGAACCGGGGCTATGTCTTCCCCGGCTCTGAGATCTACGGCGGTCTGGCCAACAGCTGGGACTACGGCCCTCTGGGCGTCGAGTTCAAGAACAACGTCAAAAAGGCATGGCTGAAAAAGTTCGTGCAGGAGAGCCCCTACAACGTGGGCCTCGATGCCGCCATTATCATGAACCCCCAGACCTGGGTCACCACCGGCCATGTGGCCGGTTTCTCGGACCCCCTGCTGGACTGCCGCGCCTGCAAGGCCCGCCACCGCGCCGACAAGCTCATCGGCGACGAGCACCCCGAGGTCAACGTGGACGCCATGAGCTTTGACGAGATGGACGCTTTCATCGCCGAACACGAGGACGTGGTCTGCCCCGTCTGCGGCAAGCACGACTTTACCCCCATCCGTAAGTTCAACCTGATGTTCAAGACCGCCATCGGCGTCACCGAGGACAGCTCTTCCACCTGCTACCTCCGCCCCGAGACCGCGCAGGGCATCTTCGTCAACTTTGCCAACATCCAGCGCACCACCCGCCGCAAGCTGCCCTTCGGCGTCTGTCAGGTGGGCAAGGCCTTCCGCAACGAGATCACCCCGGGCAACTTCACCTTCCGCACCCGCGAGTTCGAGCAGATGGAGTGCGAGTTCTTCTGCAAGCCCGGCACCGACCTGGAGTGGTTCTCCTACTGGAAGGACTACTGCGAGAACTGGCTGCTGAGCCTCGGCATCAAAAAGGAGCATCTGCGCCTGCGCGACCACGAGCCTGCAGAGCTGGCCTTCTACAGCCGCGCCACCACCGACATCGAGTACGCCTTCCCCTTCACCGACTGGGGCGAGCTGTGGGGCATCGCCGACCGCACCAACTACGACCTGAGCCGCCATCAGGAGGCCTCCGGCAAGAGCCTCGAGTACTTCGACAGCGAGACCAACGAGCACTACATCCCCTACGTCATCGAGCCCTCTCTGGGCTGCGACCGCGTGGCGCTGGCTTTCCTGTGCGAGGCCTACGACGAGGAGCATCTGACCGACAGCAAGGGCAAGGAGGACGTCCGCACCGTCCTGCATCTCCACCCGGCTCTGGCTCCCTACAAGTGCGCTGTCCTGCCCCTGAGCAAGAAGCTGGGCGACAAGGCCATGGAGATCCGCAATGAGCTGAGCAAGTACTTCATGGTGGACTACGACGATACCGGCTCCATCGGCAAGCGCTACCGCCGTGAGGACGAGATCGGCACCCCCTACTGCATCACCGTGGACTTCGACACCGTGGGCGACGAGGCCAAGGGCATTGCCGCCGACAACTGCGTCACCGTCCGCGACCGCGACACCATGGAGCAGGTGCGTATGCCCATCTCCGAGCTGAAGGCTTATATCGAGAGCAAGATCGAGTTCTGATAAAAACGCACTTTTGCAAGTGAAAAAACAGCCCCGCCGTTGCATTTTCGGCGGGGCTGTGGTATAATACAACTAAAGAAAGTGCTGTCTGGCAAACGGTCAGCACCTTTCCGACAGATCAGTCACAAAAAATGACCGCTCAGGCGTGAGACACTGGGGCGGTCATTTTTTGTTATGAAAGATCTTATACGCTATGTCAAACATGCCGAAACCCACAGTTGCAAGCAACGTGAGCAGAGCTAAGGTTTCCAAAAGCGTCATAGAACATCCCCCCTTTCGCTGTGGAGCGTCGGGGGCATAACAAAAATGCTCGCCTTCCCGACGTAAGGCCGGAAAGGTGTAGACCGCCTGCCGTTATGTAGACAGCACTCTCATACACTAGTATAACAGATGTTTCCCGATTTTTCAACCGGAAGAAACGTCTGTTTTGTTTTTATCGGGTGGACAATTCCGGCCGGAACGGTTATACTGTCAGATAGAAAATGCACCGCCGTGGTTTGCACGGCAGAAAGGATATTCTGTGGAAAACTTTACTCTTCTTCTGAAAAAATACGCCGATTTCATCGTCCGTGTGGGCGTCAACCCCCAGCCGGGCCAGACCCTTGTCATCAACTGCTGCCTCGAGGCCGCCCCGCTGGCCCGTCTGTGCGTGCGCAGTGCCTACGAGGCCGGCGCCCGTGACGTGCTGGTGAACTGGAGCGACAACGAGGTCTCCCGCAGCCGGATGGAGCTGGGCAGCGAGGAAGCCCTGACCGACTTCAAATCTTATCAGCTGCGCCGCTATCTCGACTACGCCGAGAGCGAGGGCGGCGTCTGCGTCCTCCACATCCTTGCCGACGACCCCGAGGTCTACGCCGGTCTGGACGGCGCGAAGATCAGCCGTGTGAACGCTGCGCAGCGCAAGTTCATGGCTCCGTGGCGGGAGTACACCATGAACGACCGCGTCCAGTGGTCCATCGCCGCCATGCCCAGCGCCCCGTGGGCGAAGAAGATCTTCCCGGAGCTGGACGAGGCTGCGGCCATCGAGAAGCTCTGGCAGCTCATCTTCGACGTCTGCCGCGTGACGGGCGGCGACCCGGTCAGCGAGTGGAAGGCCCACCTCGACCGTCTGACCGACCTAAAAAACAAGATGAACGCCCTCGACCTCGAGAGCGTCCACTTCGAGAGCAGCAACGGCACCGACCTGACCGTGGGCATCGCCGACAAGGCCACTTGGGAGAGTGCCGCCAGCGTCAGCGAAAAGGGCGTGGTCTTCCTGCCCAACATCCCCACCGAAGAGGTCTTCACCGCCCCCACAAGGACAAGGTGAACGGCATCGTCTACGGCACGAAACCCTACGTCTTCAACGGCCAGCTCATCAAGGGCTTCCATGTCACCTTCAAGGATGGCCGGGTCGTGGAGCACGGTGCCGATGAGGGCGCTGATTTGCTGGGTCAGCTTCTGGACACCGACGAGGGCGCACGGAGCATCGGCGAAGTGGCGCTGGTTCCGGCGTCCAGCCCCATCAACCGCAGCGGCGCGCTGTTCTACAGCACTCTCTTCGACGAGAACGCCGCCTGCCACATCGCCTTTGGCGCCAGCTATCCCGGCACCACCGAGAACGGCACCCGCCTGACCAAGGACGAGCTGCTGGCCCGGGGCATGAACCAGTCCGCCATCCACGAGGACGTCATGGTGGGCGCCGAGGACAGCCATATCACCGGCAAGTGCCGGGACGGCCGCACCGTGGAGCTGTTCCGCGACGGCGTCTGGGTGCTGTGAGAAGAGGATTTTTCACGAAAAAGCTTGCATAATCCGCAAGAGTATGCTATATTCTAGTAGTACGCTATAGTTTTATTGGAAAGTGGGCCGCAAGGTCCGCTTTTCTTGTTTGTTTGGAGGTTTTTTATGGCGAAGCAGTCTGGCGGCAACACCGCCCAGAGAGTCGAAGCGCTTGTCCGCCCCGTCGTGGAGGGCATGGGCCTGCGCCTGTGGGATGTGGTCTTTGAGAAGGAAGGGCCGGACTGGTATCTCCGTGTGCTCATCGACAGGGACGGCACCATGGACACCGACACCTGTGCCGAAGTGTCCCACGCGCTGGACCCCATCCTCGATGAGGCAGACCCCATCGACCAGAGCTATTATCTCGAGGTGGGCAGCCCCGGCCTTGGCCGCAAGCTGACCCGCCCGGAGCACTACGAGGCACTCAAGGGCGAGAAGATCGGCGTCAAGCTCATCCGCCCCACCGCCGACGGCGTGCGCGAGTTTGCCGGCATCCTGAAAGGCCGCGAGGGCAGCACCGTCACGGTCGAGACGGAGAACGGCCCGGTGAGCTTTGAGGTGAACGCCGCATCCGGCGTCCATCTCTGTGATGACGAACATCTGTTTGATTAAGACGAAAATAAATTACTGGGAGGAACCCGAAAAATGGCAGCAGCGAACAACGAATTTTTTTGAAGCTCTCTCCATGCTGGAGCACGAGCGCGGCATCACCGCGGAGTACCTGATCGAAAAGATCAAGGCGGCCATCGTCATCGCCGTGAAGAAGAACTACGAGGTCGAGGACGACCACGTCATGGTCGAGATCGACCCCAGCACCGGCAAGTTCAACGTCGCCCTCATCCAGGACGTCGTGGCCGATGAGGACTGGTACGACGAGCACAGCGAGATCGGCATCACCGAGGCTCAGCACATCCGCAAGAGCTATCAGGTGGGCGACCGCGTCGTGACCCCCCTCAAGACCAAGGACTTTGGCCGCATCGCCGCCCAGACCGCAAAGCACGTCATCCGTCAGGGCATCCGTGAGGCTGAGCGCAGCCAGCAGCTGAGCGAGATCCAGTCCCGCGCCCACGACATCGTGCAGGCTACCGTCACCCGCGTTGACCCCGAGAAGGGCATCGTTGCCCTCGATCTGGGCAAGGGCGGCGAGGCCATCCTGCCCCGCAACGAGCAGGTCCCCGGCGAGGTCTACACCGAGGGCCAGATGCTGCAGGTCTATATCGTGGATGTCGTGGCAAGCGAGCGCGGCCCCCGCGTCATGATCAGCCGCACCCACCCCGGCCTCGTCAAGCGCCTGTTCGAGCTGGAAGTGCCTGAGATCTACGACGGCACCGTCGAGGTCAAGGCCATCAGCCGCGAGGCCGGCGCCCGCACCAAGATGGCTGTCTGGTCCAAGGACGCCAACGTCAACCCCGTCTCTGCCTGCATCGGCCCCCACGGCGACCGTGTGGCCGCTGTGGTCGAGAAGCTGGGCGGCGAGAAGATCGACATCGTGAAGTGGAGTGAGGACATCTCCGAGTTCATCTCCGCAGCTCTCAGCCCCGCAAAGGTGGTCAAGGTCGAGCTGCTGCCCGGCGAGACCCGCTCCTGCCGCGTGACCGTGCCGGACCAGCAGCTGAGCCTTGCCATCGGCAACAAGGGCCAGAACGCCCGTCTGTGCGCCCGCCTGACCGGCTACAACATCGACATCCGCCCCGAGAGCGGCTACTACGGCGAGGAAGAGCCGAAGGCTGCCGAGGCTGAGAAGACCGAAGACACCGCCGCAGAATAAGCGCGGAACACCTGCCGAAGGAGGGAAAACCGGATGGCACAAAAGAAGATCCCTGCCCGCCAGTGCATCGGCTGTCTGACCAGCCGCCCCAAGAAGGAACTGGTGCGTGTGGTGCGCGCACCCAGCGGAGAGATCAGCATCGACCCCGTGGGCAAGAAGCCCGGCCGCGGTGCTTACCTCTGCCCGGATGCCGCCTGCCTTGCAAAGGCAAAAAAGAAGAAGGCGCTGGAGCGCTGCTTTGAGCAGCCGGTCCCCGCCGAGGTATACGATGCACTGGCCCAGCAGCTGGCCAGTGTGGAAGCAGAAAAGGAGGCCGACCGCGATGGCAAAGAAGCATAACGCCCCCGCAAAACCGGCCCTTGAGCCGAATGAGGCCCTGTTCCAGGCCGTGAGCCTCTGCCGCAAGGCGGGCGCTCTGACCATGGGCTTTGACGCGGTGGAAGACGCCGTCGTCAAGGGCAAGGCATGGCTCGTGATGACTGCGTCCGACGCCAGCCCCAAGACCGTGCAGCGGCTCAACTACGCTGTGGGCGATATGGTGGACGTCATCCCCATGCCGCTGACACAGGATAAGCTGGCTGACATCAGCCGCAAACCGGTGGCCATTTATGCCGTCACCGACCGCAACCTCGCCAAGCTCTGCTTTGACCGGCTGACGGCGTGCGGAGCGATTCAAACTGAGGAGGATATGAGCGAATGACCGTAAAATATAAAGTGAGCGATTTTGCAAAGGACCTGAGCATCTCTGCCAAGAAGGTCCTCGACGAGCTGAACGCCATGGGCAGCACCGGCAAGAAGAACAGCTCCACTCTGGAGGAGAACGAGCTGAACTACCTGCTGGAGAAGTTCAGCAAGGACAACAGCGTCAAGAGCCTGGACGAGTTCCTGAACAGCGCCAAGGCCCCCAAGGCTGAGCCGAAGCCCGCCGAGAAGAAGGCGGAGCCCAAGGCCGAAAAGAAGCCCGAGGCTCCCAAGGCTGAGCCTGCAATGGCCGAGGCAAAGCCCGCTGCCAAGCAAAGCAACAACAAGAAGAACGAGCAGCACAAGAAGCGCGAGGAGAAGACCGTCTCCTTGAGCGAGCTGGCCCGTGAGACCGGCGCAAAGGCTACTGCAGCTTCCGCTCAGTCCGTCTCTGTCCGCCGCGAGGACAATCAGGTCACCGTCGATACCCGCACCGTCGATATGAACGTGGACCGCTTCGACGCCCGTTACGACGATCTGGCTTCCACCAAGAACACCGAGAACCGCCGCAAGCCCACCCCCAGGGCAACAAGCAGAAGTTCACCCAGCGCGGCCAGCGCCAGCGCCAGCAGTTCCAGAAGGGCAAGCGTGAGACCGAGTTCGAGCGTCTGCAGCGCATCCAGCTGGAAAAGGCCCGCAATGCACAGCTGAAGGTCCTCATCCCCGATGAGATCACCGTCGGTGAGCTGGCTGCCCGCCTGAAGCAGCAGGCCGGCAAGGTCATCGCCAAGTTCATGCAGATGGGCGAGATGCACGCCATCAACGACGTCATCGATTTCGATACCGCCGCTCTGGTGGCCGAGGAGTTCCACGCCAAGGTCGAGAAGGAAGTCCACGTCACCATCGAGGAGCGCCTGTTCACCCAGGAGGAGGATTCTCAGGACGATCTCGTCACCCGTCCCCCGGTCGTCTGCGTCATGGGCCACGTTGACCACGGCAAGACCAGTATCCTGGACGCGATCCGCAAGACCAACGTCACCGCAGGCGAGGCCGGCGGCATCACCCAGGCCATCGGTGCATATCAGGTCAAGGTCAACGACAGCCTCATCACCTTCCTGGACTACCCCCGGGGCCACGAGGCGTTCACCTCCATGCGCGCCCGCGGTGCCAACATGACCGATATTGCAGTTCTGGTCGTCGCCGCCGATGACGGCATCATGCCCCAGACGGTCGAGTCCATCAACCACGCCAAGGCCGCCAACGTCAAGCTCATCGTGGCCATGAACAAGATGGATAAGCCCACGCCAACCCCGAGCGCGTGATGGAGGGCCTGACCAAGTACGGCATCATCACCGAGGACTGGGGCGGCGACGTCGCCTGCATCCCTGTCTCTGCTCTGACCGGCATGGGCATCAACGACCTGCTGGAGCGCATCGCTCTGGAAGCCGAGGTCATGGAGCTGAAGGCCAACCCCAACCGCCGTGCCAAGGGCGCTGTCGTCGAGGCTCGTCTGGACAAGGGCCAGGGCCCCATCGCCACCATTCTGGTGCAGAACGGCACCCTCCACTCCGGCGACGTCATCATCGCCGGTACCGCAGTGGGCCGTGTGCGTACCATGCGCAGCGACAAGGGCATTCTGCTGAACGATGCCGGTCCCTCCACCCCTGTGGAGATCACCGGTCTGACCGCTGTGCCTGAGGCCGGCGACCTGTTCGAGGCCGTCGAGGACGAGCGTCTGGCCCGTGAGCTGGCAGAGCAGCGCATCGCTGCCGCCAAGGAGAAGCAGTTCTCCGCCTTCCAGAAGGTCACGCTGGATAACCTGTTCAGCCAGATGGCTCAGAACGATATGAAGGAGCTGGCCATCGTCGTCAAGGCTGACGTCCAGGGCTCCGCCGAGGCTGTCAAGCAGAGCCTCGAGAAGATCTCCAACGACGAGGTCCGCGTCCGCGTCATCCACGCCGGTGTCGGCGCCATCAGCAAGTCCGACGTTGACCTGGCCGACGCATCCAACGCCATCATCATCGGCTTCAACGTCCGCCCCGACAACGTGGCGAAGGAAGAGGCCGCTGCCACCAAGGTCGAGATGCGTATGTACCGCGTCATCTATGACGCCATCAACGACGTCACCGACGCTATGAAGGGTATGCTGGCTCCCAAGTTCCGCGAGGTGTCTCTGGGCGAGCTGCAGGTCCGTCAGGTCTACAAGATCTCCAACGTCGGCACCGTCGCAGGCTGCCGTGTCACCAGCGGCAAGATCACCCGCGACAGCAAGGTGCGTGTCGTCCGTGACGGCATCGTCATCACGGAGGACGAGATCGCATCTCTGAAGCGCTTCAAGGACGACGCCAAGGAAGTGGCCGAGGGCTACGAGTGCGGCGTTACTCTGGCAAAGTTTGCCGACGTCAAGGAAGGCGACGTCTACGAGGCCTTCAAGATGGAAGAATACCGCGACTAAGAGAATAACCTCTCAGTCTGCTTCGCAGACAGCTTCCCTACCGAGGGGAGCCTCTGGCGAAGAGAAAAAGCTTTACGAAATGCCAAGGCCTCTCCTCGGTAGGAGAGGTGGCATTGCGAAGCAATGACGGAGAGGTTCATTTCAGAGGAGAAACTATGTCTCAGAAAAATATGGGCCGTCTGGCGCAGGACATGAAGCGTGAGCTCATCGCCATCATCGGACGGCTGAAAGACCCGCGGCTGGAGGGCGGTCTGCTGACCGTCACCCGGCTGGATGTGACGCCCGACCTGGACGTGGCGAAGGTCTATGTGAGCGTGATGGGCCGTGAGGACGGCCCCAAGCCCGCCATCGAGGCCCTGAACCGCGCCGCAGGCCATGTGCGCACCGAAGTGAGCAAGAAAATGCACATCCGCAAGGCACCCCGCTTCATCTTTGTGGAGGACGACGGTGCCGCCTATGCAGCCCACATCAATGAGCTGCTCCGCACGCTGAATGTGAACGGCGATGCTGAGGACTCTCAGCCCGCCGAGACCGAGGAATAAATCCAGCGCTGCGGAAAGGATGGATCCATCAAATGACAGAACAGCTCAATGTGCAGCAGATGGCCGAGCGCCTCTGTGCTGCGGACAACATTCTGGTCCTGTGTCATAAAAACCCGGACGGTGACACCATCGGCTGCGGCAGCGCCCTCTGCCACGCGCTCAAGGCGCTGGGCAAGACGGCAGCTGTCCTCTGCTCCGATGCAGTGCCTTCCCGCTACAGCTTTACTGCACCGGTGCCGTTCCGGGGCGAGTTTGAGCCCAAGACCGTTGTGGCCGTGGATGTTGCCAGCGTGCAGCTCTTTGGCGAAAACAACGGTGTGCCGCAGTATACCCGCCACGTCGATCTCTGCATCGACCACCACACGGGCAACAGCGGCTATGCGGATTTCACCCTGCTGGACGGCAATGCGGCCGCAGCGGCAGAGCTTCTGTATGAGGTCATCAGAGAGATGGGGCGTGGAGATCACCCCCCTCATCGCCAACTGCCTCTACACCGGCCTCGCTACGGACACCGGCTGCTTCCGGTTCTCTTCCACCACTGCCAACACCCACCTCGTGGCGGCAAAACTCATTCTGGCCGGTGCGCAGGTGGAGGAGCTGAACACCCTGCTCTTCGACACCAAGCCCCGGGAGCGGATGGAGGCGGAGCGTATCGCCCGCAACCATCTGGAATATCATCTTGAGGGCCGCTGCGCCCTGATGTATCTGACCCGGGACGAGATCGAGCAGAGCGGCGTGGATCCGGCTGACTTGGAAGAGCTGACCAGCCTGCCCATCAGCATCGAGGGGGTCAAAGTGGGCCTGCTGCTCCGTCAGCAGCCCGGCGGCAGCTACCGCATCAGCGTGCGCGCCGCCAAGGGCGTGGACGCCTGCGCCATCGCACGGCGTCTGGGCGGCGGCGGCCACACCCGCGCAGCGGGCTGTGAGCTGCTGGGCAACCTCGACAACGCCAAGAGCGCCATTCTGGCCGAAGTGGAGGCGGAACTCGACCGCCCCGAGACGCAGGAGGAAAGCTGATGCAGGGCATCCTTATCGTA
>ENA-OQOA01000749-OQOA01000749.1-human-gut-metagenome-genome-assembly--contig:-NODE-749-length-12461-cov-3.113588_pt1 | contig 12461 bp, 12 predicted proteins | sample MGYA00242633_ERZ504888 | MGnify/ENA primary metagenome ERZ504888 (study PRJEB26092, sample SAMD00036372) | human gut metagenome | host: Homo sapiens | study: EMG produced TPA metagenomics assembly of... | reverse complement strand
CGTGCCTTGGGACGATTTTTCCTTATCAACCTGGACGAATTCGACCAGATTACGATGAACCAGCAAGGTTTTCTGAAACATCTGTTACAAAAACCGGTGGCCAACCTGCGAAAGCCCTATGGAACCAGCGTACGCGAATTACGCCGCTATGCCTCATTCATCGGCACCAGCAATCAGAAGGATTTGCTCACCGACCCCACGGGAAGCCGTCGCTTTATCTGTATCGAGGTGACCGCTCCCATTGATACCCATGTCACCATAGACTACCGCCAGCTCTATGCACAAGCCATGACATTGCTTTATCAGCAGGAACGTTACTGGCTGAATGATGAAGATGAGGCTGTTTTGCGGCAAAGCAACAGAGAATTTGAGCAAATTTCGCCTTTGGAGCATTTATTCCATTGTAACTTTTCTTCTGCAACCACTGATGAAGAGGGAGAATGGCTGACTGCCATGGAGATTTTCAATTATCTCCAAGAAAACACACGTGATAAGCTATCCGTCAATAAAATAAATTGGTTCGGACGTATTCTACATAAACTGAATGTACCCAAAAGAGCCAGTATCAGAGGTACTTTATACCACGTGGTCAAGTTGGAATAATTTATTTTTCAAGAAATGAGTATGAGGTCAATGCCCTCATACTCATTTATGTTACCATCATCAATAGCACACTCATTATAAGCGAATTATACCACTAATGAGAGTATGAGAGCATTATTGAGAGTAACTTCCTGTTGATATCCTACCGGAATGAAGAAAATAAATAGATGCTGAACGGGTATAAAGAGAGAAGCAATTAATACCGATTCTGCTCTTATTCTCATTTTTTCTCCCTATCTTTGCCACTACCCTTTTTAAGAGTATATAAACCTAAAATAAACAGCCACATGAAACCAGTGAAATTATTTTATCAGGAAAGATGCCCGTTCTGCAAAAAAGCACTGCGCTATATTGAAGAACTAAAAGAAGAACACCCTGAATTCCAACCTATAGAAATAGAAATGATAGAAGAAACCCAACATCCTGATATAGCGGACCAATACGACTATTATTACGTTCCCACGTTTTATGTGGACGGTGTGAAAGTACATGAAGCGGGTATTTTCAAAAATGAGATGGAGGCATTGCTCCGTAAAGTGATAGAATAAACGAAAACGTATGAAATATTTAGAAGTAACCTTTACAACACATCCCTGTAATGAAACAGTGAATGATGTAGTATCTGCACTGGCCCGGAGAAATAGGATTTGAAAAGTTTTGTAGAATGTGAAGCAGGAGTACAGGCTTATATCCAGCAGACTTTGTTCGATGAGGAAGCATTAAAAGAAATGATTGCGAGCTCCCCCTGCCCGACACTACTGTGAAATATACCATTAAAGAAGCCGAAGACAAGAATTGGAACGAAGAATGGGAGAAGAACTTCTTTCAACCCATCGTCATCGGTGACCGTTGCTGCATTCACAGCACGTTCCATAAAGACACCCCGAAGACTGAGTATGAAATTCTGATTAACCCGCAAATGGCTTTCGGCACAGGGCATCATGAAACGACCAGCTCTATAATCAGCGAACTGTTAGAAGCTGATCTGAAAGGAAAATCAGTCTTGGATATGGGATGCGGCACTTCTATTCTTGCCATCCTTGCCTCCATGTGCGGAGCCAATCCTGTGACAGCCATCGACATTGACGACTGGTGCGTCAATAATTCAAAAGACAACATTGCACTGAACCATATCCATAACATTACAGTGGAACTGGGGGATGCCAACTTGTTGAAAGGCCGCAAGCCGTTTTGATGTAATTATTGCCAATATCAACCGGAATATTCTTCTGGCAGACCTGCCTCATTATGCCGCCTGTATGCATCCGGGTTCAGAAATATTTATGAGTGGATTTTATATGCAGGATATTCCTTTTATCCGCGAAAAAGCGGAAAGTCTGGGAATGGAGTTCGTACACCATCGAGAAAAGAACAACTGGGCAGCTGTGAAGTTCATCATGAAATAATACCATTTTTTAAGTATGAAAAGGACTTGATAAAGACAGGATTACCACCAATCACGCAGGATTTGCATTGATTTATTCGAGGACAAAAGAACGGATTTTCTCTCTTTTGTCCTTTTGTTCTTCTTACCTGAAAATTAGAAACGGTATCAAGCTGTGACAAACGCACATAAGACACTGCATTTTATCCAAAGTGACAACACGATCATATCGGTATACAATATTTATACAATCTCCTTTCCGAAAGGAGTAAGTGCCAAGCCCGCCAGCTTGAAATGTTGCAGTCCGAATGGAATACCGATAACAGTGATGCAAAGCAACACCCCGAATGCCAAAATGAGAGAGGCTGATCCAGATTCCACCTACAAGTATCCAGATGATATTCATCAACACACTAAGACATCCGCCATCACCGGGACAACTGCGTATTTCCCGCCCAAAAGGGCAAAGAGCCAGCATAGACAACTTCAAAGTTTGGAAACCGAAAGGAATGCCGACGATAGTGATCATCAGCAACAGGCTGGAAACAATATATTCCACGCAGATCAGAAATCCGCCGCAAATCAGCCAAATAATATTGAGCAGTAAGTTCATAAAGCAAATATAGAGAAAGTTTTCGAAACCGCAGGCACAGTATCCTTTATTTCTTTATAGTCATTAATTGCAATTCCTCCAACGAACCGTTGAAAATATTCAAGTCCACCTTCTCACGAATGCCCGGCAACGTACCCACATCCGTATGCTGCCAGAATTTCCATTCTCCCCTGTATTCCACCGAGTCTACATAATAATGGGCTATCCAGTAAGGATAAGAATTGAAGACCGAATCATTCAGATAACGAGTTTTAAACTTATAAGAAGTATAAAGAATAGGCTTCACTTTGTAGTGCTGTTCTATTTTGTCAAGCCACAGTTTAAGGTCACGACGGAGCTGATTTTCGTCCTTGCCTCTCTTCTCGATATCGAGTACGGGAGGAAGGTCACCTGAATCCAGCTTTACGGAATTAATAAAGAAATCGGCCTGACGGATGGGATCTGTTTTCGGATTGTAAAAATGATAAGCCCCACGGATAAACCCATGTGTTTTCGCCGAATCAAAATTGGTGATGAAAGCCTTGTCCCCATAATCTCCTCCTTCCGAAGCTTTCATAAAGACAAAATGAATAGGAAATTTCCCCTGTCGGGTCTGAGTCAGCATTTTCCAGTCTATGTTTCCTTGATAATGGGAAACATCAATGCCATGCACCTGAAAAACCCGAGGGCATACATACACCGTATGCTTTAAAGCCATAGCAAGGCTTCCAGCGGTAAGAGTAAGGACGGATAAAGAAATAAAAGAAAGCGGCAAGGAATAAAAAGCAATAAGCCCCGCAATGACATACCGAAGCCATGACGGCATCTGTCTTTGTGGTTTCTTTTTCGCCTTCCGCTGTGTAGCCCGACGGACAGGTTTCGCGGCTGCCTTCTTTTTAACGGGAGCAGGACGTGTGCTTTTCGCTCTTACCATTTTATCCTATTTAGCTGTTTTTACCTATTCCCACATACTATGTAATAAAACCCATCGGGAGAATGGTTTTACAATCAGCCCCGATGGGTTTCCTTTATGCTTTATAGAAATAAGAAAGAATTATTTTCCTTGTTCCAACTGCAATGTCTTGGTTGCCTGGTCACAAACTTCTGTAGGACCGAAGTACTGGATAGGACCCGGATATACATAGTCTGTTTCAATAGCCCAACGTTCACGCTGTGCGGCAAACGCCTTGAAAGGAGCACCATCCAATTTTACCAACGCTTTCTGGATAACCGGTTTCATTTCACCGTGACGACGTTCCATGTTCATCATCATTGTGATAGGCACACCACCTGCAATCCATTCTTCGGCAGGAGCAGTAGTGTTACGTACAGAAGACATATAGCCGGTCTTACCGTTGGCAATCAACATAGAAGCGGTGTAACCCAACGAGTAGCAATAGTCAGCATCGAAGTTTGACGGAGCAGCGCAACGTCCTTCGTAACCGAAGAAGTGATGCTGAGCGGCAAATTTACCTACATACTTGCCTTCTTCCTTCCACTGAGCCAATTTAACGGCTACCATATCAGACAACAGCTTTTCTGTTTCAATCAATGATACCTGTACGTTTCCGTGTGGGTCACGGTCCAAAGTAAGCTGACGTGCAACGCCTTCGGGCAGAGAAGCATAGATTTCCGAGTTTTCCTTAGAAAGCTTGGAGATGATATATTCACGTTGGTGAGATTTCTTGATCAATGCGAACTCTGATGCGTTAGCAGCCAGGAAGTCATTCAATTCAGCGATCAATCTCTTCATTGCGGGAATGAATTCGATCAAACCTTCAGGTATCAACACTGTACCGAAGTTATTACCTTGTGCAGCGCGGTTAGCCACTACCTGAGCAATGTAAGTAACCACATCATCCAATGACATGTTCTTCTCTTCCACTTCTTCTGAAACGATACATACGTTAGGTTGAACCTGCAAAGCACATTCCAAAGCGATATGAGAAGCCGAACGTCCCATCAGCTTGATAAAGTGCCAGTATTTGCGGGCAGAGTTACAGTCACGCTGAATGTTTCCGATTACTTCAGAGTAAGTTTTACAAGCCGTATCAAAACCGAAAGAAGTTTCAATCATATCGTTCTTCAAGTCACCGTCGATAGTCTTCGGACAACCGATTACCTGAACACCGCAGTTCTTCGCAGCATAGTATTCTGCCAATACACAAGCGTTCGTGTTTGAGTCGTCACCACCGATGATTACCAATGCCTTGATGCCTAATTCCTTGATGATTTCCAGACCTTTATCAAACTGTTCTTCCTTTTCCAGTTTGGTACGTCCCGAACCGATGATATCGAAACCACCGGTATTACGGTATTCGTCGATAATATCAGAAGTCAGTTCCATATAATTATGGTCTACCAAACCACCGGGACCCAGAATGAAACCATACAGTTTGCTGTCCTTGTTCAATGCTTTGATACCATCGAACAAACCGGAAATAACATTGTGTCCGCCGGGAGCCTGTCCACCAGACAAAATGACACCTACATTGATAGCAGGCATATTGACAGCTTCGCCTTCAACGAACTGAATCAACGGCATACCGTAAGTGTTAGGGAACAAGGCTTTGATGGCTTCCTGGTCAGCAACAGACTGTGTAGGTTCGCCTTCCTTTACTTTTACAGCGCCTTTCAACGCTTTAGGAAGTTTGGGCTGATAAGCAGCTCTGGCAATTTGTAATGCACTTTTAGTCATATTCTATTATTCTATTTAAAGGTGTATAATTTCATTTAGTATTCTCGTGCAAATTTCGCTCTTTTTTCGCAAATATGAAAACGTATACAAATAAAAATGCTACCTTTACCGCGAATTTAGAATTATGTATTAACTTAAAACATTACATTTATGGCAAGTAGAAGAAATTTAAAGAAGAAAATAACCAATATAGCAAGTGATTTGTTTTTAGTCAGTTTGATGGAAGGTGTTAACCGTGAAGTGGTTTGCAACTCTGTACACAATGTGATCAAACTGATTATACGCATCAGCCACACCGAGCCGGGTAACGTAAAAGGATTCTACAAGAAATTGAACGAAGATCTGAACAAAGAAATCAAAGTGGTTGCAGACGAACTGGCTAAAGCTACAAAAGCATAAGATTTAAGGAATGAAAAAAGCTATTTGTAGTTTTATCTACTACAAACTGTTGGGATGGAAGACCAAGGTGTCTGCTCCCGATTATGATAAATATATTATCTGTGCCGCCCCACATACCACCAATTGGGACTTATTCATAGGCAAACTGTTTATGGGAGCTATAGGCCGCGAAACTGGTTTTATGATGAAAAGGGACTGGTTCTTTTGGCCTCTAGGCCCTATTTTCCGCTGGATGGGAGGGATTCCCGTAGACCGTAGCCGCAAGACTTCATTGGTGGACCAGATGATCAAGATTGCCAAATCGAGTCAAAAATTCCATCTGGCTATCACTCCGGAAGGGACACGCAAAGCCAATCCCAACTGGAAAAAAGGATTCTATTATATTGCACAAGGGGCCGGTCTGCCTATTATTCTGGTAGCCATCGATTACGCAAAAAAGTGCATTACAGCCGAAAAGGTGATACATCCCAGCGGTGATTTGGACAAGGATATGCGTGAGATCAAGTTGTATTACAAGAATTTCAAAGGCAAATATCCTGAAAATTTCAGCATCGGGAAAGTAGAATAATCCCCGTCTGTTATAATTCTTTTTAAATAAGGGAACACTGATTATACGGATTAAAACAAAATCCGCATAATCAGTGTCATTGTATCTATTCTCTTACCACGCTCTCATCCCCATCCTCAAAATTATTCTTCTCTATCTTCACATTCCGGGGTGTGAAGCAAGCGGAAACGAGTCTTATTATGATGGAAAGCCAGATAATCTGTATTCTGGCGGATCACATTGTTTTTAAAGACCAATCCGTCAATGGATTTTGCAAAAAGAACGGGGCGGTCAAAGGTTTCAAAATAGTTGTCTTCAATCACCACTCCTTTTTCTCCTTTTCCACCATGGAAATATTTCTTCTGATGCTCCAAATCGGGAATCTCAGGATAAATAGAGATAACAGCTTCCGTAAATTGGAACATATTAGTCAATGCATTGATAAAACGATTGTTACGAATCAGCACGTTCCGGCAAGCTCCCGTTTCAAACCAACCATTGCAATCACCACAAAGCAAAATAGCCGTCCCCGAAGTATGGTCAAACAGGTTACGCTCTACTACCGTTTTCAAAGGAGTGCTGAATAAAGTACCCCGTGCGCGATTATTACGAATGACATTATCCGCAAAATAAACTTCCGGACACCAAGACAGGTTTTCAATACCAAAGCCTTCTTTATCCGTAATCTCCGCATCCAAAGGTTCCGTAAAAATAATGCGGTATTCTTTCGCACCTTTCACCGTATCTTTATCGTTAGGCAGGATTTCTTTCACCCGGTTTTTTCCACCGGCCAGTTCCATGGTGACGGAACGTACAAATTGCACCTCATCTCCGTTCACTCCCCACTCGAACCCGTATGCTTGCGGATGCATGTATTGAGCAATCACTGTATGGTCATCAAGGCGTTGCTTGATTTTCAAATAAGTGCCGTGTACATTAATCGCATCATCCATCATTCCTTCATACAGCCCGTTTCGGGAATCAATCTTGCCTCTGCAACTGGAGAAATGAGTAGCATCCGCCTGCGTGGTAAAATAACGAGGATCCCTATCGCCACGAAGACAAACGCTGAATTCATCCAACGTGATATTTTCACATAACTGAGCCAATAATCCCATGCCTTCTGCATAATGCACTTTCACATTCTGCAAACAAGTATTTTTGTCACCGGACAAAAATATACCCGGAGCAGGACGATAATAAGTACGAAGTGCAACCACTGTCCCCGGTATCAACCGGGCGTCTTTCCACTGAGGAGCATGGTAGACACGTGGAGAAACTTCTTTCACCCCTTCCATAGGACACCATAAGTCACTAGTGCGGTATACCAGACGCTTTGTCTTTTCTTCAAAAGCAATCCCTCCCTGGGGAGCACTGGACCAGCCTTCGCCGTATGATTCAAAGAAGCCTTTCTCATTAATGCGGCATTTCACCCATGCGGCAGGTTCAAAAGTAATTCCTTCCTCTCCACTTTTCAACACCTTGACCTGAGTAATGTGGGGAGTTTCAAAATCTATGCTGAAATTACGTAAAGTACAATCCTCTGAACGAAGCAGAGAAAGTGGAAGCATACGGCCATGAAAGATAAAATCGGCACCTTGTCCGTCCACGGTCAGCCCCTTCCAATCCTCCAGAGGAAAACCTACCGTTTTCGGATTATCCTGGTCATGGTTGGAAATATAATACTCACGGACAGCCGCCCCTTCAGGGTGGAAATCGTAACGTCCGGATTCAAAAAGCAGGGTGACCTTATCGCCGGAAGCGACTTGAGTCTTGATGTCTTGTAACGCCTTCTGCAATTTAGCTGAAAGATTCTCGTGTGTGTCCGGTACCAGACCATAATTTCGCATTTCGACTACTTTACTTCCGGCAAAAGCGGAAACAGCGAGCCATACGAAGCAGAAATTAAAGATAATTCGTTTCATTTAGGTTCATTATAGGTTAGTTAGAATGACAAAACTAACAAAAAATTCCTAAACTTCGCAAACCATAAATAAAGAAGAAAACAACATGAAAAAGATATTTTTTGTCCTTCCTGCTGGTGATGGTAGGAATATCGCACACTTTGGCACAAGGGTTAGACGCCAATGTGGAACAACGTCTAAAAGATTTCTTCACCCAATATGAAACATCTTACGCCAACATAGGCAAGTGCAAATTAGACCGTTATGAAGTCAATCATAACCAAAAGAAACTGGACGTATATGCCAGTCCCAGCTTCGGCTACCAACCGTTCACACCCGAAAACACGGAAGCCATCTACCGGTTACTCAAACAAAGCTTACCCGGCCCTGTAAATTATTACGATATAACCATTTATGCCGATGGAAAATCCATCGAAGACCTGGTTCCCAACTATCTGAGAAAGAAACAGGACAAAAGCCGCTTATGGCAACGGACAGATTATAAAGGTAATCCATGGGTAAAAAATAATTCCCGCCCTTTACTGCCAGCAAAGGATTGGAAGGCAGACACATCGCCCTTTGGCAAAGCCACGGAAAATATTATAAGAATGACAAAGGATGTTGGGAATGGCAACGTCCACGCTTGTTCTGTACCACAGAGGATTTATTCACCCAATCATTCGTCATACCTTATATTATACCCATGCTGGAAAATGCAGGAGCCATAGTGTATACTCCCCGTGAACGTGACTGGCAGCGCAATGAAGTGATTGTGGATAATGACATTCACCCCAAGGTTGCATCTATCAGGAGATAAAAGCCGGAAAGGTAAATGGAAAACCGCCCCACCCCGGCATTCGCTCAAAAACGGTTGATTTACCGGGACGGACAAAATCCTTTTGAAGAAGGTACGGCCCGCTTTGCCTCCACCGAGAAAAAACCGGAAAAAGCCTTTGCACAATGGATTCCCCGTATTCCCGAAACAGGAAAATATGCCGTCTATGTGACTTATCAGACTTTACCCGGAAGTGTGAGTAACGCCAAATATCTGGTTTTCCATAAAGGGGGTGTCACTGAATTTCTAGTCAATCAACAAATAGGGGGAGGCACCTGGGTTTATCTGGGCACTTTCGAGTTTGATAAAGGGACCAACGATTTACGGCATGGTGGTATTAAGTAATGAGAGTAGACAAAAAGGAGTGGTATGCGCCGATGCTGTCCGTTTTGGCGGAGGAATGGGAAACATATTGCGCGGTGGAAAAACCAGCGGCCTGCCCCGCTACCTGGAAGGGGCACGCTACGCCGCACAATGGTCGGGCTTTCCCTATCCGGTTTACAGTCCCAGTGAAAGTAAGAATGACTATACCGACGATATAAACGCCCGCAGCCGGATAATCAATTATCTCAGCGGAAATTCTGTGTACGAATCCAAAGGAGAAGGGACTGGGCGTTCCTTTTGAAATGACCTTGGGAGTGCACAGCGATGCAGGTTTTTCCAAAGAAGATGATTTAGTAGGCACGCTGGGTATTTATACCACCGATTATAATAACGGTGAACTGAATGCCGGCATCTCCCGTTATGCTTCCCGTGATTTGGCAGATATGGTCTTGACCGGCCTGCAACGGGATATCTCCGCCCAATTCGGTATCCGGTGGCAACGTCGCAGCCTGTGGAACCGCAATTACAGCGAAACTCGTCTGCCTGCCGTTCCCTCGATGATTCTGGAACTCCTCTCCCATCAGAACTTTGCCGATTTGAAACTAGGACACGATCCGCGTTTCAAGTTTACCGTAGGGCGTTCTGTTTACAAATCTGTACTAAAATATCTGAGTACCATGCATGGAACGGATTATGTAGTCCAACCTTTACCGGTAAGTAATTTTGCCATTCATCCCGGAAGCAGAAAAAACACCTTCCGACTAACTTGGCAAGCGGTAGACGATCCGTTGGAACCGACTGCCAAAGCACAACAATACATCGTCTACACCCGCCTGGGACATGGTGGATTTGATAATGGAACGTTAGTACGCGGTACTGAATATATCTTCGAAGCCGAACCGGGACTGGTATATAGTTTTAAAGTTACCGCAGTCAACAAGGGGGGAGAAAGTTTTCCTTCCGAAATCCTGTCAGCCTATCAGGCAAAGAAAAGCAAAGGAACAATATTGATAGTCAATGGATTCGACCGTCTGAGCGGACCTGCTACCGTAGAATCTCCTTTCTTGCAAGGCTTTGATTTGAATACGGATCCGGGGATACCTTATATAAATACGCCCGCCTTCTGCGGAACGCAACAAAGCTTCGACCGTAGCCGCATAGGGCGGGAAACCAAAGACGGGCTGGGGTATAGCGGCAGCGAGCTGGAAGGAAGGTTGATAGCCGGAAATACTTTCGACTATCCGTTCATTCATGGTAAAGCTATCCAGGCAACCGGAGGGTACTCTTTTGTGTCGTGTAGTGATGAAGCCGTTGAAAATGGTTTTGTCCGGCTGGCAGATTACCCCATTGCAGACCTGATATTCGGAGCCGACAGACGTCCCTTCTCCAACACCCTACAGCAGCTGATCACCTCCTACTGCCAAAAAGGCGGCAACCTGATACTCAGCGGTTCATATATAGGAAGTAACATGAACAGTCCCACATCACTGAACTTCACCGAAAACATATTGAAATATAGTTTCGGAGGCAGTATGCTCAACTCCACTTCGGGAGAAATATACGGAGCCGGCACCCGTTTCAATATCCCCCGCACCATCAATGAACAAACCTATGCCGTACCCGCTCCCGACTGTCTGACTCCGGTGGCTCCGGCTTACTCTGCTTTCGTTTACAATCCGGGAAATTATAGTGCCGGCATTGCCTACAAAGGTACTTATCGTACCTTCGTTCTAGGCTTCCCTTTTGAAAGCATTCAAGGAGTGAAGGAAAGAGCACGGGTAATGAGTGCTATTCTGGGCTTCTTCGGCAGCAAGTGATATTTTTAAACGAAAATAAAAGAACAAATAAGAGGTTATTTCATAAAAACGCCTAACTTTGTCCGTATAAACCATTAAAATTAAACGACTATGTACACTATACAGACTAACGCCTCTGGCACACGTAGCATGGAAATCTCAGAAGAGAACCTGCAAACTATTGAGAAATATGCTTTATTTCAGCATCTAATAGATAGCAACGGTATCGTGGACGAGTCGGTACTGGACAAACTGAAGCTGAATATCCGCTCACTGATAACCAGTGAGGAAGGAAATAATAAAGAATTGCTCGACCTTTGCATTGATGTAATTTATCATAATAATATGAAAGCTTTCGGACTTCATCAACTTATTCTGCTTTATATCCAATGGGAGAAGGAGAAAAATAAGGATGAAGAAGAGATATAACTAACTTATCTCTGTAGCAAAATAAAAACAATACGTATCATTGAAAGAATACAAACTTACAGACTGGTTGCCGACAACCAAGAAAGAAGTGGAAATGCGTGGGTGGAAAGAACTGGACGTTATCTTGTTCAGCGGTGACGCCTATGTAGATCATCCTTCATTCGGTCCGGCAGTGATTGGAAGATTATTAGAGGCACAAGGCTTAAAAGTAGCTATTGTGCCTCAACCTAACTGGCGTGACGACCTGCGCGACTTTAAGAAGCTGGGACGTCCACGCCTCTTTTTCGGTGTGTCCGCCGGATGCATGGACAGCATGGTAAACAAATACACTGCCAACAAGCGTTTGCGCAGCGAGGATGCTTATACTCCCGACGGCCGCCACGACATGCGTCCCGAATACCCCAGCATCGTTTATACACAGATTTTAAAAAAAATCTATCCCGATGTACCTGTCATTTTGGGAGGTATAGAGGCATCTTTGCGTCGTGTCAGTCATTACGACTATTGGCAAGACTGTCTGCGTAAATCAATCCTGATAGATTCAGGAGCCGATTTATTGATCTATGGAATGGGCGAGAAGCCGATTACGGAACTTTGCAAGAGAATGAAGACATTGGCGGACGCCGTCGGACAGCCCCATGAATCTGCTCCTGCAGAAAGTCTTCCGGTTCCACATGATATTTTGCAAACAGCCTACATAACCCGTAAGGGCGAACCCATGCGCCCGTCTGATGACACTCAGGAAAAGCCCGATATCGTGCTTCATTCTCATGAAACATGCCTGAAAGATAAAAAGAAACAAGCCGAAAACTTCCGACTTCATTGAAGAGGAAAGCAATAAATACGAAGACCTCCCGCATCTTGCAAGATGTAGGTAACAAAAACGGTAGTAAGTCAATCCGCCTTATCCTCAATGAACACAAAGGAGAGCTGGATCGTTCTTTGATTTG
>ENA-OQOA01000748-OQOA01000748.1-human-gut-metagenome-genome-assembly--contig:-NODE-748-length-12464-cov-3.715490_pt1 | contig 12464 bp, 10 predicted proteins | sample MGYA00242633_ERZ504888 | MGnify/ENA primary metagenome ERZ504888 (study PRJEB26092, sample SAMD00036372) | human gut metagenome | host: Homo sapiens | study: EMG produced TPA metagenomics assembly of... | reverse complement strand
CCTTTTTTTCATTATGATCCCCATAAACATCCCGTTTGCCTTATAAATCTTTGTGCGATTTCCATTGACTGTTGCTTTTCCCATCCTTTTGAGTATGGAATCGTTACACACAGAATCTGGTCTTTTTTCGCATGATAGACTCCTCTGAAATGATTTCCTTCGTATTGGATCTGTTTCATTTGAGTTCTCCTTTGCGTTCCTTTAATCTGGCAAGAACATCTTTTTTAGGAACTGTGATCAAACTGATATCATCAAATTCATATTCACCTGGAGACAAGAAATTTAATCTTACTTTTTCTTTTGCCTTGCTTGTCTGATGATTGATCTTTACAATGTAATCTTTTCTTCCAAAATAGTATGGATTGAAGGTGCTTTGAATATGAATTTTCTGTTGTACATCGTTTTGTGTCACAAGGATTCCTTTTGTTCCCTTTCTTCCAGTCAGTATGAAGTTATCGTCTCCATTTTTCTTTCCATGGTAAACGAGATTTTTAAAATACAGATAAGTTTCCTTGTCTTTCTCTACTGGCACCGTAATATCCGCATATTTCTTCCCTTTTGGAGATGAGATCCTTGTCTCTGGCAATGAGATCGTCTGTATATCAGGATCGTTTCTTTGTTCGTTGTGTTGAATCTCTTTGTCTGCCGGATGCTGATTCAATATGATCTGTGCAAGCATTGCCTGTTCCTTGCCGATTCCATTTAACTGCTCGTATTGCTGCTCTGTCATATAAGAATCATATGCATATGCAAATGGCAGTGCATATTTATTCTTATATAATGTGATATTTCCTTTTTTACTTTGTTTCTCAACTCCGTATGGTACATTCCCCTTGGAACTTACATCTTTTGCAACCTGACTGTTATGTGCTACTGTTATGTATTTTACGCCAGCTAATGACAGGAGTCCCAGTCTTTGATCGACTCCTTTATATTTATCTGCATACTGCATTCCCAACGTATCATATCCTTTGATCGTATCTGTCACACATTTTGCTGTGATACTGTAATATCCGCTGATCGTATTCAAATGGTTGATCAGTCCATAATTTTTATATCGATATCCCTCTGCATGTACTCGATAAACAGATGGATCATTTACCTTACTCAGCATACGGATATTATCTTCCTTCAATGTTCGATATGCTTGTCCCTGATCCATAAATTCCTGTGTATAAGCATATCCTTTTGGATCGAATCTGTAATATCCATGCACTCCCACTGATATCAGGAGCAAGATTGCCATGCTCACTCGCACAATTCTCTTCTGTGTATCATAGCCAAGTCTTTGAAAGATCAACAATAGAATATAAAATACTGCAATTAATCCACAGGCTGCCATGATTCCTTTATTCTTCAGGATTTCTTCTCCTGATGCATTTACGATGATACAAAATACAGTATATATGATGATTCCTGCTCCGATCCCAATCTGCTGTCGTTTTGACATCACAAACAGACGTGGATACATTTCTGCTGTCAACAATGCCACAATAAAGCTCAGTGCAAATGCCCACCGGTTGTTTGCATAGGAAAACCCATTAAATGCGTATCCAAAGATTGGGAGAATCAGAGCAATGATACTTGCTATAAATGCTGCTCTGTATTTTTTGTGTTTCATTCGCTGTGAAAACAGTGTAAATAATACAACGATCCCAACGATCGGCAGATATCCTGCGTTCGTATTGCTGCCCATATTTCCGTATCCAATAAAGTTTTCAATAAACAGCAGATAATATTTCCCTGGGTATACGATCAATGATTTCCAGTCAGCCCCATTGCCGTAACGGCCATTTCCTAGGAATCCTATGACGGATGGTAGTAAGATCACTGCTGCCATTGCAATTCCAAGTGTATAATACATTCCAAACTTCAAGATTGTCAGGAAAAAGTTTTTCATCTTGTTTTCTTCGGTGTATTTATAAAAACGGATCCACGCATAGATTACCGCAAATATCGTCAGCATATATAAAAAATAATAATTGCTCATTGCTGATACGCAGACTGCGAAAATAAATACATACGGTCTTTCTCTCTGATAGATCTTCTCAATCCCAAGACATAACAGCGGAAAATAAATCATCGGATTGATGAAGAATGGATGGCGCAGTCCTAGTCGAAAGCAAAATCCGCTAAATACATAGACCAGTGCCCCGATCACAGTTCCATAACTTCGTTTTTTCATTTTTCTTGCATACATGATAAACGTGATCCCTGCCAGATACATTCGTAACACGATCATGAAATTATACATAGTTTCTGTATTCTTTGGCGAAACAAATCCGTAGAGGAGGTTTAACGGATCACCGATCGCATAGTAATTCAATGTTGAGAGGATATCTGCACCATACCCAAGACTCATATCCCACATCACAAGTTTTGGGTGTCCCGCCAGAAGATTACGGAAAAATTCTCTTAGTGCTTCCCCATAATATGCTAATGCTGAAAAATGCTGGCTTAATCCGTCTTCTACTCCTGCTCCCCATACAAAGCTTTTTCCTTCGGTAAAAAATGGCAGAAATGCCACGATACACATCAGTAAAAACATCAGTGTATAGACTCCATAGCAATACTTTCTTTGTTCTTTTATCATTATACTTTTCCTTTACCCTTTACCCTTTTTTGTTCATTATCACGCTTAGTATACCACATTTTGGATTGAAAATTCCTGAAAAATGTCTTAAGATATTGGATGTATGTACATTTTAGAATATTTTATATCTATCGGAGGTAATATGATATGTTAAATTTGATAAAGAAATTATATAATGATTCGCGAATTCGTTATTTGTTTTTGGTGGATTGACAACCCTCGTTAATCTTGGAATGTTTGCTTTATTAAAAGGACCATGTGGAATTGATTATAAGATCAGCAACTTTTTCTCTGTTGCGATCGCGATCTGTTTTGCATTTGTTGTAAATAAGCTATATGTATTTCAGTCTAAATCTGAATCCTTCGCAGATACGATTCATGAATTCATCAAGTTTGTTCTCGGTCGTCTTGTAACCATGGCTGTCGAAGTGGGCGGAGTCCCTTTCTGTGTTGAGATCCTTCATCAGCCACAGATGATCGCCAAGTTAGAAACACAAGTTATTGTTACAATCGTCAATTATTTTATCAGTAAATTTCTTGTTTTCAAATCTCAAAAAAAATGATTCCCTGTATCACATAAAATCCCTGAGATCAGATATTCATCTCATCCGATCTCAGGGATTTGTATTGTTATTCTTTGGATTTGATCACTTCTGAGATAATGTATCTCGGACGCATCTTCACTTCATCATAAATCTTCGCAATATAATATCCGATCACACCTAAGCTGAACATCAAAATGCTTCCAACCAACAGTAACAACAAGATTACTGTTGTGAATCCTGCAACTGCATGTCCAGAAAAATACATATAAAGCGATTGTATTCCAAGTAGTACTGCAAATACGAAGAATACAACGCCAAAAAATGTGACGATCTGCATTGGTGCGGCGCTAAATGATGTGATATTATTCACTGCATATCGTACTAATGATTTGAATGACCATTTGGATTCTCCTGCTTCTCGTTCCTGCACATCAAATTCTACGTATGTTGTCTTGAATCCTACCCAGGATGACAATGCACGGAAAAACACATTACGTTCTGGAAGTTTTAGAAATTCTTCTGCTGCTTGTCGATCCATCAACTTGAAATCGGATGCTCTGGACATATCGATTCCTGTTGCATCACTGATAATACTGTAAAATGTTTTTGCAAACATCTTGTGAATAAAACTTTCTCTTCCTCTGGATGCTTTCACTCCCTCGATCACCTGATATCCGTCTTCCCATAAACGATACATCTTTATAAGTGTTTCTGGCGGATGCTGAAGATCACAGTCCATTACTGCAATACAGTCTCCTTCTGCCTGTGCGATTCCTGCAAAAACGGCTCCTTCTTTTCCAAAATTTCTGGAAAAGCAGACTCCTTTGATATGTGCTCTTTCTTCCTTGAGTTCTAAGATCTTCTCCCATGTATGATCTTTAGATCCGTCATTTACGAATACTAATTCATATGGGATCTGTTCTTTCTCAAGCAGGTCTCCTACCACCTGTGCTGTTTTCTTGATCATCTGTTCTTCGTTATAAGCTGGAAGAACAACCGATAACATCTTATCCATTGTAAATATCTCTCCTTATATTTTATTCTACCGTAATCTTTGCACTGACGTTCTTCTCAATCGACATATTCTTGATCTTTGTCAGCTGAACCTGTACCGTATGCGTTCCTGGTTCGTACAGCTGCATGTCAATCTTTGGATTTAAATCCTTCACTACAACTTTATCTACTACAGAGCGCAATCCGCTAATCTTCACCTTTAACTCTGAGTCATCAAATTTGACATCATAATTCTTCGTATTATTAATCTAATGCGATCTGTTCTGTCGGAATCGTCAATGTACGTTTCGTCTTCTTCTCGATGTTCGCACGGATCACGATATTCTTGATCTTATCTACAGATTTTACAAATGCAATACCATCTGGCAGTTTAATATCGGACGCTTTGATCGTTTTTTCAATACTCTTTGTACTATCACTGATATCTAAATTCGCCAGTTTGATACTGCTGATCTTCTCCAGATCATCTTCAGCTCCAGTAATTTCTATATGTTTTGGTTCATAATCAATGCTTCCAAGTACATATCCCTTGCCCGGCGTTCCTTTTGTTTCCACGGTAAATGGTATTGTCTTCGTTCTTGATAATCCAATCTTTACTTTAATCTTGGTCGTATCAAGTTTGATGCGGTCCTGACTTACTTCATCTCCGTCTTCATCATAACACTTGACATTCTGAGCCATTGTTATATCTTTCTTCAATCCGGATACATCTACTTTCGCTACGATCTGTTTGATCCTGCTTACCACACTCTTTGGCCCAGATACAGAGATCAGATTCGGCGTTGCTGTCTGCGTGCTTACCGTATATCCACTCGCTGGTGTTCCTTTCACCACAATATTGACTGGTATCTGGTCACTCTTTACATCCTCCAATACGACTTTGACCGTTGCACCACCTGTATCGATATCTAACTGACTCTTATAACGTAAAGCTTCAACTTCGATCTGGATCGCATGAACATCTGACATGGAAGATACATCTGCCGTTGCACGGAAATCTGACTTCGTCAAACGATCTACAACATCTTTCTTTCCCTTCACAGTAAAGCTTACGGTATCTCCAGATTCAATCTTATAAGTCTGATTAAGATCGTCTAAAACCTGTTCATTCAGCATATCAACCGGTACATCGCTGAAAGTCTTCTTGATGACCGGGTTATCGGTGTTGATAACAAACATCCAAAGTAGAAAGGCAAAAACAACAGAAATTATTTTTAAAAGCAGGTCACTTTCCATTCTTTTTTTCATTTCGATTCCGCCCCTTCCATAGTTTGAATTTCTTATTCTGTCCTTTTTCTTCTCTCAGGACAGCCAGTTCATCTCTCAATCTCTGTGGATCCAGATGTCTGATGATCTTTCCATCCCTTGCGATAGAAATACCACCAGTTTCTTCGGATACGATCACAGTGATACTGTCTGAAACTTCACTGATCCCTACTGCTGCTCTGTGTCTGGTACCCATTTCCTTTCCAATCTCTACACTATCGCTTAATGGAAGATAGCAGGTTGCTGACACGATCCTGTTGTTGTGAATGATCACCGCGCCATCATGGAGTGGTGTATTGTGTTCAAAGATATTGATCAGAAGCTGGCTGCTGACCTTCGCATCAATTGGAATTCCTGTACGCTCATACTCTCCAAGTGCTACTTCTCTTTGCAGTACGATCAGTGCTCCTGTCTTTACCTTTCCCATCTCAATCGCTGCTCTTGATATCTCTTGCAGAGTTCTTGCTGTATATTCCAGTTCTTCCTGACGGCTATCTGTAGAGAAAATATCAGTCACCCAGTTCTTTCTTCCAAGCTGTTCCAATGCGCTTCGGAGTTCTGGCTGGAAGACGATCAAAATCGCTGTGATTCCCACACTCATTGTATTGGAAAGAATCCATGAAACTGTATGTAATTGCAGTAAATATGCCGCAAATGCAATACAAAGCAAGATAATGATCCCTTTTAATAATACCCAGGCTCTTGTTGTTTTGATCCATTTGACGATCAGATAGATCATAACACTGACGATCAGAATATCTACAATGTCATTCAGACCGATCTTCGGAATCGATGTCCAATATATATATTTTTCAAGTCCATCAAAAAATTTACTCAAATTTCCTCTCCCTTTTCTTTGTCCTGTTCTTTATGTTCTTGTTTATGTTCTTTTCTTTTTAAACTAAATCTATGTGATGGTACCGTGATCTGTGTAACATTAAATTCTTCTTCTTCCACAGTCACTTTCGGTATCGCTCTTACATAATAATAATATTCTTCATCTTCAAATTCAAATGTTTCTTCTCTGGTATAGTCGATCACATTGTATAAAAACTGTATGATCAGGGCGATCGCAATGCTTCCTATGATCGTTCCGATCTGTGATGTGATATTGATCTCATTGTTAACCAGATATCCTCCTATGAACATGCAGATCAGATATACAACTCCTCCTGCAAGGATTGAAATATTCCATCCATGCGCTGCTCCCCGCTTGCGAATTGCTGTTACGAGTGCTGTCACCAGACAGAATACCACAAAATACAAAAGCAGATCCTTATTATCGATCGCTCTTGCCGCGATCAGACTGTAGACCTTCCCATGTGCTGATCCTGATGCCAGCTGGTTCATTGTCTGCTGAAGGATATTGGACAGATAATAGATCACTGTTCCCATTAAGATCGCTGGAAGTCCTGCAATTCCACAAAACATCCCAGCAAAGATCGGTAAACATGCAGGCAGTTGAAAATAAAAGAAGATTGGCACCATCATCAGATAAATCCTTGTCTCTGGAAAAACTCTCTGATATACAAGAAAATATAATACAACTACCAGTGCAAAAAATAATGTCACTTCTAACGATACATGAAGTAACTCTAAGAATATAACGACATAAAAGATCAGCGATAATGCTGATATTGGAATAAAAACACTGATCACTCCCATCATAAAGATAAAAAATGGCTGTGAAAAAGGTCTCTGTATATCCAAACAATTCCCCTAATACATAAAATAAAACAAGTTCCTCCAAGGAATCTACATCCCTGATTGAATATATCTTCCTCTCGCCGTGAGGAATTTCAAAAAATCGTTCTCTATATATCAATAATTTTTCCATCTTTGTCTTCCTCCTCGACTATCGTTGGACTAATGTCTTCATTCTCTTTTTCTTTATATAATGTTTCTAGTTCTTCTAAATGCTTGTCATAGATCAGTACCCTTGCCCTTACCTCATCATACTGCCTGGATGCTCGCATCTTCGTAAAATGCAGGTAGACAAAAAATACCGCAACATAAATTCCTATGATCACAGCCGCAGATACTATAACTTTACCTTCTCTCAGCTTCATGATCACAATATCTAACTGCATGATACACAACAATCCTGTCATGATCAGAAATGAGATCAACAAGGCAATGCTTGTCTTGATCTTCTCCGATCTGACATAATCTTTCTTGGTATATTTGTAAATACGGAAATCACCTTTTCCATAATTCTTCTCATACTTGGCCATCTCAGCCATAATCTTTACTTTCTCTTCTGAAATCATATGCTTTCACCTGCTTTTCAGTCTTATTTTCATTATAGCATGGAATATAGCAAAAAAAGGAGGTATGAAAACTCATACCTCCTAAATCAATTCTTCTTATCCGAAGTATCTCTTTAATAATCCTTCAAATGCTTTACCATGACGTGCTTCGTCTCTTGCCATCTCATGAACTGTATCATGGATTGCATCTAAGTTTGCTGCTTTCGCACGTTTTGCAAGGTCAAATTTACCTTCTGTTGCTCCATGTTCTGCATCTACACGCATCTCTAAGTTCTTCTTTGTGCTGTCTGTTACAACTTCACCTAATAACTCAGCAAATTTTGCTGCATGTTCTGCTTCTTCGTATGCTGCTTTCTCCCAGTATAATCCGATCTCTGGATATCCTTCTCTGTGAGCTACTCTTGCCATTGCAAGGTACATTCCTACTTCAGAACATTCTCCTTCGAAGTTTGCTCTTAGATCAGCTAAGATATCTTCGCTGACACCTTTGGCAACACCTACTACGTGTTCTGCTGCCCATTCTTTTTCTCCTTCTACCTGCTCTTTGAATTTATCTGCTGGTACTCCACACTGTGGACATTTCTCTGGTGGCTGTTCTCCTTCGTGTACATATCCGCATACTGTACAAATCCATTTCTTCATAATTCTTGTTCTCCTTTATACTTTATATGATCATTTATGTTGCTTTGCCTTTCGGCTTAGTATCTTTTGTTTAAAACAGTAATGATTACTATTTTTAACTTGTCTTTATATTACCATCACATTTTACTTTTGTCAATGATTTTTTAAACAATTTTTGCAGATTCCTTTAAAATAAACAATATTCTGTGTAATCTTTCCAGGAAAGTTCTCACTTGCGATCTCATTTAACTTCTCATCGATCGGTGCCATCTCCAAATCGATGACTGCTCCACATTCCTGACACATAAAATGATAGTGTGGATCGGTGCATGCATCGTAATGGTCTGCTCCTCCTTCGTAAGATAGCTTTAGTATTTCCCCTCGCTCACTTAATAATGCAAGATTTCGATAGACTGTTCCAAGACTGATCTTAGGAAACTCTTCTTTGATGTTCATATATACCATATCGGCAGTTGGATGGTCTTTGCGAGTCATTAAAAACTTTATGATGGCATCTCTTTGCTTGCTTTTCTTCGTTGCTGGCTGCATAACCTCTTCCTTTCCTCTTTAATTCAAATAATAACTGTTACTGTTTTTAGTATATATATTTTTATACATTATGTCAACCATTTCGAAGAAAATTGTATAAATTTGTATACACAAAGCAGACAGGTATTTGATTTCCTGTCTGCTTTGTGCATTTTTAAAACTTAGGGAGTATAACCAAAGTGTCAGTTTTAGCTCTGGAATACTTTATGTGGATTCAAGATATTCTTTGGATCAAATGCTTTCTTAATTCCACTCATTAACTCAATTGTTTCTGGATCAAGAGATTCTCTCAAATATGGTTTCTTCGCAAATCCGATTCCATGTTCTCCGGATACTTTTCCACCTAACTGTGCAGCTTTCTCGTAGATCTTCTCCATTGCTGCTGCCATTCGTTTTTCAAATTCTTCCTGGCTTAAGTCATCTTTTAAGATATAAGAATGAAGGTTTCCATCTCCAGCATGTCCGAAACTCTTGATACGTATATCTACTTCATTATGTAAGTTATGAAGGTATTCTACCATTTCATTGACTTTATTTCTTGGTACGACCATGTCTACTTCATCCATATCAGTTGTAGATCCTTTGATCGCTTCAAGGAAGGCTCCTCTAGCTTTCCAGATAGATTCTTCTCTTTCTTCTGTATCTGAGATCAGTACGTCAAGTGCTCCTGACTCTAAACAAAGTTTTGCAACTTTATCATAATCTGCTTCAATCTCTTCTGTTGAATTGCCGTCAAATTTGAGCAGAAGGTACGCATCGGATTGGGAATCTGGGAATTTTTTACCTAGGTACTCTTCTGCATCAATGATGACCTCCCTCTGCATAAACTCAATGGCAGTTGGGATTGCTTTGGACTTGATAATGAGAGGTACTGTGTCAATTGCTTCTTTTAAGGTTTTAAATGGTATCAGTAAACTAATTGCCTTTTTAGGCAGAGGGAGTAATTTTAATGTGGCTTTTGTGATAAAGCCTAAGGTTCCTTCGGAACCGATCATCAGGTCTTTTAAGGAATATCCGGAACTGTTTTTTACAACCTTTCCTCCAAATTCCACGATCTTTCCATTTGGAAGGACAACTTCAAGACCTCTGACATAATCTCTGGTCACGCCATATTTTACAGCACGCATACCACCGGCATTTGTACTGATATTTCCACCGATCGTTGCGGATTTCTCTCCTGGATCTGGTGGGTAGAAGAAATCATGATCTTCCACGTAGGCAGCAAGTTCCATTAATAAAACTCCTGGTTCTACGGTGATCGTTAAGTTTTCTTCATCAAGTTCTAATATATGATTCATGAGGCTTGAATCGATCATGATCCCGTGTTCGATTGCTACGGAAGATCCTACCAGACCGGTTCCAGCTCCTCTTGGTGTGACCGGAATATTATTTTCATATGCATATTTCATGATCTCAGAGATTTCTTCTGCAGAAGTCGCTTTTACTACAACATCTGGGTAGCTTTGTGCTCCTCCTAATTCATCATGACTGTACTCTTCGTTGATATTTTCTGCATATAAAATTCTTTCATCGTCTTTTATGATATTTTTGATAACTTCTAAATCAGCTTGATCAAATTTCTTATAACTCATATCTCTTACGCCCCTTTCGCAGCTTTAATCTTCTCGATCAGTTTTGGTACGATATCGTAGACATCTCCTACCAGACAATAATGTGCTGTCTTAAAGATCGGTGCTTTTTCATCGGAATTAATGGATACGATGCAGTCAGAGTGATCCATTCCAGCTACAAACTGAATGGCTCCTGATACACCACAGGTAATGATCAGTTTCGGGCGTACGGTTCTTCCACTTAATCCTACCTGACATTTTGCTTCTACCCATCCTGCTTCTGCAAGTGGTCTTGTGCAGGCTACCTGTCCGTCTAACAGTTCTGCTAATTCTCTGATCATTGCAAGGTCTTCTTCTTCTTGATTCCTCGTCCAGCAACGACTAAAACATCGGCAGATTCGATAAACTTCTCTGGCTCTTTCTTTACAATATCTAATACATCCACATGTGCTTTGATCTTTTCTTTATCGATCGCACATGAAATGATCTCTCCATGTGTTTCTTCTGTTCTTTCTGGTGCATTCATGACTTTGTATCTTACCGTTGCCATCTGTGGACGGTTATTTGGTGTTAAGATATGTGCCATGATGTTTCCACCAAATGCTGGTCTGATCTGAGAAAGGTCTGTGTTCTCATCCATCTCAAGAATCGTACAGTCTGCTGTTAATCCTGTCTTCATTCTTGCAGCTACCCTTGGTGCCAACTGTCTTCCGACTGTTGTTGCTCCTGTCAGGATCGCACATGGCTGATGTTTCTTGATGAAATCTTCAAATACAGATGTATAAGATTCTATTTTGAATCTTGCTAACTCTGGGAAGTCGTAAACAAATACTTTATCAACTCCGTAGTGTAATAATTCTTCTGCCTTATCTGAAATGTTATTTCCCATAAATAAAGCATAGACTGGATGATTGATCTTACTTGCCAGCTCTCGTGCTTTTCCGATCAATTCGTATGTTACTGGATGAATTTCTCCATCAACATGATCGACATAAACAGCGATTCCGTTCCACTGACTCTTATCAATTTCTTCTTTTTTCTCATCTTCTACATATTCTACTGCTCCAGCTGGTCCTTTCTTCACACATAATTTACACATCTTACATGCGGCATTGATTAGAAAGTTTTTCCGTCTTTTTCTTCCATCGCACCGAATGGACAAATATCAACCAGAACCTGTGGATCTTCTACTTTTTCCTGATGTATTACTAATTTTGGCATTCTCATTTCCCCCTTTTAGATAAATTTCATATCTGTGATCATATGGAATAATTTGTCTGCGACTTCACTTCCGTCTCCGTCCCATACTTCATGATGGTCATTCGCTGTTGGAGGGAAAATTCGTTTTACCTGTGTTGGTGAACCATTTAATCCATAATGTGTTTCGTCTTTGTCTTCCATATCATCTAAGGAATATACTTCAATTTCACGGTCTGCGGTATCCATCTTCTTTACATAGGATGGAAGTCTTGGCTGGAAAATGTCTTTATCTACGGATAACAGACATGGATACTGGACTTTAGCAATCTCCAGTTCTTCCGGCAGATCCATCTCGATCGTGATAGCATCGGATTCTACTTTAGATATCTTCTTTACATTTGATACGCTTGGGATATTTAACCATTCAGATACTTCGGAACCAACCTGTGCTGTGTCACCATCAGTTGTCTGTTTTCCACATAGAATCAGGTCAAAATCTCCCATCTTCTTGATTCCCTGTGCGATCGTATAACTTGTTGCCAGTACATCGGCTCCACCAAATCTTCGGTCTGATAATAATGCTCCACGGTCAACTCCCATGGCAAATGCTTCTCTGATCACTGTCATTGCCTGTGGTGGTCCCATACTGATGACACTGATCGTTCCACCTACTTCTTCTCTGATCTTAAGCGCTGTCTCTAACGCATACAGATCATATGGATTCATCTTTGAATCGGCTCCGTTTCTTAACAGCACACCGGTTACTGGATCAACTTCCACTTTATTAGATGCCGGTACCTGTTTGATACATACTAAAATGTCCATTGCTATTCCT
>ENA-OQOA01000746-OQOA01000746.1-human-gut-metagenome-genome-assembly--contig:-NODE-746-length-12485-cov-3.524033_pt1 | contig 12485 bp, 10 predicted proteins | sample MGYA00242633_ERZ504888 | MGnify/ENA primary metagenome ERZ504888 (study PRJEB26092, sample SAMD00036372) | human gut metagenome | host: Homo sapiens | study: EMG produced TPA metagenomics assembly of... | reverse complement strand
CACAACAGAAGAATCCAAACTGAATAACTTCCTGCCAGACACAGGTAAGATTACGGTATATCGTTCTGGAGCTGGTAACGGTATTCGATTAGATGGTGGTAACGCATATGCAGGAGCAGAGATTACACCATACTATGACAGCTTATTGGTAAAAGCGATCTCTCATGATCGTACATTTGGAAGAGCGGTTGACAAATCTATCCGCGTATTAAAAGAGATTCGTATTCGTGGAGTTAAGACAAATATCCCATTCTTGATCAATGTATTAAATAATGAGACATTCCGTGAGGGAAGATGCTATACAACATTTATTGAAGAAACGCCAGAATTATTCTTACTTCCAGAAAGTCAGGACAGAGCAACAAAGATCCTTGAATTTTTAGGAAATAAGATGGTGAATGTGCAGAAAGCCGTTCTTGACAAACCAGATTTTGAAGCAAGAACTCTTCCAAAGTATGATACAGAGAAGAAGATTTATGGTTCCAGAGACAAGTTCTTAGAGATGGGAGCTAAAGACTTCACACAGAGCCTATTAAATGAGAAGAGATTACTGATCACAGATACAACAATGCGTGATGCACAGCAGTCTTTAATGGCAACACGTATGAGAACAAAAGATCTGATCGGAGCATCTGATGCGACAAACGCATTTATGGAGAATGCATTCTCTGTAGAGGCATGGGGTGGGGCTACTTATGATACAGCTTATCGTTTCTTAAAAGAGTCTCCATGGAAGAGATTAAAATTATTAAGACAACATATGCCAAATACATTGATCCAGATGTTACTTCGAGCATCCAATGCTGTAGGATACAGCAACTATCCAGATAATGTTGTTAAGAAATTCATCGAAGAAGCATCACAAAAAGGTGTAGATGTGTTCCGTATTTTCGACAGCTTAAACTGGGTTGAGAATATGAAGATGCCGATCGAGACAGCATTAAAGACAGGTAAGATCGTAGAAGGAACGATCTGCTACACAGGAGATATCACAGATCCAAACGAGACAAAATATACATTAGATTACTATGTAAAGAAAGCCAAAGAATTAGAAAGCTTAGGTGTTCATATCTTTACGATCAAAGATATGGCAGGTCTTGTAAAACCATATGCAGCGAAGAAACTTATTAGTGCATTAAAAGAAGAATTAAATATTCCAGTTAATCTTCATACACATGATTCTACTGGAAATGGTGTCAGCACATTATTAATGGCATCTGAAGCAGGACTAGATATCGCTGACTGTGCGATCGGTTCTATGAGTTCTATGACAAGTAACCCATGTATGAATTCATTAGTAGAAGCATTAAAAGGAACAGAGCGAGATACAGGACTTAATCCAGATGAATTAACAGAATTAAGTCAGTACTATGCAAGAATCCGCCCAATCTACAAACAGTTTGAGAGCGGAATGGATGCACCAAATACAGAGATTTACAAATATGAGATTCCAGGTGGACAGTACTCTAATCTGTTAGCACAGGTAAAAGAAATGGGTGCAGCGGAAGACTTTGAAGAGATCAAAGGTTTATATAAAGATGCGAACCAGCTGCTTGGAAATATCGTTAAAGTAACACCATCATCTAAAGTTGTTGGAGACTTTGCGATCTTTATGTTCAAGAATGGATTAACAAAAGAGAATATCTTAGAAGTTGGTAAAGATTTATCTTATCCAGATTCTGTTGTAGAATATTTTGAAGGTATGATCGGACAGCCAGAAGGTGGATTCCCAGAAGAATTACAGAAGATCGTATTAAAAGATAAGAAACCGATCGATGTGCGTCCAGGAAGTTTATTACCAGATGAAGATTTTGATTATATTGCAAAGGGATTAAAAGAAAACTTCTATACAGAGAATATGGAAGATCCAGATATCTTAAGCCAGAAGACATTAAGCTATGCGTTATATCCAAAAGTATATGAAGATTACTGTAGACATTTTGAGGCTTACAATGATGTAACAGGACTTGAAAGTCACGTATATTTCTATGGATTAAGAAAAGGTGAAGAGACAACACTGAAATTAGATGAAGGTAAGTATCTGATCATCAAATTTATCGATATGACAGAGCCTGATGAAGATGGATACCGACTGTTAGACTTTGAAGTAAATGGATCTATCCGTGAGATCAAAGTTCTTGATAAGAATTTAGAGGTTAAGACAGACCGAAGAGTTAAAGCAGATAAATCTAATCCTGCACATCTTGGATCCACAATTCCAGGAACAGTTGGTAAAGTTCTTGTCAATGAAGGTGATGAGGTCACAGTGAATATGCCGCTGATGACAGTTGAAGCTATGAAGATGGAGACAACTGTTGTTTCTACCGTCAATGGTAAAGTTGATAAGATCTATGTCAAAGAAGGAGAACAGGTAAATCAGGAAGATCTGTTAATCTCTTTTGAAATTGATGAATAGAAATTGAATTAGATTTCATACTAAAGAAGGAAGTAAGAAGATGCTTCCTTCTTTTTTTAGTGCAAATTGCAGAGCATCGTTCTAAATAATAAAGATAAAAAATATGATACAGGAAGGTAAGATTTTGGTATGAAAGATAATGAGAGACAAGAAATAGAAAAATTTGGACAGTTGCAGGAAAATGGGATTTTTACGATGACTATCATTGGTGAGATCGAAGGGCATCAGTTATCTGCACAAAATGCAAAGACAACAAAATATGAACATATGATACCGGCTTTAGCAAAGGTTGAGCAGGATGAAAGTATAAAAGGAATCTTAATTTTGATCAATACGATCGGTGGAGATGTAGAATGTGGACTTGCGATCGCAGAGCTTATCGCATCTCTAAGCAAACCAACCGTATCGCTTGTTCTTGGAGGAAGTCATTCGATCGGAGTACCGCTTGCTGTGGCAGCAGATCATTCTTTTATTGTGAAAAGCGCAACAATGATGATTCATCCAGTGAGAAGTTCTGGAACATTTATCGGAGTTATTCAAAGTTATCGTAATATTGAAAAGATTCAAGATCGGATTACGACATTTATTAGTGATCATTGTAAAATGAAAAAGGAAGAGTTGAAGAATTGATGCTTCATATTGGACAGCAGGTAAAGATGTTGGTATGATCCTTTCAGGGGAGGAGGCAGTAAAAGAAGGATTGATTGATGAGATGGGTGGAATAAAAGAAGCAACAGACAGATTGATTGAAATAATTAATCAGTCTGAAAATAAATAGAAAACTTGAATAAAAACAGATAATACCTTTATAATATTCCTGTTTTGGTATATGATAAGAATAACAAATATGTTAAAAAAACACAAACTATCTTAAGGCATCATTAGAGGAGGGAATATCATGAGAGGAATACAGACACCAGTTCGGAATGTGAGAAGAAGAATTTTCAAAGAGATCGCAAAGTTTGGTTACGAACAAAGAAACTTACAGGATCTTGAAGATCTTCCATATGAGATCGTACCTGGAGAAGTTGCAAAATATCGAGATAGCATTTACAGAGAACGAGCGATCGTAGGTGAGAGACTGAGGCTTGCCATGGGAATGTCATTAAATCCAGCGGATAAACCAACAAGAATTACGAAAGGAATTGATGAGAGCAATATTTCAGAGAAGTATTATGAGCCGCCACTTCTTCAGGTGATTCCATCTGCATGCAATGAATGTAAGGAGAAGGCATTTATTGTAGGAGAGCAGTGCCAGGGATGTATGGCCCATCCGTGTATGGAAGTTTGTCCGAAGAAGGCAATTAGTTTTAAGGATGGATATTCTTATATCGACCAGGAAAAATGTATCAAATGTGGACAATGTAAAAAAGGTCTGTCCATATGGTGCGATTTATGAAAGAAAACGTCCTTGTGCAAATGCCTGTGGGGTTGGAGCAATCGAAACAGATTATGCAGGAAGAGCTAAGATCAATCCAGATAAATGTGTTTCTTGTGGTATGTGTATGGTAAATTGTCCGTTTGGAGCAATTGCAGATAAATCTCAGATTTACCAGTTGATCAAGGCAATGAATGAAGGTGCGGAAGTGATCGCGATCTTAGCACCTGCATTTGTCGGACAATTTGGACCAAAAGCAACGCCAAATAAGATAAAAGCTGCACTTCTTGATATTGGGTTTGCAGATGTGTGGGAAGTTGCAGTTGGAGCAGATGCAGGGGCCTTAGAAGAGGCAAAGCATTATGTTCAAAGTGTGGCTACAGGGAAACTGCCATTCTTGCTGACATCATGCTGCCCATCATGGTCTATGCTTGGAAAGAAATATTTTCCAGAGGTGATTGATGAAATTTCTAATGCACTAACACCAATGGTAGCAACGGCAAGAGCGGCAAGGATTGCATCTCCAAATGCAAAAATTGTTTTTGTAGGGCCATGTGTTGCCAAAAAGTTAGAAGCATCCAGACGGACAGTGCGAAGTGAGGTCGATTTTGTGATCACATTTGAAGAATTGGCTGGAATGTTTGATGCGAAAGAAATTGATTTTAACACATATGAAAAAGAAGAAGAGTTAAATGATGCCTTTGGAGCCGGACGTGGATATGCAGTTGCAAGTGGAGTAGCTGGAGCGATCAAGGCATGTATTGATGAATACTATCCTGGAACAGAAGTAAAGATCGATCATGTGGAAGGTCTTGCAGATTGTAAGAAAATGCTTTTACAAGCGAAAGCAGGAAAGAAAAAAGGCTATCTGATCGAAGGAATGGGATGTCTAGGTGGATGTGTTGCAGGAGCTGGAACCAATATACCAGTTATGAAAGCACAAATTCAGGTTAAGAAGTTTGTAAAAGAAGCGGAAGATTTTGTACCTCCAGAAACTGCACAATATTAAGAGGTTAAAAGAAAAGGGAAATGTATGGGAGATAAATACATTTTCCCTTTTTCTATGGTGGGACTTGCGTATTTTGATAATTAATTGTAAAATAGAAAATACGCAGATTATGTATACAAAATGTATACAAAGAGAGGTAACAATTTCTATGGCAGCAAAGAAGACAAGAAAGAGGAAGACATCTTCTGCAAAGAAACGGACACGCACAAGACAAAAAGATTTTGCACCGTTTTATAAAGAGATTGCAGTATTAGTTGTTTTTGCTCTTTTCATTTTTTTATTTTTAAGTAATTTTGGAATATGCGGATACATAGGAAACAGCATCAGTACATTTTTCTTTGGAGCGTTTGGAACGACTCATTACATCATTCCGGCGGTAAGCTTTATTCTGGCAATTTTATTGATCTCCAATGATTACAGCAGTCTTGCAGTGAAGAAGACATGTTTTGCGATCCTGCTGTTATGTATGGTATCCACAATTTTTCAGATGATATATAATATAGAAGTAAGAGATGCTTATTCAGCCTTTGTATTTAGTGGAAGAACCCACAGAGGAGGCGGGTATCTGGGTGCATTGATCTGTTCAATCCTTTATAAGGAACTGGGAGGGGCAGGAAGTGTTTTGGTTGTTTTATTGATCTCTGTAATCTCATTGATCCTTGTAACAGAGAGATCCTTACTTTCTTTCCTTAAGAAAGCAGTTGATTTCTTTACAGTAGAAGGATATGAAGAAGATATAGAAGAACGACTAGCGAAGAAGAAACGAAAAGCAAAAGAGGTGTCCAAAGGGGATAAAGAAACAGCACCGAGAAAGAAACGATCGATGCATATTCCGGATTTGCGATCTGGAAGACCGAAACCATCACAGGCATCTCCAATGCCTCCTATGGAACCAGAAGAGAAAACAAAACAAACACCGATACAGAAGGATTTTGATGATCTGATCGTTCAAGAAGAAACAGACAAAGAACCAAAAGAAATATTTGAACCAGTACAGTCGAATGCATCGAAGAGATCTCTTGTGAATAAGGATAAGAATACACCATCGAAACCAGTGGAGATTCTTCCGCAGGTTCGGACTAAAGAAGGAGATTATAAGTTTCCACCAGTATCTTTATTGGAGAAAGGAAAGAAAACAGCGGGAAATAACAAAGAAGAACTTCGTCAGACTGCACAAAAACTGCAAAAAACATTGGAAGATTTCGGAGTTCATGTTACAATTACCAATATTAGCTGTGGACCATCCGTTACACAGTTTGAATTACATCCAGAACAAGGTGTGAAAGTCAGCAAGATCGTAAATCTTGCGGATGATATTAAGTTAAACCTTGCAGCAGCAGATATTCGAATTGAAGCACCGATTCCAGGTAAATCAGCAATTGGAATCGAAGTTCCGAATAAGACAAACCAGATGGTAATGTTTAGGGAACTGATTGAGAATCAGGAATTTGCACAGGCAAGATCAAAGATTGCATTTGCAGTAGGAAAGAACCTTGCTGGACAGGTGATCGTGTCAGATATTTCCAAGATGCCGCATCTTTTGATCGCAGGAGCAACAGGTTCTGGTAAGTCAGTTTGTATTAATACATTGATCATGAGTATTTTATACAAGGCAACGCCAGATGAAGTGAAACTGATCATGATCGATCCAAAGGTCGTAGAATTAAGTGCATATCAGGGAATTCCACACTTGCTGATTCCGGTCGTTACAGATCCGAAGCAGGCATCCAGTGCGTTAAACTGGGCTGTGATGGAGATGGGAGAGCGATATAAGAAGTTTGCAGAAGTGAATGTAAGAAACTTAACTGGATATAATGAGAAGGTCGAGGAATCGATCAAGAATGGTATGGAAGGGAAAGATTTTAAGAAACTTCCGCAGATCGTTATCATTGTAGATGAGCTTGCAGACCTTATGATGGTTGCACCGGGTGAAGTAGAAGATGCGATCGTGCGCCTGTCACAGCTTGCCAGGGCAGCAGGAATTCATCTGGTGATCGCAACACAGAGACCATCTGTTAACGTCATTACAGGCCTGATCAAAGCGAATGTACCTTCAAGAATTGCATTTTCAGTATCATCAGGAGTCGATTCAAGAACAATTATCGATATGAATGGTGCAGAAAAGTTATTAGGAAAAGGTGATATGCTGTTCTATCCATCTGGATATCAGAAACCAATCCGTGTACAAGGTGCATTTGTCAGTGATGAAGAAGTCAGCAAGGTTGTAGAATTCTTAAAGGAAGAAAATAATGCCGAAGACAGCTATGGTGCAGACATTCAGGAAAAGATTCAGACAGCTGCGGTCAAAGCAGCAACATCGCAGGAAAGGGATGAATATTTTGAAAAAGCAGCTGAGTTTATTATTGACAAAGACAAGGCTTCGATCGCAAGTCTTCAAAGAGTCTTTAAGATTGGATTTAACCGTGCAGCAAGACTAATGGATCAGTTATGCGAAGCGGGAATCGTCGGAGAAGAAGAAGGAACCAAGCCAAGGAAAGTTCTTATGAGCGAAGAACAATTTGAACAATACAAAGAAGATTATCTATAGAAAGGAAACTATTATGAAAACAGATATTGAAATTGCACAGGAAGCCACATTATTACCGATCAAAGAAGTTGCAGCGAATATCGGAATCAAAGAAGACGACCTTGAATTATATGGAAAATACAAGGCCAAATTTGATTCTCATTTCATGGATGAAGTTAAGAATAACGAAGATGGGAAACTTGTTCTTGTGACAGCGATCAACCCAACTCCAGCAGGTGAAGGAAAGACAACAACAAGTGTCGGAGTATCCCAGGCGTTAAACAAACTTGGAAAGAAAACAATCTGTGCTCTTCGTGAGCCATCTCTTGGACCATGTTTTGGTATCAAAGGTGGAGCAGCCGGTGGTGGATATGCACAGGTTGTACCAATGGAAGATTTAAACCTTCATTTTACAGGGGATTTTCATGCGATCACATCTGCAAACAACTTATTAGCAGCAATGCTTGATAATCACATTCAGCAGGGAAATAAATTAAATATCGATACAAGAGATGTTGTATGGAAGAGATGTATTGATATGAATGACCGTGCATTAAGAAATACAGTCATCGGACTTGGACGTCGTGTGGATGGTGTTGTCCGTGAGGATCATTTTGTCATCACAGTAGCATCTGAGATCATGGCAATTCTTTGCCTTGCAAATGATATGGCAGATTTAAAAGAACGTTTAGGAAAGATCATCGTTGCATACAACATGGACCGTGAACCAGTCACAGCCAAAGACTTGAATGCAGTTGGAGCTATGGCGGCATTATTAAAAGATGCTATTAAACCAAATATGATCCAGACATTAGAGCATACACCAGCATTCGTACATGGTGGACCATTTGCCAATATCGCACATGGATGTAATAGCGTACAGGCTACAAAATTAGCGTTAAAATTAGCAGATATCGCAATTACAGAAGCAGGATTCGGTGCTGACCTTGGTGCAGAGAAATTTATGGATATTAAGTGTCAGATGGCTGATCTTCACCCAGATGCAGTTGTATTAGTAGCAACTGTACGTGCTTTAAAATACAATGGTGGAGTTCCAAAAGACAATCTGGCAGAAGAAAATATCGATGCGTTAAGCAAAGGTATCGTAAATCTTGAAAAACATATCGAGAACTTAAAATTGTTTGGAGTTCCTGTTGTTGTAACATTAAACCAGTTTGCAACAGATACAGAGGCAGAACTTACATTTATCAAGAATTTCTGCGAAGAAAGAGATTGTGATTTTGCATTATCTCAGGTATGGGAAAAAGGTGGAGAAGGTGGAATCGAACTTGCCAAAGCAATCCTTCGTACATTAGATAATAAAGAAAGCAATTACAAACCATTGTATACATATGATGATACAACGATAGAAGAAAAGATCGAAACGATCGCAACTAAGATTTATGGAGCAGATAAAGTTGTATACACAGCAGCTGCAGCACGTCAGAAGAAGAGACTGACTGAACTTGGGTATGGAAATCTTCCAATCTGTATGGCGAAGAACCAGTATTCTTTATCTGATGATCCTAAGAAGCTTGGACGCCCAGAAGGATTTGATATTACGATCCGTGAGATCTATGTCAATGCAGGTGCAGGATTCTTAGTAGCCTTGACAGGTGATGTCATGACAATGCCTGGACTTCCAAAGAAACCAGCAGCAGAAGGAATCGATGTAAATGACGATGGAGTTATCACAGGATTATTCTAATCAACAAAAATAAAGCCAATATATACTTAAAAGAAATGACGAGGAAATACAATGCAGATTATTGATGGAAAGAAGATTTCTCAGGAAATCAAAGATGAAGTAAAAGAAGAAGTAGCGCAGCTGAAAGCAGAGGGAAAAGATATTGCGCTTGCTGTTATTCAGGTAGGAGCAGATCCTGCATCAAGTGTTTACGTACGCAATAAAAAACGTGCCTGCGAGTATGTAGGAATCGAGTCTGTAAGCTATGAGCTTCCAGAAGAGACAACACAGGAAGAATTAATGGCGATCGTGGATAAATGCAATAAGGATCCTAAGATCAACGGAATCCTAGTACAGCTTCCACTTCCAAAACATTTGGATGAAGATGAAGTATTATTAGCAATCGATCCTAAGAAAGATGTTGACGGATTCCATCCAGTCAGTGTTGGAAATATGGTGATCGGAGAAAAAGGATTCTTACCATGCACACCAGCCGGAGTGATCCAGTTATTAAAACGTTCTGGTGTCGAAATTGATGGGAAAGAATGTGTGGTAGTCGGAAGAAGTAACATTGTAGGAAAACCTATGGCAATGTTATTATTACGTGAGAACGGAACAGTGACTGTATGCCATTCTCATACAAAAGACTTAAAAGAAGTCTGCAAACGTGCAGATATCTTGGTTGTAGCAATTGGTAAACCAAAATTTATTGATGATTCTTATGTAAAAGATGGAGCAGTTGTCATTGATGTTGGAATCCACAGAAATGAAAATAACAAACTTTGTGGTGACGTAGATTATGACAAAGTTGCACCAAAGACATCTGCGATCACACCAGTTCCAGGTGGAGTTGGACCAATGACGATCGCAATGTTAATGAAAAACTGTGTAGAATCTAAGAAATTGTTTGGAGAGTAAGAGAAATGAAGATATTATTTATTTCGCTTGGATGTGATAAAAACTTAGTAGACAGTGAAGTTATGCTTGGCCTTTTGACCAAGCATGGCTACACTTTGACCGACGATGAGACACAGGCAGATGTTATTGTAATTAATACATGCTGTTTCATCCATGATGCCAAAGAAGAAAGTATCAATACGATCTTAGAGATGGCACAGTACAAAGAACAGAATCTGAAGGCATTGGTTGTTGCTGGATGCCTCGCAGAACGTTATAAAGACGAGATCTTAAAAGAGATTCCAGAGATTGATGCAGTTCTTGGAACAACAAGTTATGATTCTATTGTAGAAGCAGTGAATACCGCATTAGAAGAAAATACAGGGGAACATTTTGAACATTACGAAAGTATTGATTATCTTCCAGATAATTCTGAAGTAGAACGTGTTGTAACAACAGGAAATCACATGGCATATTTAAAAATTGCTGAAGGTTGTGACAAGCGATGCAGCTATTGTATCATTCCAAAGATCCGCGGACGTTTCAGAAGTGTTCCAATGCAAGAACTGTTGAATGAGGCAAAGCGTTTAGCATCTGAAGGAGTGAAAGAATTAGTACTGGTAGCTCAGGAAACAACACTGTATGGCAAAGACCTGACAGGAGAAAAACAGCTTCCGTTATTACTTCATGAACTTTGCAAGATCGAAGGGATTGAATGGATTCGCCTGTTATACTGCTACCCAGAAGAGATCACAGATGAGCTGATCAAAGTGATCAAGACAGAAGAGAAAGTCTGCAATTACATTGACATGCCGATTCAGCATAGTGAGAATCGTATCTTACAGAGAATGGGAAGAAGAACATCAAGAGAAGATCTTGTAGCAGTGATCAAGAAACTTCGTAAAGAGATTCCTGATATCACGATCCGTACAACACTGATCACTGGATTTCCAGGAGAAAGCCAAGAAGATCATGAAGGATTAATGAACTTTGTAGAAGAATGTCAATTTGATCGTTTAGGAGTCTTTACTTATTCACCGGAAGAAGATACACTGGCAGCAACATTTGAGGATCAGATCGATGAAGAAGTCAAAGAAGAACGAAGAGATGAACTGATGAGTCTTCAGCAGGAGATTTCCTATGAACATACCCAGCAGTTAGTCGGTAAAACGATTAAAGTCATGGTAGAAGGATATTTATTTGAAGATGATATCTACGTTGGACGTTCTTATATGGATGCACCAAAGGTAGATGGATGTGTTTTTATAAATTCTCCAGAAGAATTGATGACAGGAGACTTTGTTTATGTTAAAATTACCCAGGGTAGAGAATATGATGTGATAGGAGAAGTAGATTATGAATTTACCAAATAAGTTAACAATTTTAAGAACACTTATGATCCCGGTATTCTTATTTTTCTTGCTGACAGATTGTGCAGGGGATTATAGCAAGTGGATCGCAGTTGTTGTATTTATTCTAGCGAGTCTTACAGACTTTTTAGATGGACATATTGCAAGAAAGTATAATCTTGTAACAAATTTCGGAAAGTTTATGGATCCGCTTGCAGATAAAATGCTTGTTTCTTCTGCGTTTATCTGTCTTGTAGCACAGAATAAGATCGCTGCATGGATTGTTATTGTTATTATTGCAAGAGAGTTTGTTATTAGTGGATTCCGTTTAGTAGCCAGCGATAGCGGTGTTGTTATTGCAGCAAGTTATTGGGGCAAGTTCAAAACAAATTTCCAGATGTTTGCAATTATTTTACTGATGCTTAACCTCGGAGAAAACTTCCCTGCATATGCTGGAGGAATACATATCGTTGAGCAGATTCTTGTATATATTGCATTAATTCTTACGATTGTTTCTTTAGTAGATTATCTTGCAAAGAACATTGATGTGTTAAAAGAGGGAGGCAATGAAAAATAATGAGTTCCGATCGGATTATGGCAGAAGAACCAATTGAAAAGAAAATTACACGGATTTTGATTCACAGGAAGATGACAGTAACTGCTGCCGAATCCTGCACAGGCGGTCTTGTAGCAGGCACGCTTGTAAATGCCGACGGAATTTCAGAAGTTTTTAAGGAAAGTTATGTTACTTACTCTAATGAAGCTAAGCATAAGCTGCTTGGTGTAAAAAAGGAGACTCTTGAGAAATATGGTGCTGTCTCAAGACAGACAGCGGCAGAGATGGCTGAAGGTGCAGTAAGAGCAGCGGGAGCGGATGCCTCTGTTGTTACAACAGGAGTTGCAGGTCCAGGAGGGGGAACAGAAGAAAAACCGGTAGGGCTGGTTTATATTGGATGTTGTGTAAAGGGATGTACGATAGTGAAGCGCTGTTTTTACGGCGGGGATCGTCAGGGGGTTCGTCACAGCGCAGTAAAAGAAGCGTTGGAGATTCTATATTGCCAGCTTCTCGTCAGATAAGTATTAGAGCGTGTTTAAAAAAATCAAAAAAAAGAAACGTATAAGATGTATTTTACTGTCAGATAAGGATACATTTTGTACGTTTTTTTGTTTATGGACTTGATTTTTTGCGTCTATATGATATAGTCTATATAACACAGAAGTA
>ENA-OQOA01000745-OQOA01000745.1-human-gut-metagenome-genome-assembly--contig:-NODE-745-length-12487-cov-3.603803_pt1 | contig 12487 bp, 14 predicted proteins | sample MGYA00242633_ERZ504888 | MGnify/ENA primary metagenome ERZ504888 (study PRJEB26092, sample SAMD00036372) | human gut metagenome | host: Homo sapiens | study: EMG produced TPA metagenomics assembly of... | reverse complement strand
GTGGCGTGCAGTTTTAGAAGCAATCGGTTACGATTATATGAGTGTGACAGATATTTATAAAAAAGCAGGCGTGCCACTTGAATTTATGACGATCACAGAAGGTGGAAGTAATTCAGAAGTCTGGAATCAGATCAAAGCAGACATGTTAGGATGTAAGAGTGCTACATTAGAAAATGCACAAGGAGCAGTTCTTACAGATGCAGTGATCGCAGCATATGCGGTAGGAGATCTGGAAGATCCAAGTCAGGTATTTGAAAAAAACGAGAAAGATCAAGAAAATTTATGAACCTGATCCAATAAGAACAAAATACTATCGCAGTATTTATGAACAACAAAGAAAACTAATTAAAGACGATATGGCAGCAGTTTTTGAGACTTTACACCAGATCAGTAAGATTCAAGAACAAAGCAATGATTAAAAAAATGAAAAGGCTTCTTTACAAGAGGCCTTTTTTTCTTGTACAATAAAAGATAAAGTATATAAAAATAAGTTATAAGCAACTAACTTTGCAGATGATTTTTGATCAATTAGATTTCAAGGAGGAAAAAGTCATGGATAACGAAAAGATTGAAAAATTACAACAGATGATTGATGAAAGTGATCATATCGTATTCTTTGGTGGCGCAGGTGTTTCAACAGAGAGTCATATTCCAGACTTTCGAAGCACGGATGGTTTGTATCACCAGACTTATAAATATCCACCCGAGGTTATGGTAAGCCATACATTTTATACACAGCATACGGAAGAATTTTATGATTTTTATAAGAATAAGATGATCTTCTTGGATGCAAAACCGAATAAGGCACATTTAAAACTTGCAGAGATGGAACAGGCGGGAAAACTGTCTGCGATCGTTACGCAAAATATCGACGGGCTTCATCAGGCAGCAGGAAGTAAAAATGTCTTTGAACTGCACGGCAGTGTTCACAGAAACTATTGCCAGAAATGCGGCAAGTTCTTCGATGTGAATTATGTCGTGAATGCCAAAGGAGTCCCATATTGTGATGAATGTGGGGGAATCATCAAACCAGATGTTGTATTATATGAAGAAGGTTTAGATTCTCAGACGATCAACGGAGCAGTCAGAGCCATTTCCAAGGCAGATATGCTGATCATTGGAGGAACATCACTGGTTGTCTATCCAGCCGCTGGAATGATCGATTATTTTAAAGGAAAATATCTTGCAGTACTGAATCGTGATGCGACAAGCAGAGATAAACAGGCAGATCTGTGCATTACAGACCCAATCGGAGAAGTACTGGGAAGAATCAGGGTATAAAGATGAAGAAAAAGGATATGATCTTGATCGTAGCAGTACTGGCAATTTCGCTGATCAGTTTTGCAGCGATCAAGATGACACAAAAAGACGGAAAAGAAGTGATCGTGACAGTTGAAGGAAAAGAAGTGTACAAAACATCCATCAAGAAAGATCAGATCTATCAAATTCCAGAGAAAAATGGCACGAACGTCATGCAGATCAAAGATGGAAAAGTTACAATGAAAAAAGCAGATTGTAAAGACCAGATCTGTGCAGACCATAAAGCAATCGAGAAATCAGGAGAAACGATCGTATGTCTGCCGCATAAAGTAGTGATCGAGATCCGGTCAGAAGATGGCAAAGAACAGGAATTAGACGGGGTAACACAATAAACATCAGATGAGATAGAAAACAACAGGAGAAATAAAATATATGTCAACAAAAAGATTAGCGACGGATGCGATGTTTTTAACATTGGCACTTGTTGTATCCTATATAGAAGTATTGATCCCGGTACCAGTTGGAATTCCCGGAGTGAAATTAGGACTTGCTAATGGAGTGATCATGGTTTTGTTATTCTTTACAACATGGACAAGAACACTTGAGATCTCAGTGATCCGAGTTGTACTGGCAGGATTCTTGTTTGGAAATCCAATGACGATCGCCTACAGTCTGGCAGGAGGGATCTTAAGTCTGGTCATCATGGGACTTCTAAAGAAGATCGAAGGATTCTCACCCATTGGAATCAGCGTTGGAGGCGGAGTAGCGCATAATATCGGGCAGCTCAGTGTCGCTGTTTTCTTAATGGAGAATACAAAGATTTATTATTATGCACCAGTATTACTGATCACAGGAACGATCGCAGGGATCATCATCGGAGTGTTAAGTGGAGTGCTAGTTAAGAAGATTCCGCCACAACTATTTCGATAAAAGATTTGAAATTTCTACAAAATCGTGGTACTACTATATGTATACACTTTCTAACAGGCAATGATTTTGAAGAAAGGAGTCACAATTGAGAACAAAATTAAATGAGATCATAAAGAATGGACATATTGGTATGATTGCAGTATTTTTTATAGTTTATATGATCACATTTTCCTACATTGAAGATCGAGATGTGCATCATTACATCATACATACAACGATAGATGATCAGATACCATTCTGTGAATATTTCATCGTACCATATCTATTATGGTTCTTATTTGTAGCAGTTACAGTTTTTATTTTATGTTTTTTAATAAGAATCAATGGAAAGAATATTATCAGCTGATCATAACACTTGGAACAGGCATGACCCTGTTTTTGATCATCTCATTAGTATTTCCGAATGGACAGGATCTAAGACCAGTTCTTACTGGAGACAGCATTTTTATCAAAGCAGTACAGATGATCTATCACACGGATACTCCGACGAATGTACTTCCAAGTATCCATGTATTTAACTCTCTGGCATGCTGCGTTGCGATTTTGAAGAATCAGAGAAAATATAAGAAAAGCACCGATACAGCATGTGTTGTCTTAACGATATTAATTATCATGTCGACGATGTTCTTAAAACAACACAGTGTGGTGGACGTAGTGCTCGCAGCCCTGATGTACACTGGATGTTACAGGATCATCTATGGGAATGAATTATGGTCACAGAATGCATTTCGCACGTCTATTTTCAGCGATCATTCGTGAACCACGCTTGACACGACCAAGAAAGATTTGCTATAAATACCAGAGAGAAACCGCAGAAATTGGAGTAGAGAAGAATGAGAAAAAAGATTTGGATGATCCTGGTATGCATCATATCCATGAGTTTTTGCATGGCAGGATGTACTGGCAATACAAGCAAGAAGAAATCGAATGGCAAGATAAGAATTACAACAAGTTTTTATACCATGTATGATTTTGCAAAGAAGATCGGTGGAGACAAAGTAGAAGTGATCAATTTAGTGCCAGCAGGAACAGAACCTCATGACTGGGAACCATCAACGAAGGATCTGATCGAGATGGAGAAATCAGACATCTTTATTTACAATGGAGCCGGCATGGAACAATGGGTAGATGACGTTTTGGAAAGCCTTGATACGGAAGAACTTACAAGCGTTGAAGCATCCAAAGGGATCAAGTTACTAAAAGATCAGGATGCACATGAACACGATCACGAACACAACAGTGAGAATGATCCCCATGTTTGGTTAGATCCACAGAATGCAAAGTATGAGATGAACAAGATCAAGAAAGCATTGATCAAAGTGGATGCAGAGAATAAAGATTATTACGAAGCGAATTATAAGAGATACGCAAAAGAATGTGACAAATTAGATACATTATATAAGGAAGAAACATCCAAACTTACAAAGAAAGAACTTGTTGTGGCACATGAAGCATTTGGCTATCTATGTCACGCATATGGGTTAGAACAGATGGGAATTGAGGGATTATCCGCAGATGATGAACCAGATCCCAAACAGATGAGCGAAGTGATCCGCTTTGCAAAAGAACATCAGGTAAAAACAATCTTTTTTGAAGAACTGGTGAGTCCGAAAGTAGCGAAAACCATTGCAAAAGAGACCGGAGCCAATGCAAAGATGTTAAACCCCCTGGAAGGACTAAGTAACAAAAAAATCAAAGCAGGAGAAGATTATTTTTCCGTAATGAAACAAAATCTCGCTGCGATCAAAGAGGCATTAAGCGAATGAGTGAATCAAACACAAAACAGATGATACAATTAAATCATGTAAAATTCGGATACAGTGATACGGAAGTCTTAGAAGAGATCAATCTGACGATCCATGAAGGTGAATATGTTGTTCTGACTGGTGAAAATGGAAGTGGAAAAAGTACACTTATGCGTCTGATCTTAGGTGAAATGAAACCAGATGAAGGAGAAATCATCCTGATGAATAACGATCCAAGATTAAAGAAACGGATCGGTTACGTGTCACAGAATGGGATCAGTAAGAACCAGAGCTTCCCAGCAACGGTAGAAGAGATCATGATCACAGGACTTTATCAGGAACTTGGCTTGTTTCATCTGCCACATAAAAAACATAAGAATAAGATCAAAGAGACACTAAGGGATTTTGGAATGGAAGAATTCCTTAAGAGACGGATCGGTGAATTATCTGGTGGACAGCAGCAGCGAGTGATGATCGCAAGAGCAATGATCGGAGATCCGAAACTTCTGATCTTAGATGAACCAACAACGGGAGTAGATGCAAGATCAACAAAGATCTTGTACGATATGCTCTATGAGATCAATACAAAATACAATACGACCATTTTTATGATCACACACGGAAGACTGCAGGACTGTAAAGGATGTGATCGTATTTTAAGAATGGATGAAGGGAGGATCGTGGAAGAATGATCGAGATGTTACAATACGGATTTATGCAGCGTGCATTTATTACAGGAATCTTACTGGCCGTGATCGCACCATTGATCGGAATCACGATCGTCTTAAAGAGAATGTCCATGATCGGAGATGCACTCTCTCATGCATCCCTGGCAGGTGTTGCTCTGGGGTTGTTATTAGGGATCAATCCAATCTTAGGAGCAATGGGAATCTGTCTGTTTGCAGCCCTGGGAGTTGAAGCGATCCGAAGAAAGATCCCAAGATATTCTGAGATGGCGATATCGATCATTATGTCAACAGGGATCGGACTTGCTGGTATCCTATCCGGATTCGTAAAAACGGAACGAACTTTAACAGTTTCTTATTTGGAAGTATCATATCCATCAGCAAAGACGAACTGAAGATCGTATGTGTGATCAGTGTGTTAGTATTGCTCTGTGTATTGCTTCTATATAAAGAACTATTCTATATTGGATTTGATGAGAATGCAGCAAGGATCAGCGGTGTACCTGTCAAGACGATCAATTTTATCTTTACTTTATTGACCGCATTGACGGTATCGATCGCATCAAGAACGGTTGGAACACTGATCGTCTCATCCATGCTTGTGATTCCGATCGCATGCGGAATGCAGGTAGGACGAAGCTACAAAGCAGTCATGATCATCGGTGTGATCACAGCATTGGTCACAACAGTGATCGGATTAACACTGTCTTATTATGTAGGTCTTAAGCCAGGAGGAACGATCGTACTGCTCGAGGTGGTATGTTTCTTGATCCTTGCACTGATAAGCAGGTATACGAAGTAAATTTTTTGACATTTATCAGAAAATTTTATATAATAAAAAGAAGGCATGCATAACAGAATAAAACTGCATGCCTTCTTTTTTGGAAAAAACAATGAAAGGAAAGGCAAGTCAATGATTGTTCAGCTAATAGAAAATATATATCAGTTTTTATGGGGAGAATGGATTCATGTTCCGTTACCAGGAGGTGGAAGCCTGGGACTTTCGCTGCTCATTATATTGCTGCTTCCAGCAGGTATCGTTTTTACGATCAAAACAAAATTTTTACCAATCCGTCTGTTCCCGGATATGGTCAAAGCACTAACAGCAAACAATAAGAATGGAAAAGATGAAAAAAGCAGTCTTTCTTCTTTACAGACCTTGATCGTATCAACAGCAACACGTGTCGGAATGGGGAATTTGACAGGAGTTGTCGCAGCAATATCCGCAGGTGGAGCAGGGGCCGTATTCTGGATGTGGATCACAGCATTGCTTGGATCATCGACAGCCTTTATCGAAGCAACTCTTGCACAGTTACATAAGAAAAAGACCCTCTGTATGGTGGATATCGAGGAGGACCAGCCTATTATATTCATCACTTTATGGAAGAGAGACAAGGAAAGAAGAAAAAACACACACTGATCGCTGTCTTATTTGCGATTTCAGGATTGATCTGCTGGTGTGGAATCAGTCAGGTGGTAAGTAATTCCGTGGCAGAATCATTCCACAATGCCTTCCATATTCCAACACTTTATACAACGATCGTGCTTGTTATTGTGGCAGCAGTGATCGTACTAAGGAAGAATGCAACGGTCAAAGTATTAGATATCGTGGTACCGATCATGGCAGTCATTTACTTCGGGATTACGATTTTTGTGATCCTCACGAATCTGCCAAGCATTCCAGGGGTTTTTGCAAGAATCTTCAAAGAAGCCTTTGGAATCCGTCAGGTCGCAGCCGGAGGATTTGGAGCAGTTCTTATGAACGGAGTGAAACGAGGATTATTCTCCAACGAAGCAGGATCAGGATCCGCACCATGTGCAGCCGCAGCTGCAGACTGTGAACGCCCAGCACAGATGGGACTGGTACAGGCATTAGGAGTCTTCATCGACACGATCGTGATCTGCAGCTGTACGGCAATGTTAATGTTATTAGCACCACAGAATCTGACCAATGGATTAACCGGTATGAACTTGTTACAGACAGCAATGAACTACCATTTAGGAGGATTCGGAGTTGTATTTATCGCAGTGATCCTCTGGATGTTCAGTTTCTCGACATTCCTTGGAATCTTATTCTATGCAAGATCCAACGTCGCCTACTTATTCGGTGACAAATGGGGATGGCAGACAGCCTATAAAGTATTAGCACTTGTGATGTTATTTATCGGAGGAATCCAGACCTATACATTCGTATGGGATTTAGGAGATGTCGGAATTGGGTTAATGACGATCTTTAATATCTTCATCCTGTATGCAATGTCAGGACAGGCGATCAAAGAGTTAAAGAACTATGAAGAAACAAAGAAGAAATCGATCGAAGAAAGAGCATATGCATTGCAGGAAGATGAATAGGAAGTAAATAAGTGAAAATGTCCAATGAAGCGATTATAAAATAAATTGCTGCATTGGACATTTTTAACATAAAATAAATTGTCAGTTACAGATTACACAAACAATTTCTTACGTGTCCTAAAATAAGCCATCAGAACCATCGTTCCAGTCAATACCCAAGAGATCGGATAGATCGCCATCAAAAGTTTATAATCATGGAACCAGTTACAGACCGTTGCAAGCCAGATCAAACGTAATACACAAGATCCAAACACCGTCAGGATCGCAGGAGTCATGGAACGTCCAAATCCACGCAGACAGCCACCACTGATCTCATAAGAACTTGTCAGACATTCGAATGTCAGAACGATCAAAAAACGAAGCTGAGCATAATGATAGACAGATGGATCACTTGTAAATAATCCAATAAAGAACGTACGGAATACAACAAAGATCGTACTAAGGACTCCGCAAGAGATCACACTGCACAACATTCCAAGACGAAAAATCTTCTTACAACGCCCCTCATCCTTCGCACCATAATTCTGTCCGGTAAATGTAACCACCGTCTGAGCAAAGGCATTGACCAGATAATAAGCAAAATATTCATAATTTAATTCCACCGCAGAACCCGCGATCCCGCCAGCTCCAAAACTGTTGATCCCAGACTGGATACAGACATTGGCAAGAGAGAAAACCATTCCCTGAAGTCCTGCAGGAACCCCAATCTTCAGGATCTTAGAAACGGCATCCTGATCAATCGTCAAAGACTTAAAAGACAAGCGGATCGGAAGTTCTTCATGCGTCAGAAAATAAAGGATCTGAACAGCACTTGTTGCATTCGCACCAACCGTCGCAAGTCCGGCACCCGCAACACCCATATGAAATACAACGACAAATAGAAGATTCAGGATCACATTCACAACACCAGACACGATCAAAGCATACATCGGACGACGTGTATCTCCGATACTGCGAAGAATGGAAGCACCGAAGTCATATAACATAAAAAATGGCATTCCAAGAAAATAAATCCGCAGATATAACGTTGCAAGATGAATGATATCCTTCGGTGCACCCATCAGCAAAAGGATCGGATGAGCCACAAACTGTCCAAGAATCAGCAAAAACACACCACTAAGCAGTGCAAGAGACACAGCGGTATGTACCACACGAGGGATCCGCTTCGTATCATTCTGTCCGATATAATTGGCGATCACAACATTAGAACCAAGAGAAATCCCAGAAAACAATGTAACCATCAAAGCGATCACAGAACTATTACTACCAACCGCCGCCAAAGCCTCGCTGCTCGCAAACCGTCCGACAACGGCAGTACCGACCGAATTAAAAAGCTGCTGTAAGATACTACAGGCAGCAAGCGGCATAGCAAACATTAACATCTTATCGAATAAACTTCCATGAAGCATATCCATCTTCACGGACTGTTTCGAAGAATTCTTCATATACAATACCCTCTTTCAAAAAACTATACAGATTCTAATACTTTTTGGGAAGATTATCAAGATGATTCTAGGAAAAACAACGAAGAAAGATGTATCAAATTCGAAACATTTCTTGTATAAAAAAAGCAGAATGATATACTAGGATGAGATATTAAGAAAACATACAAAAGAAAGAAGGAAAACACCATGCAAATCAGCATTCTGCTGCTAAAACAGATCGTACAACTATTCCTGATGATCCTCATGGGTTACATTATGGTAAAGATCAAATTTTTAAAAGAAGAAGACAGCAAAGTGATCTCAAAAGATCATACTTTATCTGATCATACCAGCCGTGATCATTCAGGCATTTCAGGTAGACTATACCCCAAGTGTTATGAAAGGACTGGCAGTTGCATGTATCGCATCTGTGATCCTGCAGTTTTTATTACTGTTTGTCACATGGATCATGGGAAAAATGTTTCATTTAAACACGGTGGAATACACATCTGCCTACTATTCCAACTCAGGAAATCTGATCGTACCATTAGTCACCTATATCTTAGGAAAAGAATGGGTCATCTACGGCTGTGTCTTCATGAGTGTTCAATTATTCTTCATCTGGACCCACTGCAAATGTAAGATCAGTGGAGAAACAGAAATCAGTTTAAAGAAGATCCTGTTAAATATAAACATGATCTCTGTATTCGCAGGAGTATTCTTATTCTTCACGAAGATCAGATTTCCAGAGATCATAGGAAATACCCTGTCATCCGTTGGAAGCATGATCGGACCATTAAGTATGATCGTCACAGGAATGCTGATTGCAGGCGTCGATCTAAAGAAAGTATTTACAAACAAAAGAATCTACCTGGTCACATTCATCCGATTAGTGATCGAACCGATCATAGCACTTGCAGTCATTATTCTATTAGGAATGAAAAACTGGCACCCACAGGCAGAAAACATCATCCTGATCACATACATGGCAGCGATCACACCATGCGCCTCAACGATCACACAGATGTGTCAGGTGTACGGAAACGATTCGAAATATGCAAGCGCGATCAATGTAATGACAACATTGCTGGCGGTGGTTACTATGCCGGTGTTTGTTTATTTTTATATGAATTTGTAATGTAAAATAATTACAAGTAAAATATTGACAAAAATGACAATGATAGTATAATAAGAGATAATAAAAAAGAGAACTTACATACAAGCGGGTAAGTTCTCTTTTTGATTGTACATTCTTCAAAAATTTATAATGGAGTAAGATTTTATTGTCTATAATACTCCAAGAAATCACGAAGCTTCACAGAAGCATCCTCAAGCACTTCCACACGAGGCAGATAAACTACTCTGAAATGATCCGGATCCTTCCAGTTAAATCCGCTTCCATGCACGATCAGGATCTTTTTCTCACGAAGCAGATCCAGAGCAAACTGCTCATCATTTGTAATATTAAACTTCTTCGTATCAATCTTCGGGAAGATATAAAAAGCAGCTTTCGGTTTCACTGCACTGATACCAGGGATATCACACAATGCATTATAAATAAACTCTCTCTGTTCGTAAATACGTCCACCAGGAATGATGTAATCATTGACACTCTGATGGCCGCCAAGTGCTGTCTGGACAACTGCCTGTGCAGGAACATTGGAACAAAGTCGCATATTTGATAACATATTTAAACCTTCAATATAATCCCTCGCGATTGCCTTATTACCACTTAAGATCATCCATCCGATACGGAAACCAGCAATCATATGAGACTTGGATAAACCAGAGAATGTCACACAGAACAGATCTGGAGCTAAGGAAGCGATGGATACATGTTCTTCTCCATCCATCACCAGACGGTCATAAATCTCATCAGAGAAGATCATCAACTGATGTTCTCTCGCGATATCAACAATCTGCTGTAAGACTTCTCTTGGATAAAGAGCCCCCGTTGGATTGTTAGGGTTGATCAGAACAATCGCTTTTGTACGGGAATTTACCTTTCGCTTGATATCTTCCATATCAGGATACCACTCAGACTGTTCATCACAGATATAATGAACTGCTTTCCCACCAGCAAGCGTTGCACAAGCCGTCCATAAAGGATAATCCGGAGAAGGGATCAAGATCTCATCCCCATCATCTAATAAAGCAGACATTGACAGATTGATCAGCTCACTGACACCATTTCCAGTATAAATGTCATCGATATCAACATTTGGGATTTTCTTAAGCTGCGCATACTGCATGATCGCCTTTCTTGCAGCAAATAATCCCTGAGAAGCGGAATATCCCTGGCAGTCAGCTAACTGATGTCTCATATCATAGATGACTTCATCCGGGGTTCTGAAACCAAATGGAGCAGGATTCCCGATATTTAATTTCAGGATATGAGTTCCATTACGTTCCATGCGATTCGCTTCATCTACGACAGGACCACGTACATCGTAAAGTACATTATCTAATTTGGTAGATTTGCTAAATGTTCTCTTTGGAGAAGTTTCTAGATTCACAGTATTCCCTCCATTTCCAGAAAGCCAGTCAGCATCAACATCAAGAGTTTCAGATAAGAAATGAAGAATCTCTGCACGAGGAACCGTCTTGCCGCTGACATACTGGCTGATATGACTTTTCCCGACCTTGACTCCGGCAGTCTCTGCTGCATGAATAAGATCAACCTGTTTCATATGTTTTTGTTCCATTGCAGACTTCAAACGATCTGCAAAGGTAAATGTCTGATTCATAACACCCTCCGATAAAAGTTCAAAATAAAATTCAAAGTTCAAATGATTTTATTTAATATAGCACAAGAACAAGAAAAGTTCAATGGAAAGTTCAAAATAAAAACCAAAAGTTCAAAGAAATAATATACGAAATAAGAAAAAAATTTAAAGTTCGACAAAAAGTACAAAGATTCGTATTGAAATTTAGAAAATATATGCTATACTTTGGAAAGTATAGATAATTAACACAAAGTGTAAAAAATAAATGGGGATGAAATAGAATATGGAAGCAACAAGATTACAGATGCAGAATTTCCTAATCTTTTTATTGGATCTGGTGGGAGTTACTGTTGGTTATTTTGCAGCAGTATGGCTGCGGTTTGGAAATATTGAAACAGGGTATACCGTGATGGGGAACGATACGTATTATCGTTGGCTCATTGCAATAGTAGTACTTATGATGATCTACTTTCTGTTTCGTCCAAATCGTGGTTTTTTTAAGCGCAAATTTATAGAAGAAATGAGAATGAATCTGCAGACGGTCATTCTGATGGCAGCAGGAATGGCGATGGTCGCATTTCTGATCCAGGATGCAGAAGATTATTCCAGATTTATATATATCTTTACTTCTGGATTTGGATTTGTATGGATGCAGATCACACATCGAGCTTATCGGAAGTATTGGCTATCAAGAAGAAAGGATCATTCTTATGCAAGAAAGATGATGATCATCACAACGAGTGATCATGCAGAAGAAGTGATTGGAAACATCATGGAAGAGAAGAACTGGGACTTGTGGATCACAAGTGTTGCAGTTGTGGACAAAGACATGACAGGATGGCTCATCAACGAGATTCCGGTTGTGGCACATTCGTATCGAAGTATTTTTGAATATGCGATGCGGTCGGTTGTAGATGAAGTATTCTTATATATACCGATGGATGACGAATTTCCAATCGCGATGACGGTACAGAACCTTGAGGACATGGGAATTAAGACGAATCTTAACATTTCTCAGTTCCAGATCAATGAGAATCTGGAACGATCACTGGAGAAGGTTGGACCTTATGAGAGTGTAAGCTTCTCTGGTCATAATGTATCATTTGTCATGCTGATGATGAAGAGAGCAATGGACATTGCCGGGGGATTGGTTGGAATGCTGATCACAGCGATCGCAGTGATCATTGTCGGACCACTGGTGAAGCTAGAATCACCGGGGCCGCTGTTCTTCTCACAGAAGAGAGTTTGGGAAGAATGGAAGGATCTTCAAGATCTATAAGATCCGTTCGATGTATCAGGATGCGGAAGAGCGCAAGAAAGAGCTTATGGCACAGAATGAGATGGACGGCTTGATGTTTAAGATG
>ENA-OQOA01000744-OQOA01000744.1-human-gut-metagenome-genome-assembly--contig:-NODE-744-length-12490-cov-3.775783_pt1 | contig 12490 bp, 9 predicted proteins | sample MGYA00242633_ERZ504888 | MGnify/ENA primary metagenome ERZ504888 (study PRJEB26092, sample SAMD00036372) | human gut metagenome | host: Homo sapiens | study: EMG produced TPA metagenomics assembly of... | reverse complement strand
ATAAATCATGAGTGCTTACAGGTTTATTATAAGACAAAAAAATAGAATTGTTAAGGTGCATTACAGAATTTAATCCCGCATAGTTACTGAGATAATCCACAGCTGGAATTTAGTTTTTCATTTAAGTTTAAATGTATTTTTAAATTCTACCTTGCAAGAGTAAATTCTATACCTGTAGAATTTACTTCTGCATGGATTTTTCCTTCTTCTTTTTATAAAATACTACTGCAGATGATCCCCTGCCTGTGCAGAAGGAGGATAAAATGAATACAGGAAGACCAAAGGGTAACCAAAAACATCTTGATTTATCTGCACGTATTATAATCGAACAGCATTTAAATAACGGTGATTCATTTAGAAGTATTGCAATAGAATTAAACAAGGATCCAAGTACCATATCCAAAGAAGTCAGACGTCATTCTATTATCAGGGAAAGAAGTACAGATGCATTTGCCCCTATTCCCTGTGCAAATAATTATGATCGTTCAAAGCCCCGGACAAATATATGTAATGTCATGCATATGTGCGGTGATAATGAATGCCGGCACAAATGTGTCCTCTGCAGAAAATTCAGATGCAGCGATGTCTGTAAATTTTATAAACCAAGAGAATGTGAGAAATTAAATAAACCGCCTTATGTGTGCAATGGATGCAGCAAGAAAACGAATTGCATGATGGACAAAAAGATTTATTCTTCAAAATACGCCCAGGACACCTATGAAGCCCTTAGGACCACAAGCAGAGAAGGAATCAATCAGACACCGGAAAGTATACAGAAACTGGACATCCTGTTGTCACCGCTTCTCAAAAAAGGACAGTCCATTGCCCACATCTACGCATCTCATGCTGATGAGATCGCCTGTTCCAGAAGAACCATATACTCTTATATAGACCGTGGCGTTTTTCAAGCCAGAAACATAGATCTGCGCCGTAAAGTGGTATACAAGCAGAGAAAAAGAAAAACCACTACCAGCCTTAAAGACAGAAGTTTTCGAAAAGGCCGGGGCTATAAAGAATTCCTGGAATATATCGCAGCGAACAAATCTGTTTATGTAGTCGAAATGGATACTGTTGAAGGAGCAAAAGGTACCAGTCCCTGCTTTCTGACTATGTTCTTTCGAAACTGTAGCCTTATGCTTATGTTTCTTTTAGAAGAACAGACCCAGAAAGAAGTAACCAGGATTTTTGATCATTTAACAGAATTACTTGGAATTGAACTGTTCCAGAAACTTTTCGAAGTGATACTTACGGACAACGGACATGAATTTCAGGACCGGCAAAGTCTGGAATATAGCAAAAATGGGGAAGTACGCACACGTATTTATTATTGTGATCCCAACCGTTCTGATCAAAAAGGTGCTTTTGAAAAGAATCATGAATATATAAGGTATGTCCTTCCAAAAGGAACAAGCTTTGAAAAAATGACAGACAAGACAACGCTGCTGTTATTAAATCATATCAACAGCGAAAAACGGGACAGCCTCAATGGACACAGTCCATATGAAGTATCCCGTCTCCTGCTGGATAACAGACTTCATAAAGCATTAGGACTGGCAGAGATACCAGCCGATGAAGTCACATTGATACCAGCATTAATAAAATAATAATAACAATACAGGCACAGGCAAGTTTCATTGCATAGAATTTAGTCTTTCCAACAGACATGTGGAATTTAGTCCTGCACACTATTTCCAGATGTCCTTTTATCATGCAAAAAACTATGCTGTTTATGCCGTATAAAAGCATTATATACTAAAAAAATTAAGTTGTGTATCTCCGAAAATAGAATTTAATCCCGCATAAAATCAAGGTATGTTAGAATGTAGAATTTACTTTTTCATTCAAGCTCTAACTCATCACTGAAGTAACGAGAATGCGACGCGCGGTCATTCAACCATATCAATCTTCTTCAGCTTCTGGTGCATAAACAGATTGACGATCATGGAAAATCCCACCGTCAGCAGTCCGCTGTACAGGAAGCTGATCGGTTTGATGTTTCTTCCAAACATTACCGCATCCACTTTCACAGTCAAAATAATATATCTGTGCAGGAAAATTATAAGTCATATGGCGGCTGTTCTGTATTATGAATACTTAATCGTTTTCAACTTTGTCTGCGTAAAAATATCCCCATATATTTTCTTTTTTAATGAATTGATACGGTAGCTTTTAATTGCATAGGTATAAGTTACTCCTTTTTTAATCCCGTATCTGTAAAATTCTGGGTTTTTCCATTGGTTATCCTTTTCACACAGGTAAAAGGTTTCCCGTTTTCAGATCTCCATACTTCATACCCATCTGTATGTGCTGTCTTTTTCCATCTGACAGTCAGTTTTCTGTCTGTCTTTTTCGTCAGAGACGTAATTTCTGGTTGTTTCGGCCAGAAGCTAACTTCTGCATAAGAATAAGGAGTATAACTTTTCTTCCCGTCCACTCCTGTAGAATAAGCTCTGATTCGAAAACTTATATCTTTTCCATAGTAACTTGAAATTGTAAGCAGTGAAATTGTCGTAGTACAGATATCACTGTTTTTTATATTAAAGCAGGTAGTGTATTTACCTCCAGCTTCTTTTTCTGAATCAGATATCCGTCTGCCATTTCCGGTTGATTCCATTTCAGTCTGATTTCATCTGTAAAACTCTGGTCGTCTTTCCTCTTAATTCTGGATACCTGAAGTTTTATTTTTTCATCCTGTATATTTTCAGCACTGTAACGGACAGGGATTTGATGTTTTTTTGCAAATTTTTCCGCATAAGATCCTTTGACCGTATAAATTACAAGAGATGGACAATTTTCAAAAGCATTTTCTTCAATCACTGTAGTTGCAGATGGAATAAACAGTTTTTTCAGATTTATGCATGATGCAAAAGCTTTTGACTCAATGAAGTAATTTTCTTTTCCCAGACGTACTTCTTCCAGCCTGTCACTTCCATAAAAGGCTTTCCGTCCAATTCCTTTTACATTATCTCTAATCCGAACTTTACTGACTGAATTGTCAAAATCAGCAACACGGGTTCCCTCGTATTGTGAAGGACCATTATTTTTTACATAATCCCAGTAATCCATTCCCTGCTCTTTTTCATGCCATCCATCTTCACCATTTTCATTGAAAAAGGGCTCAGGGCTTCCTTTCCATGGAAGTCCGCCATCTGCTGACACAAGTACCTTGCTGTCTGCATCAAACGCATCATCCGCTATGGATACTTCTGTACCCTCATAATAATTGATTAAAGCAAAATCATATAATTTCGGACAGTTGCGAAATGCACCACTTTCTACCTTTATTCCTCCAAAAAAGCTTACTTTTCTTAAACTGATACAGTTTTCAAAAGCATCTTTTTTATTTTGAAATTTTTGTGATGATCCAGTATCCGGATTCTTTCTATCTGATCACATCCTGCAAAAGCACCTTCTCCGATTTCCAGAACTTCTTTTCCTTCATATTTCTCCGGAATACGGATTTCTTTTTCATTCACGCCCTTCTTCACACGATATCCATCGATTTCCGGGACATATTCATACTCCAGTCCTTCTGTACCTTTGTCTTCTGTTTTATCTCCTGTCAGATCTTCCTCTTCGCTATTTCCATCTGTAATCTGTGCAGCATCTGCATTTTCTTCCATATCTGCAAAAGCTGGCATTGTGTCCTCCGTCAGTTCACTGTCTTCCATCCCGAACAGAGAAGATTCCGCATCCTGTACACTTTCTGCAGTCCCATCCGAAAAATCTGCTGCATACACTGGTACACCGGATGCCATTATTGTGCATGCAAGAAGTAATGCAAGTATCTTTTTATTTTTCATAATGCTTTTTCCTCCATTTCCGTATCATTATAAAATATAATAATATTACATTTCATTTTTACTATACCATATTTCTTTCCATTTTCTGTAAAATAGTTTTAAAGCTCATCAAATGTCCCTGATTCAGATATTTATCCAGTACTCCTGTCCGGAAAAATTTTATACCAGAAAAAATTTACTTTCTAATATTCCCGCGATATAAAAAAGCAGAAAAATCTTATCTCTCTTTGGATAAAGCTTTCCTGCTTTTCATAGATTCATTTTTATTCTGGTTTACAATCTCTGTTTTTTCTACTCTTTATTTAGTGTAACTGGTAAACATCAATTCAAAATAAGTTCATTTAAAGGAGGACAAACAAACAACTTTATAAAATAATGCTCCTGCTTAACAATCGCCCGTTTTAAGGCATTTATTACTGAGGATGATTTTATTCGGGTTTCGATGTTTTTCACGAAAGTAGCAAAAAATACCTGCTGGCGGATACACTCGCTTAATGCAAAACGGAAATCCTGCACGCTTTTATCACGATAATCAGAAAATTTTTCATCCTGATATGACAATAGTTTCATACCACAGTAAGTGATGTTAATAAGATTAATCATCATCTCAATGCCCTTGCAGCTCCGTACCATGTAGCTGCATAGCGACCAGAAAGTTTTCTGTTCATAGTAGCTGATTTCAATACCAGCGAAACGAATAAATACTGGTTGTGACTTTAGAGATTCAGGAATCAGATGCAGGGCTATTTTAGCTGTTACATTCATAAAGCCTGAACAATCAACTTTGGCATAGGAACACGCATAATAAAAGGCATTCAGCGACTTTTTCGTTAATACCGGAATAAAAAGTGTCGGTAAAAAACGTATGGAATGAGCCGACTCCAAAGCCAGTATTGAGAGTACCAACAGAAACAGCTTTTCAGCTCTTGGGACTGAAATTATTACGCCCAGTACCATCCATATAAATCTGGTACCATCTTTAGTTGTACAGTATGCTCTCACATAATAATTTTTCATTCTTATTTAGTTTTCCGGTTTTATCTGTATAAGATGTAACATTTCCATTTTTTTATAGTTTTAATTTTTCTGTACTTCCGGGCATTTTCATCATATCTGTACAGAATATATCCCTGTGCGCCTTTTTGCCTTTGTCCACTTAAACGTAAGGTTTTTCCCCTTCTTCTTTTTAGAAACATCACTTACATTCCCCGGTCGTCCCTGGACAGTCACTGTATTACTCTTCTTACTGTACTGGTCTGTATATATTCCGGCTAATGTTCTCACCCGGACTTTGTATTTCACTGTTCTCCCTGCAGAGCTCTCAGGCTTATATGACGTAGTATTCTGGTCAACTTTGCTTACACATTTATATTTTTTTGTGGCTGTATCATATCTGTAAATATAATATTGAAAAGTATATTCTACCGGAGTCCAGTTTAATGTAGCATTACCATTTTTTGCATCATAAGATACTTTCAGTTTCGGTACCGGTACTGCTGTCGGTGCTGGTATTGTCTTACAGGTCAGATTATGTTTCTTTGCATATTTTTCCGCATAAGAGCCCTTATCCGCGTAAATAGTAATGCCAGAAGCACCATCAAAAGCATCGTCACTGATTGCTGTTATACCGGAAGGCATAATAATACTCATATTTTTGCACTTTGCAAAAGCTTTTGACTCAATCGTTGAAGTTTTCCTCTCAATGAGCACTTTTTTTACATTTGAGCATCCATAAAAAGCTTTCCGTCCAATCACTTCCACAGCAGACCACACTCTTACCGATGCCATTGTATCATCACAATCTACGCAGAATGTTCTGGAATCTCCTTCACTCCAGTCATCATAATAAGAAGTACCATCTTTATCTGTCAGAACATAATTATCATTATCCGTAATTTCCATAAATACCCTGTTCTTGTCTGCAAAAGCCTTAACAGTCTCCGGAATTCCATTATCTCCTGCTCTGAATATTACCTTTGTATCCGCGTCAAAAGAATCCTGTTCTATTTCTGTATCAAAAGAATCATAGTAGGAAACCCCTGTATACTCCCACAGCTTCGGACAATTATAAAATGCCCTGCTTTCTAGCTTCGCTCCCTGATCAAAAGAAACTTTTCTGAGATTTTCACAGTTCTCAAAAGCAGATTTATCAATGCGGATACGATTTTTCCTTCTGTCAGCTCCCTCTTCTGCTTTCACAGTCTTTATGTTTATACATCCGTAAAAAGCTCTCTCTCCAACCTCTGAGACTACTTTTCCATTATACTCATAAGGTATTATGACATTCTCTGTATCTGTTCCCTTTGTCAGGCGGTATGTATCAGATTCTTTAAGATATTGATATGTAAATCCATTCGCATCCGCTTCCCCTGAGGATACTCCTGTTGCTTCATCCACAAATCCGTCTGTATCTGCATCTGATTCCACTTCATCCTGAAATGTATCAGTTTCAGGATCCTGACTATCTGTCTGGAATTCCTGTTTCTCTTCTTCTGCTCCATATTCCTGTACTTCCCCATCAGAAAATGCTGCAGATTCTGATGCATAAACCGGAGCACCGGATAAACCAAGTGCTGCTGAAATAACAACCGCTAAGAACTCTTTTCTATTCATAAAAATTCCTCCATTCCGTGATATTTAACCGTTAATGTTAATATATCACAAGATGGAGGAATTTTTGTAATTATGGCATTAAATGTATTTTGATAGACATGAATCTTATTCTTCCATCTTGTTCCCCATAAAACAAAGAGTCTGCAGCATTTAGCCTGTCTTTTTTAATCTGCAGATCCTCAGGAAATAATCATTGCATAATTTGTGATCCCTCTGGTCCACCGCGTATCAATAACTGGTCTGTTTAATGTCTGATAAGCATCCACCTGTACCATTATCTGTACGGCAGTGTCCAGTCCTTCATTATTTTCATCCTCATTCAGTTCTAGAGATCCGTTGACCAGAAAACTTTGAGCTGTTTTTCTGCACCATTGGTAATTCCAGTCACAGGCTCAACAGCATCTGCCAGTCCCTGATAAATCCGGTCTCCTACAATAAAAGAATCCTGTTCCTCATAGTTTCCGGCAGGAAGATTCTTCTTATCAACAATATCCACAGCAGCACAACTTCCAGTCTGCATTTCTTCATCTGTATTCGTATCGAAAATCGGTGAATAGGAAAAATCAAAATACCTGCTCTGCGGAAAATCAGACAGATGAAGTGTATCCGTTCCTGCATTATAAAGAAATAATCGATTAACTTAATTTCTTTCACAAACAAATTTACCCGTTTATAAAGTACTATATCTTTTATCATTCTGAAACAATAATTCCTGTCTGTATTTATTTTTATTTCCGGTTTACAAATCATGAAAAAACGTCTCTTTACAAAGTGAATTTGCAAATTCCAAAAATTTAAAGGAGGCAAAAAAATTATGCCAGGAACATTCAATGGAACAACTTTAACCATTTCAGCTACACCCGTAGACCATGCACTAATTCCCGATGAAGGTGCAACAAACGTAGCGGGAATTGCAATTGTGGGGTCAGATATGTATTGCGTAAAGACAACCGGTCTTAAAACTACATTACTCAAAACGACTGACTACATGGCAACAAAAGCAACTGCCGTAAAAAAGATCTGAACTGGTTCGCTCTGGGACTTACCAAAATTGGAAATTATCTGTATATGCTTGCAGAAGACCATAAAGGTTACGGCGGTTCTACAACCATCGTAAAACTGGATACCAAAGGCAATCAGCTCGGTACGTACAGTATCAATGAAATTTGTCCAAAAGGCGCATTAGGTATCACTGCTGCTGACGGAACTAACGAGAAATTTATCATTATGCATTACGCTGACAAGAGCAATGCTGGGACATTAACTTTCAGTGTTGTAGACTGGAAGGCTGCTAAAGCAGCAAGTACATTCACAGTTACTAACTCAGGCTTTGGTTATACCACACAGCTCCAGGATATCTACTATCACACTTCATTTGGATTATTTATCCTGACAAATAACACTTTTTCAACACTTCAGAACCGTATTCTGGTAGTTGATTATCATCTTACTGATGATAAAGGTAAAAAATACACTCCATGTGCGGTCATCAATGTAAATAAAACAGGTGAATATAAACAGTACAACCTTGAATCAATCTGTATGAAAGCCAATCACCTTGTGCTTGCATCCAATGTTATAACATCCGATGGAACCGCAGAAGATAAATTCTCTGTACTGGAAGGCATTACCTACTCCGGTAAAACCTATACTTTTGCATGCGGTTTTAGAGCAGGAGCCCGTGTGCCTACCAAAGTAGATCCCAACTATGAAACAACCAATCTGGGATGTGTATCCTTTAACGGAAACAATACTCCATATTTTATAAAACAAAGTCAAGATAAAGTCGCTGTTCTTGGCTACTGTAAAAATTATATGAATACAAGCGCAGGTGTATCTCACTTTAAAACATTCACTGACGGTTTATTAGGTCATGCCAACGGTATGAGCTGTTTTAACGGAAAATTCTTTGTTGTCGCAGGAAATAACAAAGTGGTTGCTATCAGCAGTAACAAAGAGGATGAGGAAATAACATATACAGTAACTCCCAACGATAACGATAAATCATTTGCTCTTAAAGCAATTAATTATTTTTATGAGGCAAATACAGCTTTATTATTGTCCGTTGTTGACGGAACATTAAAACTCTATAAATGTGCATTTGAAAATGAAAAAAATGTAAAAGCCACTTATCTTTGCACACTGATAAATGCCGGTCAGCCTACATCTCAGGATATTTTTTATCACAATAAATTAGGGCTTTTTGTCGGAACCAGTAATCCACATAATGTAAGTGGAGTAACGACTAAAATCACAACAAAAAACACTTTGCTTCATTATAATCTGAAAAAACTTGATGATAGCAAACTTTTATACCCAGATTTTGGATTTGTTACAGATATTCCTGCTAAAGATGCTCAGGGCCGCACATATAACAGTTTTGAACTGGAATCAGTGGCTCTGGATCAAAATAATAAATTAATCGCTGTGTGCAATGCCAATGTCAAAGATGCTACCCACACCAGTGGTTTAGCATCCACTGACGGCTTCTTTCAGTATAATACGCTTGAATTTATTACAGCTTGATTTCGCTACATCAATAACAGCATAAATTTCCATTATAAAAAGCAGGCAGTTTTTCGCCTGCTTTTTATAATTCCAATTTTCTATTTAACAACAACTTTTTTATTATCTGACCATACGCCAAACTGTTTAATACCATTCAACAACGTATATGCATGCGCTTTCAAATAGTAAACTCCCGGTTTTATATTTTTAAAAGTAACTGTATTTTTCTTTTGATTTTTTAATACAATATTTTCTCCTGAATCTGCATTCTTAAGTACGCAATCAAACCCATCACTGTATTTTAAATTTCCAAACTGTGCGGTTACTGTTTTCTTTTTCCCGGTAATTTTTATTAATTTTATATTATCTTTATTTAGTTTAACAGGAGGCATACGCATTTCATTAGACCACCTGCTATAACTTTTTTTACCATTTTGAACAGTATAAGAACGGACTCTGGCAAATCCCATAGTCGGCACTTTTTTTAATATACAGGTTGTGTTTGCAGAATTTTTATTAGCTAATACCTTAGTACCATCATATATTTGATATTGATATCCATCTGCATTCTTTACTTTTCCGCTCAAATCAATTGTAACATAGATTTGTTTGTTTACTATATCTGAATCAACAGATTTTATATACGGACGATTTGTTTCTGGTTTTGAAGCAGTTCCCTCACTTACAAAAGGAATACCATTCATCTTACAGTAATAGTATGCATATGAATTTTTCTTTCCATGAACTGTTAGAGAATCACAATTTATGAACGCCTCAGCACCTATCTCAGTAACTGTTTCAGGTATATATAACGTTTTCAGTTTTCGACAGTCAGCAAATGCAAAAAAATCTATACTTTGAAGATTTTGGGGAAGTTTAACACTCGTCAGTTCACCGCAGTATATAAATGCACTTTGTCCAATTTTTTTCACATTATCAGAAAGTATTACCCTTTTAAGCTTTGGACATGTGCTAAAGGCAAAAACTGGAACAGTATCTACTGAAGCTATCCACTCTACTTCTTCTATATTCAAATTATCTTCAAAACAAAATTTTTCTACTTTAGAAACCGAAGGAAGAAGTGTTATCTTCTTATAATCTCCAGTTGGGTATTCTCCATACACACGGCTCTCTGAAATTTTCAACTGTTCATACTTATTTTTACTTTCAACGGTTATCTGCGATTTCATAGCAGCTTCTGCTGAGACAGATGTAGAAACTGCTGCACACGTTAAAGCAATCAACAATATTTTCTTTACTTTCTTTGACTTCATAGAATCTCCTCCAATCAATAATATTCAGCTATTATCATAATATATCACTAACTATAAAAGATCCTGTATTTCTGGCATTAAAAGTATTCTAATGACCCCGAACCAAAATGCAAAATTTAAATTAATCTGTTTCTTCCAAAAAATATTCCATATCTTATCAATTTAATTCCTTTAAGAATCCTATTCATTCCTTCGTCAGTCGTTATGTCTTTTTGATTTCTACAATTAATTTATATTTTTTCCATTTTTTCAGTTTCTGATTTCATCTGTTCTGCCAGGTCAAACAGTTCCGCAATGGTAACTCCCAGTCGATTCGCCATAATCTCCAGAAACTTCCCGGTTCCGGCAGAACATTTATCATTCATAAGAAAATCCTGGATCATTCCCTGATCTACCAGGATTACTTTCGTATCCTGACCACCCACATCAATAATTGCACATTCATTTCCCGCCAGTTCTCTGCCACCTCTTCCATGACAGGTAATCTCCGTAATCACAAAATCTGCATAATCCACAGCTACGCGCCCATATCCTGTAGCAGCTACACGAACCCCTTCACTCATTACATCAATCCCCTCATCCAGAAGCCTTGAAGCAATCTCCGAAGCCGTCGAACCAATATCAATTCCAACATAATACAACTTTTCTCACCTACTTTTTTGGTATTTTTATCCATTCTGTTTACTGTAACTTCTATTATACCCTTTCCCATTAATAATCAAAAATTCAAAAATACAATAAAAGCAGGTGGTTTATTCAAAAAGCTATAAATGATTTTACCCACGAACAAGCAATGATACACGACAGATAATGATAAAATCCTCTTTATAAATTTATCTGGTAAAATCAAGACACAATAGATTTTTTGTTACATTTCCATTATAGCAGAAAAGAAAACCAGTAACGTTTCGGGTATATATCAAAAACATTACTGGTCTTTTTTATAAGATTATTCCACACTTTTTATTCGATACAGGGAATCTCATAATTCCAGGATTTACGGATATCGTCCATGATTTTCATAATCCTTATTGTCTCTGCATGAGGCATTTCCGGACACTCCAGTTTTCCTTCCTGGATTGCTTTCATGCAAGATTCTACCTCATATTCATATCCTGAGATCTGTTCCGGCACAACATAAGAAGCCACTTCTTTATGTTCGGTATCAAACACTGTAATCTTTTCCGGATTATTGATATTCTGCACCTGCATATATCCTCTGGTTCCGAAAATACTTCCCATTCTGTCTGAGATTTCCCTTGCTCCACACTGAAGGGTTGCCATGCAGTCTCCCTCAAACACCATGGCAATGCTGTCCAGAATATCCACTCCATTCTGAAAGATTGCAGTAGCCTTTACATCCTTTACCTTATCGCCAAGCACCATGGAAGCAAAATTGATTGGATATACGCCTACATCCAGAAGAGCACCTCCTGCAAGCTCCGGTTTACGGATACGTTCCACATGACTTACTGTATAGCTGAGATTCGCCGTAACTGCCGTAACTTCGCCGATCACGCCGCTTTCAATAATATCGTTGATCATCTTTCTGGACGGCATATATCTTGTCCAGATTGCTTCTGTGATCAGAAGCTTTTTCTCTTTTGCAAGATCAAATAATTTCTGTGCCTGCTCTGCATTTACAGTAAATGCCTTTTCGCAAAGTACATGTTTTCCCGCTTCCAGACACATCTTTGCATGCAGATAATGGTGTGAATGAGGGGTTGCGATATAAACCAGTTCAACCTCATCATCTGCCAGCATTTCCTCATAGGATCCATATGCTTTTTTTACTTCATATTTCTGTGCAAATACCCGGGCACGTTCCAGATCACGGGCAGCAACCGCATACACCTCCACACCTTTCATTTCTGCCACTGTTTTCGCCATAGTAGAGGCAATGCCTCCTGCTCCCAGAATACCTAACTTCATTTTATTGTCCTCCCATATTTATAGCAGATAAAATTATCCACTTCGCTACTTACTCTAATTTTACAGCATCATCGCCCGGAGAACAAGTTTATTCCGTTATATGTTTATCCCATATCATTCATTTATTTTTCAGTTTCTCTTTTTTCGTTTCGTCATCAACCCTCCGATCCTTCCAGTCTCTTTCGCAGACAGACTTTTCCTATCCATCACTCAATACCCTGTCCAGCAGTTCCCCATTTTCCTCCTGCAAATTTTCATACTTCATTCTGACCTCCGGCAATAATTCTCCATCAAGATAAGCTTTTATTTCCTTCTCTTTATCCAAAACAGCCCACACTCCTTTTCTTTGGAGTATGGGCT
>ENA-OQOA01000743-OQOA01000743.1-human-gut-metagenome-genome-assembly--contig:-NODE-743-length-12492-cov-2.990457_pt1 | contig 12492 bp, 12 predicted proteins | sample MGYA00242633_ERZ504888 | MGnify/ENA primary metagenome ERZ504888 (study PRJEB26092, sample SAMD00036372) | human gut metagenome | host: Homo sapiens | study: EMG produced TPA metagenomics assembly of... | reverse complement strand
CCTTTCGTATTTTCCTGACTTTTCCTTCTGCTTTCTATCTACGGTTCATGATACCCGCCTAATCTTCCTGTTTCACTGGCTGATAATGACTTCCATCCACTCTTCTTTAGTTGATCAAGCAGACCTAAGTTCTGCAGCAGTTTCATATTTAACCGTTCCATCTCATTCATTTCTTCGAATGTCTTTTCTATAAAATCCTTTTCCTTTGGCATGATCTTCTTCCTTTCTGATTTGTCATTTTCTATTCTTAGAATATGACAAATCAGAAATTTCATACATGCACGGGAATTGTTTTTTGCAGGGTTACAGAATAAATGTAAATTCTTTTACACACTTTCCTGTGATCTTTTCCAATGCTTGTTGGTAAGATTCCATCTGTGCACGATAACGTCTGATCAAAATATCCTCTTCCCCTTCTCTGACCCGGTCTGTTTTATAATCTACCAAAATAATTTTATCTTCTTCCTCAAAATATACATCAATAATTCCCTGAACAACAACAAAATCATCCGTTTTTGCATCTTTGTTCATGTCAGAAAATGGAATTCCCGTCACAAACTGCCGTTCTTTATAAAGCAGTTTCTTCTGTGCTGCCTCTTTCATCCTCTTCCCAAGTTCTGATCTCGTCAGAGCGAGGATTTCTTTTCGATAGATTACTTTTTCATATTCTTTTTTAATTTTCCAAGAGAGATCCATCTTTCGATATCTTCGTTTAAACTTTTCATTGTATAGTCTTTGGAAAAATCTAGTAATTCAAAAACTTTGTGAATGATCGTACCTTTGGATGCTGCTGAAATCTTTTCAGTTTTCTTGACAAATGATGGTATCCTTTTTTCTTTCTCCATAAAAACAGATGAATACATCACTTCCTCAGTATCTGCTGCCTGACTCATACGTTTGATCTCTGATACAGAATATTTTAAACGACCTTTTGTCTCTGCCTCATTACGGTAATGATATGCAAAGCTCTCTTTCAACACTTTTACATTTTCTTTTGGAATCTGATCATTTAGACGTTCATAGAAGATCTGGCGGTTCATCTCATGAAAAAGTTCATTTCCTTCCTGCTGCCACAAAAGATCTTCCAGAGTATAGATTTTCAATCGATAATCCTGTTTTGGAACCATCGGAAGTGCCTTTTTGATCCAGTCAAAATAACTCCTTCCGCTCAAACGATCGATCGCTGTGATTTCTCCTTTTGCATTCCAGTCAATATCATCTTTCTTGATTCCAGTCAAGATCAGTTTTTCTTTTGCCCTTGTCATCGCAACATAAAGAACTCTTAATTCTTCTCCTAAAGACTCTCGTGTCATCTGATTTTTGATCAGATTCTTTAAGATTGTCTTCTTTCTTGTACGATAAATGGGATCAATATGATCTGCTCCGATAAAATAATCTCCGTGGAAGATCATACTTCCATTCCCATCCCTTAAATTAAATTTCTGATGGATCTTTGATACAAAAACAATCGGATATTCCAATCCCTTACTTTTATGGATACTAGAAATACGGACCAGATCCTGATCTTCGCTCATCGTATTTGCCTCTCCATAATCCATATCATATTCCCTGCACTGTTCGATAAACCGCACAAAATGAAACAATCCCTTGATCTGGCTGCTTTCAAAAGCTTTTGCCTGTTCAATGAGCATCAGGATATTTCCTTGACGTTTCTTTCCTTGTGGCATGGCTCCTGCATAATGATAATATCCACTTTTTTTCCAGAGCAAGCCAGATTAACTGTGTTAATGGCAGATATGTCTTGGCATCCCGTAACAACTCAAGCAATTCCAATGCCTTCTTTGATTTTTCCATCGTTTCTTTCGTCTCACAAAGACATTCATAAAGAGAATCTTTTTCTCCGTCTACCTTTAATCGTCCTAGTTCTTCCTCTGACATCCCGATCATTGGAGACCTTAAGACAGCTGCAAGATCAATATCCATATATATATTATCAACTACAGACAATAAACTTAATAACGTGCGGATCTCCACCGTATCAAAATACCCTTTCTGATTATTTGCAAATGCTGGGATTCCCGCATTCATCAATTCTTTCTGGATCACTTCCGCATTTGTCTTCATAGAACGAAGCAAAATAACGATATCACTGTATTTGGCTTTTCTTAAAATCATATTGCCTTCTTCATCTTTTCCAGTGACCATCATTGGATCTTCTCCATCAATCATCTCATGAATCTTTGTTGCGATCATTCTGGCTTCCAAAACAACTGCGTCTTCTTCCGAGTCTTTGACTTCATTAGATTCTAACAGTAACAGTTCTGTCTGTGCATCACATCCCTGTTCAAATTCCATCGTTGGAACAAGAGCAACATTTTGAGTATATTCGATATTTCCAAGATCTTCATGCATGATCTGGTAGAACACGTCATTGACAAATGTAAGGACCTCTCTGCGGCTTCGGAAATTATTGCGAAGCTCAATGAGCTGATATTCATCTCCCTTTTGCTGGTATCCATGATATTTTTCAAGAAACAGCTCCGGCCTTGCCAGTCGGAAACTGTAAATACTCTGCTTAACATCCCCCACCATAAACATATTATGACCGCCTTCGGATTCTTTAGATACACACCTTAAGATCGCATCCTGAATATAGTTACTGTCTTGATATTCATCGATATAGATTTCTTCGTATCCATCGGACTTTTCTCTTGCGATCTTACTTGGCACTGGATTGCCTTCCTCATCATAATGATCGATCAAAAGTTCCAGCGCAAAATGTTCCATATCGTCGAAATCCATGATATTTTCATTCTTCTTTTTCTCATCATAACGGATCATAAATTCTCTCGTCAGATCGATCAATCCTTTTAATGGACTTTTGATCCTTCTTAATTCATGAAAAATTTCTGACTCATTTTCATAAAAAATATGCTGCTTTCAGATCATCAAGCAGATTGTACGCCTGATTTCTTTCATACTTACACTGATCCTGAAGCATTTCATCAATCTCATCTGTTTTTTTCTTACGTCCAGAAAGTCGTGGTTTCTCCATCTTTACAAAGCTTTCACATAATTCAGAAAATGTCTGTGCTTCTTTGATCTTTATGATGATCTCTAAATCTTTTCGCAGTGTTTTTTCATAAAAATATGGTCCACCAGGAGAAAGTGCCAGTTCTAATGCTTCCTGAATCGTATCATATGCACCCTCTATCGAAAATCTTGCATCTCTTAAGATAATCTTCATAAATGGTGCCTGATCAAACTGTTCTTTTGTCTCTACTGAAATATTTTCTTCTGCCTGATCAAGCCATTTTTCTGGTTCTCTGTGGCTTCTTGCATTTTCATATAACTTTAAAATATATTCACTGATGATATTATCATTTTTTCCTGGAGAATAAGATTCGATCAGATTGATAAAAATCTTCTTCTTTTTTCTCATAAGCTTCTTCCAACAGATCATCCAATATTTCTTTTCTTATTGCAGATAATCTTCCTTCATCCCCCGGTGCTGTATTCGGATCAATACCAAGCACATAAAAATAATCACGGATCAGATTCATACAAAAACTATGGATTGTTGTGATCTGTGCCTTGTGGATCAATGACAGCTGCTTAACAAAATGCTGATTTCCTGGAAATTCCCGCACCTTTTCATCAAGTGCCGCCATAATCCTTTCTTTCATCTCCCCTGCTGCTGCTTTCGTAAATGTCACGACAAGCAGATGATCCACATCGATCGGATGTTTTTCGTCCGTGATCTTTTGTATAATACGTTCTACCAGTACCGCCGTCTTTCCAGAACCTGCCGCAGCAGATACTAAGATGTCGGCATCTCTTTGATCAATGACTTTCTGCTGTTGTTTGGTCCAAGGCATGTTTTCCCTCCTCTAGTGATACTTTCTTAATCTTCTCTACCTGATCAACACCATCTTCATAGGCGCAGATATTCTTAAACTCACAATACTCACAAGGTTTTCTTCCTTCATATTCATATGGCTTTATAGAAATATCTCCATGCATCAATGAATTTCCAAGCTCTGTCATTTTCTTTTCCACAATTCTTCCCAGATTGAACAACTGTGTTGTATTTAAAACAGAAGATCTCTTGTCATATCCATTCTTCGTTGCACGAACCGGCAGTGTCAGATATCCTTCTGATCCCGTATGTTCCATATGATCGATCAACTGAAAATCTTCATTGACGACGCCACTCATCTTAAGATCTTTTAAAATCTTATCTTCCGCCTCATTCTCGTGTTCTACATTGACGATCGGATCATCCAAATGAAAATAAAACATTCCTGCCGGATATACCCGCTTTCCTGTTTTCTTTTCGTATAATTCCATCATTGCGTTCATATAAATGATCAGCTGCATCTGCAATCCATGAAAAATCTTGGCAAAATCAAAACTTCTGTTTACCTGATTTGTAATCGATGATCTTTAAATATTTATTTTCATCATCTTCTATACTGTCCATACGGTCAACCACTCCAGAAAAGAACATTTTCTCTCCATCTTCTAAAGCAAACGTCATGGAATCTAAATGATTTTCCTCTCCAAAGGCAATCTCATATTCTTCTGGTGTAAAATCACCCCTCTTGATATGTTGTTCCATCGCCCATACCGCTCGTTTAGAGATTCGTTTCATCCGCTCCAGGACATATTCATTTCTGTGGCTGCTCTCAAACAATTCTTTTTGAATATCCGTAACTGCCTGCTCGACCATCAGTTCTACAAATTCATCTCTTGATGTATCATCCGCAAACTTCCAATCACTGCGCTTTCCAACTAATTCCATCGTCTTATGGAAAACTTTTCCCATATCGGTCGGCAGAATTTCATGCACCAGACGTTTTCGAAGTCTTAACCCATACTGCATAAAATGAGAAAATGCACAACCGGCAAAACTTCTCCATTCTCGTTACACTTCCTGAAATCGTATCTCCATACAGATCATGAATCAGTTCCTTGCTCAATGGCAACGCCTGATTGGTGTAAAATCTTGCATCTACATAATCACCCACAGGTTCCAACTCTTTTAGAGCATGATATAACGTCTGCATCCATTTCATTTTCTCCGGATCATCGTCTCTTTCATCAAATTCCATCTCCTGCAGACAAAGAATCATCTGATCTAACGCTTCTTCCCTTGTATAGCCCGTCTGCACCTCTTCTTCCTGCATCGTAACCTTTAATTTTGGAAAAATGCGTTGAATCCTTTCAATAAAATAGGACGGACGGTTATTATTTCCTGCTGCATCCATCATGCGATAGGATAAATACAAACGATCGGTTGGTTTTGACACCGTAAGATACAAATAAAACTGTTCCATATAGGCAGACTGTTTGATGCCAGGCGCCAGATTTATTCCATAGGTTTCAAGCACTTCTCTTTGATGGTCATTGACAACCCCTCCACCGCCATTGGCTGCAGGAATCACACCTTCATTGATACCTAGGAAAAATAAGATTTTTACTTCTTCGGTTCTCGTTCGTTTCATATCACCGATCATGACCTGATCAAGACTTGGCGGGATCACACCAATCTGCATCTCTTCCAGTCCACTTTCCAAAACACTTAAAAAGTCATCATAAGAAAGCTTTTCTTCTCCCAAAATCTCTGCCATCTGTTCTAACAGGTCAATGACCTGTTCATAAACCTTTGCATAGGTTGCTGCCGCAATGAGATCTCCTGACGCCTCAAACATCTCCTGTTTCTTTACCATCTTTCCTTCAACATCCAATGTTTCCAGAAATTCATATAGATAGATAAGCTTTCTCTTGACCGTACTGCCTCTTCGCTTTAATCCAGTTTTTAATGTTCCAACTTCCTCAATAAAACGAATCCTTAAGGCTTCCGCTCTTCCAACATCTTCATCGGAAAATAACTTCGATGCAAATGGGCGGTTCCATCTGGCAAATCCACGAATTCCACAAGCCAGCACATAATTTTCCAGAAAATCTGCTTCTTCCATTGTAAAATTCGAGAAACCTGATTTTAAATAACGAAATACCATATCATATGAAAAATCTTTCTGGATCATCTTCAGAACAGAAAGGAGTGTTTCTATACATGGATTATTTAACAGTTTTCGATTCACATCTACGAAATATGGAATATGCAGATCATCAAAACTTTTTTCCAATTCATTTTGATAGCTGTCAAGATCCGCTGTTAATACAACAATATCTTTATATCGATATCCTTCTTCCCTCACAAATCGTTCAATCTCATTTGCCACTGTTCTACTTTCCTGCCTTGGATTCATAAAACAACGGATTTTAATATCTTCTGGTTCATCCTTGTATATCTCATATGGATAACGCTCGATATTCTGCTCCAGATGGCGTAATTCCTTAGAATCTCTCTCATCCGGCCAACAGATGATATCTGGCATCACCGGGGTTCCTGCATCCTGCGCAAGTTTGATCAGTTCATATTTTTCTTTCTTCGACATGGCGAATAGTTCGTATTCATGGTACTGACTTCTCACATAACGTCCATCTAAAGTCAATCCAACATATACATTTTTCCCGATCTTTAATAACTTTTCCAGAACTTTTCTCTGGATCGGTGTAAATCCTGTAAATCCATCAAGATAAAATGTCGCATTCTTTAATTTCTCTGATCGTTCCACTTTCTGTGCCAGAACATCTAACAATTGTTCAGAGATCAAGTATCGTTCCTTGATGTAATCTTCAAAATTCTCCATCACAAGAAGAATATCTTCCATCTTTGAGCGTAATCCTTCTCTTTCATCCCATCTGTAATCTTCTTTAAATCTTCCATGGACACGTCATACTGATAGACCTCTGCAAAAAAAGATTTTAATTCATCAATAAATCCCTGTTTTTTCATGCTGGACGCAAATACTTTTAATTCTTCTTTATGCTGCTCCATAATCTTTCGGATCACCATAGATTTTCCTTCATCTTCCAAAAGGTCTTTCGGAATATATGATAATTCTTCGAATACACGATAAGTTAATCTGAAAAATCCCACCACATCAATGTTAAACGTTCCATGACGTGGATGTCTTGTAACCAGTTGTTTTTGTGCATTTAGCGTTGACTGGTCCGGCACAATAAAAAAGAACTCCTCATCTTCGTGTTCCATGGAGTCTTTGATCATCTGATCATAAATAAAATCTGTTTTTCCGGATCTCGCAGACCCTAGTATAAACTGTAATGCCATATCATTTCCTCCATTTTCTATCATTATATCTTATCCTTTATTTTCCGTAAAGATGTTCTAAATATCTCATTCCATTCATAAACTATAGATAGAATCTTTTAGGAGGATAACTATGTCATCAAAAACGAAAATTGTCGTATTAAAAGCACGGGAACTTATTTACACCGGAATCTTTATCTTACTTGGAATACTTTTGATCTTACTTTTGATCTTTATGTTTGTTCCTTCCCATAAATCAAAGAAAGCAAAAGAAACTTCCGGTTACACACAAGGTGTCTATTCTTCTCCATTAAAACTTGGAGAAAACGAATTAGAACTTTCGGTCACGGTAAAGGACGGCAAAGCAAGATCGATTTCTTTAAAACATTTAAATAAATCTATCAAAACAATGTATCCTCTGATCGAACCTTCTCTAAATGAAATCAATAAACAACTTCCAAAAGTTCAAAATATTGATGATATCAAATTTGACGGGCAAAGCCAGTATACGTATACATTATTAAAACAAGCGATCAAAAATGCATTAAAGAAGGCACAGGATTAACACCCCTGTGCCTTCTTTTTATTTCTTATATTCTTCTAATTTCTCTGTTTTTGTATTTCGTTTGTAGATCTTTCCTGTATCTTTATCTACATAGAAATCTCCGTATTTCTTCCCAGAATCATCGGATGTATCATAGATTTCAAAATGATATCCACTGGCTCCATCCCTGTATTCCTGTTCGTCTTTTGTCTCATTTCTAACTTCATACTTACCATCTTTATCGTCATTTTGCAGACGGTTTAATAAATAATCATGTGCATCGTCATAGTTATCAAAACCATTTGCGATATCATCTACCGCATCTCCAACTCCATCTGCCACATCATCAACGGCATCCTCAGCATCGTCTACCAGATTATCTTCCGTTGTACCTGATGCATTATTATTTTCTGTTGTTCCTTTTGTCGTAGAATCCTTTCTGCCGTTGCCACATCCAGTAAATACAACGGATACTGCAAGGATCAGTGTAAACAAAAGACTCGTAAGTTTTAACGTCTTTTTCATCTTCTATCTCCTTTTCTCTTTAACATCTTGATACTTATATTCTGTCCAGAAGAAAAGAAAATATTTATTTTGATATGAAAAATTCTTATTTTTGTTTTATATTTTGGCTGATCTTATTTTCTTGTAAGCTTCAGTGCGATCTTATCTCCGATCCATTGTCCAACCTGAACAATGATGACAAGTGCAACAACTGTTACTAATAGCACTCCTGTCTGATAGCGGTTATATCCATACATGATCGCAAGATTACCGATCCCGCCGCCTCCAACAGCTCCAGCCATTGCTGAATATCCGATCACACTAACAAAAGTTACAGTTAAAGCACGAACCAGTGCTGGTGTTGCTTCTACAAATAAAACCTTACGAATAATAAGAGGCATACTTGCTCCTGTTGCAACCGCTGCTTCGATCACACCCTTATCAACCTCACTAAATGCACCTTCCACAAGTCTTGCATAGAATGCGATTGCTGCGATTGCCAAAGATACAGATGCTGCGATTGGTCCGATACTTGTTCCTACAACCAGTCTTGCCAACGGCTGTAATACAATGATCAAAATGATAAATGGCAAAGACCTGATCACATTGATGATCGTTCCTGTAATGCCATTAACTACCCTGTTTTTATAAAAATCGGATTCGATGCCAGATGTAATACTAGTCCTAAGATCGTTCCAAGGATTGCTGCTGCGATCATGGAGATCAATACCATCTCAAAGGTCTCAAAAGATGCCTGGGCAAATTCTGACTGGATGATCTCTAATGTTTCATTCATATTATCTTCCTCCTAACCTCTCTAATTTATATACATTCTTACTAATGTATTCTAATGCTTTCTTACGTTCTGCATCTTCTCCTCTAAGGATTACGATCAACATACCAAATGGTTTATTCCTGATGTAATCGACTTTCCCATTGATGATATCCATTGTAATATCATAGTTCTTAGAAGCAACACTGATCACAGGATCATAAGAATCATCTCCTGTATAACTTAAACGAAGGATCTCTTCATTTGTTTTGCTTTTAATCCCTCTGGAACCTCTACATTTAATACGCGTTGTACCAGACTCTTTGCAATATCTGACTTAGGATTTGCAAAGGCAGAATAGATATCTGTAACTTCTTTCAGCTTTCCATCTTCCATAAACGCAATACGATCAAATAATTTCTTTGCTACATCCATCTCATGTGTGATAAATACGATCGTGATATGTGTTTTTTCATTGATCTCTCGTAATAATTCCACGATTTCTTCTGTATTCTCAATATCCAATGCGGAGGTTGCTTCATCGCATAACAGGATATCTGGATTGTTCGCTAACGCTCTTGCAATCGCAACTCTTTGTTTCTGTCCTCCACTTAAGTTTGCTGGATATGCATCTGCCTTTTCTGGAAGATGTACGATCTCTAAGAGTTCTTTCACTCTGTCTTTGATCTTATCCTTTGGATAGTTATTGGCATACAATGAAAATGCAACATTTTCCGCGATCGTTGATCCACTGATCAGATTAAAATGCTGGAAGATCATTCCAATATTCAATCTTGTTTTCTTAATTGCTTTCGGTTAAACTTCGTAATATCTGATCCTTCAAATGATCACTTCTCCATTCGTTGGTCTCTGTACAAATTGATCACACGTACCAGAGTACTCTTTCCAGCACCACTTGGTCCTACGATTCCAAAAATCTCTCCTTTGTTGATCTTTAAGCTTACATTATCAACTGCTTTGAATTCATGACTGCCATTTTGGAAGGTAACATCTATATTTTTTAATTCAATCATGACTTTTATCCTTTCTTATTTTTCATTGTCCTTTGATCACTTCATCGGACTTTCTTCTTATCCTGTAAAATCAGATAAGCTATCGCCTATCAGTTTTCCTGACAGACAATAGCTTAATCATAACAATTTCAGTTGATTTTTTCAATAATTTCTTGTTACTTCCATAAATTATTTATGGTTTATAGCAATCTTCTGCTCTTAGAACAGAGGTACAACAGCTCCATCATATTTGTCATTGATATATTTTTTCACTGTATCACTCTTTAGAGCTTTGATCAGTGCTTTTGTTGCATCTGTTTTTTCATTTCCCTTTTTCACTGCTACAACATTTTCCATATGTTTTAGCTCCGATAGAATCAGCATCTTCTGTTGCTAATGCATCTTTGTTGACTTTTTAATCCTGCTTCTAAAGCATAGTTTCCATTCACAACTGCGATATCAACATCTTTTAATGATCTTGGAATCTGAGCCGCTTCGATTTCTTTGATTGCTAAATCTTTTTTGTTCTCTACGATATCTTTCTTTGTTGCTGTTAATCCTGCTCCGTCTTTTAATTTGATAAGTCCCTGATCCTGTAACAATAATAACGCTCTTGCTTCATTTGTTGTATCGTTAGGAACTGCAACTGTTGCACCGTTCTTTAATGCTTTTAATGTCTTTGTCTTTCCTGGGAAGATTCCAAATGGTTCATAATGGATTGTTCCAGCGGATACTAAATGTGTCTTCTTTTGTTTGTTGAAGTCATCTAAATATGGTTTGTGCTGGAAATAGTTTGCATCTAAATCTCCAGATTCGAGTGCTGTATTTGGCTGTACGTAATCAGAGTATTCTTTAATTTCTAATTCGTATCCTTCTTTCTTTAATTCTTTCTTCGCTACTTTTAAGATATCAGCATGTGGAGATGGACTTGCTCCAATAACGATCTTCTTTGTTTCTTTTTTATCACCGCTATCTTTCTTTGCTCCGCATCCTGCGAATGCTCCGACTAAAACTGCTCCTGTCAGTGCTAATGCTAATGCTTTTTTCAATGTTCCTTTTCTCATACTTTTCACCTCATACTCTTTCTATTTTTTTGTTATTTATATTGTATTGTTTCAACTGATTGTGTTTAGTATAACAGTATATTAGGATTTTGTAAAATATGTATTTCTTTTAGTTTGATATAGTTTTTGGCTATAACAGATTGTTTATATATGAATGATGCAGCTTTCTTTTAAAACTGATATCTCACCCAATATGGTGTAAGATTTTTTGTATATATCTGGTTACTAAATGAGGTCATTTCATTTGGTATCCAAAGGGCTTCGTACATTTTACTGCTTGCTCCTGTATATAAGTTCAGATTTGTTGGTATCATTGCTTCATAACCTTCTGATAAATAGAAACTTTCTATATTCTTTATATTTTTCGAGCATGTTCCATCATATAGTGTATAAGAATTGATGATATCCAGACCATTTAATGGATAAGCTGCAAACCCATTCACGGCCTGCACATCATAAACAAACAGTACTAAGGTTGTTCCTGTATGTTCATATTCTCCTTGTTTGATTTCTTCTAATGATTGATTCATCTGTAATAATCGGTTTTCTGCTTCTTGTCCCTTTAAAGTTTCTGTCAGTTTGAAGTAAACGGTTCCTCCTGTTGTATCTAATGTGATTCCTGTTCTTGGATCAGCCGGATTGACTCTTGTCCCTATCGGATTCGGCTCTGTATTAGTCTTTGTCGGTTTCTTTGTTGTTTTCTGCCATACTTTTACTTTACATTTGTATTTCTTCTTTCCGATCTTGGCTGTGATCACTGCTGTTCCTTGCTTTTTGGCTGTAACTTTTCCTTTTCTTGTTACAGTTGCGATCGTTTTCTTGTTGCTTGACCACTTCACTTTTTTCTTTGTTCCTTTTACTTTCAGGGTGTAAGTTTTCCCTCTTTGTAAAGAAATCTTTGTTTTGTTCAATTTGATCTTTGCCTTTGCCTGAGTGTTCATTGTTGGAGTAAATGTCAATATCAGCATTGCAATGAACAGCCTTGTGAGTAATTTTTTCATACGTGTTTCCTCCCTTCAATTGATCCTATGTGATATGTTTAGTATATTCGTTTCTTTTTGTATATTCAATATGTTTTTACTTTTTGGCAAATTTTGTTTTATTTTCATTGATGTCTTTTTATATCATAGGGGATTTCATCGAAATTTCCTATGAAAATAAAAAAGACAGAGTTCTAAATGATCTAAAACTCTGTCTCTTCTTATCTAATAGTGAGCGTGCGGGGATTCGAACCCCGGACAACTTGATTAAAAGTCAAGTGCTCTACCACCTGAGCTACACACCCATATATTATTGTCTTTTAGCTAAAATAAGCAAAATAACAGGGTGGGTAATGGGATTCGAACCCACGGCCTCCAGAGCCACAATCTGGCGCGCTAACCAGCTGCGCTATACCCACCGTAATTGTATTGCTTCTATCTATCAAAATATGTTTAAACATAGAAAAACGAGCC
>ENA-OQOA01000742-OQOA01000742.1-human-gut-metagenome-genome-assembly--contig:-NODE-742-length-12505-cov-3.670868_pt1 | contig 12505 bp, 13 predicted proteins | sample MGYA00242633_ERZ504888 | MGnify/ENA primary metagenome ERZ504888 (study PRJEB26092, sample SAMD00036372) | human gut metagenome | host: Homo sapiens | study: EMG produced TPA metagenomics assembly of... | reverse complement strand
ATTAAAATCGCATAAAGATTAATACCACCTTTTCTTCTTTTTTTCCATTCGGGCGTGTAGCCGAAAGCAGAAAATGCTCCGAAAAATCACGCAATTTTTCGACAAATAGACCCTTCATACAATTAATGTCATTTTGCCATATCACTCTCACTGGTTTCTCAATCGTGTTGATGGGATGTACCGCAATGTCTATAGAGCCTGGAGTAATGACACTTTGCTTTATTTGAAGGGATAAGGAACAATACTCATCTTTCAAAATATCGTTGGAATTTTCTATGATAAAGCCAAAATCAAGTTTATTATTTCCCAGCCCATTTATTATTTCACTTACAGAACCGTAGAACAGGTTCAGCTCATAGTTTGGGTATTCGCTTGAAAATTGTTCTAATAGATCTGCAATAGAATCTATGATTGCAGGTGTTTCAAATCCAATCCTGAGCTTAGAATCTGAAATAAGTTTTTGAGATTGATTTTCCTTGAGAAATTTTATCCAGCTTTTCCATAAGAAAATAACCATAAATAAATGCTGCCAATACCACTATAAGTAAAACAAAGTCTTTCATATCACCAACTTCTTTCAAAAATTAATATGAAAACATTTTTGAATATGTTTCGTCTCCCCAAGAACAAGCATGGTACTGTCCTTTAACAACTGCGTATCGGAACTTATTTTCAAAATTCATAATATTATTTGTTTTCTAGCGCCATAATATTGATGTTATATTTTTTTCGTATATCCAACTGACCGATTGTTTTTCCTATCCATTCTCCCGGTATAGATATTTCAAAAATTGCATGTTCTTCATCTAGTTCTATGTAATCGAAAATATGATCAGCACTATAACGGATCGCAACCCAATCGGCAAGCTGCCTTTCGGGATAAACAATTTCATCTGCGCCGTTCCGTAAAAGAAATTTTGCATGAACATCACGAGCGGCACGAGACACCACCATTCTTGCACCGAGTTCCTTCAAAAGGGACGTTACTTCCAATGAATTCTGAAAGTTATCTCCGATAGCCACCATACAAACATCAAAATTCCCAACACCAAGCGAACTTAAAAAATCCTCATTCGTCGCATCCCCAATCTGAGCGTTAGTTACAAAGGGAAGTACAGCATCAACTCGAGTCTCTTCTTTATCTACCGCCATCACCTGATGATGCAATTCATCTAATTTTATAGCAATATGCCGTCCGAATCTTCCCAGACCGATAAGTAATATTGATTTCATTTTTTTATTCTCCTTAACCTACTGTAATTTTTTCCTGAGGATATTTTGAACCGTTAGACTTTTTTTCAGAAATGGTAGCAAAATCAAGGTCAATCCTCCCACTCTGCCAAAAAACATCAGGCAAATCAAGATTATATGGGAAACAAGCCCCAGATCAGGAGTTATTCCCAGCGATAACCCTACTGTTCCGATTGCCGACGCCGTCTCAAACAAAGCGGTCATAAGTGGAATATCTTCTGTGCTGCTAATTACCATTCCTCCCACAAGAAATAAAACGATATACATCAAAAAAATTGTAGCTGCATTTCTGATAGTGCCATCCGGAATTTGTCTGCCGAAAAAATGGGTGTGTTCCTTTTTCCTAAATACAGATAATGCCGATGAAACGAGAACTGCAAGAGTTGTCGTTTTCATACCACCTGCAGTGGAACCGGGAGAGCCACCGATAAGCATCAGAATAATGATAAGCATTTGCCCAACTTCACTGAGTAAAGTCAAATCTGCCGTATTGAATCCTGCTGTTCTCGGCGTAACGGATTGAAACAAGAACCCATACTCTTTCTGTAAGAGGCACATTTGAAAACTCAAAATAAAAAAAGTAAAGAGCCGGTAAGAATATCAATATTCCTGTTACCATAAAAATCACCTTGCTTTGCATCCGGTATTTTTTAAAATGCCATTTATGATTCTTTATATCCTCCCAGGTAAGGAATCCAATACCTCCTGCAATAATCAGCATCATAATTACAAGATTTACAATCGGCTGTACAGAATAAGAGGTCAACGAGAAAAAGGGGTTCTTATACCGATTAGATCAAATCCTGCATTGCAAAAAGCAGAAATAGAATGGAACAGTGAATACCATATTCCTTTCCAAAGTCCAAAATCCCTGCAAAAAACAAGGGGCTAAAAGAACCGCACCAATAATTTCGATAAGAATCGTAGTCCGAATAATAAATTGCGTTCTCCGTACAATACCACCCACCGTTGGAGCCGAAATTGCCTCTTGCATAGTACTTCGCTGCATCAACCCGATTTTGCGTCCGGAAACAACAGCAATCGCAATAGCAATCGTAATAATTCCCATACCTCCGATTTGAATCAGCAGTAAAATAACTCCTTGGCCAAATAAAGACCAGTAGGTTGCCGTATCCTTAATAACCAGTCCCGTCACACAAACCGCAGAAGTTGCGGTAAACAAAGCATCTGAAAAGGATGTACTCTGACCGCTTTTTGTAGCAATCGGCAGCATCAAAAGCAGACTGCCTAAGAGAATCACGGATAAAAACCCTAAACTAATCACTTGAAATGATGTTATATGTCGATGTCTTGATCTGTTTGTCTGTTGCATAACTATATCCCCATAATCTTAATTTCTTTTTTATATTTCCTTTATTCTATCTTTATTTGTATTAAATGGGCGTAAGTAAGTTTGTTTTGAAATTAAGATTGTATAAAGATGAGCAGAAGTCTGAAATCTATCCGAATGTGTTTCCTCATACCAGATGCAATACTACTGACACTTCGATGCCATTCATAATCTGCTTTTTCTTGCCCTGTTTGCCTGTTGATGTGAAACTCATATACCTAGCAAAGTGTCTAAATCTGTACTTTCGTTGTGCCAGCTAAAATTTATCATCATTCCAACCTCTGTTCAACTAAAACTTTTTCCATTATACAATGCAAAATAAAAGAGACTCCACTCGCCATGAATGAAGCCTCCTGATATATGTATACATCCTACAGCATATATCTGCAGGATGCCGGCTGCCTATGCAGCTTTTTGTCCAGAAACTGTTTTACACCATCTAATATAGCTTCATCAACATCTCTGAACTTCATATGCTTATATAAACCGGACTTTCTAAAATCATACATAGTACCCACATTATCAAGAAGATGTTTTACCACCTTATATGTTCCCTCTACATCTTTCCCTGCACATACAATATCAAGCATTGGTGAATACTCATTATATTTTCCCATTTCCAATGTATGAACAACTGCCTGTACTTTCCCTGACAAAAATTTTGCATAACCGATATCATTTTCCCTGTAATGCCAGTCCAGCCATTGTGGAAAGCACAAAATTAAGTATACTATAGCCGGAAAAAATAATATTTTCATATTTTTCTGCCTTGGTGTAATCCTTCTTACGTAAATAAAATCCAAATAAGGAATCTGCTGCATGATGCTGTATTTCTTCATTTTCATCATGCAGTGCCAGCTCATACCATGCGTTAATCTGCTTATCATATTTTTCCGGATTTTGTGCATTTTATCCGTTATTCTTCTTGCATCAAGCATTACCGCAGCCTGCCAGATAAGCATGTTACAATTCGGATATTCCTTTATAAGTCTCAATGCCCATTCATAAGTCTTTTCATAGCCTTCTTCTGAAAACATCCTGTCCATCTTCCTGATAATTTCTTCGATTTCAATATCTGAAAGTTTTTTCATGAAAAGAAAGTAATGTATCAAGTGAAATATCAAGCAGTCTTGCAATTGGTGCCAGCAGTTCAATATCCGGCTTGGAATTACTATTCTCCCATTTGTTTACAGCCGGTGTCGTCACGCCTAATCTGTTTGCCATCTCCTCCTGCGTCATACCAGCTTCTTTTCTATATTTTTTTATAACAACGCCTATATCCATTTGCTTCATCTCCTATAAAATTCAAAAGCTTTTGTATACTCAGCATATCAGATTCATATAAATTGCACAATTGAACAGTGTTATTTTTATTCAATGAAAATTGCAAAGTTTAATTCTACCATCCATTTATACAGTGGAATTCTCTTCTGCACAAGTGGAGTTTAATCTTTCATATCATAAATGGTATGCTCATGTTGGCCTTCTGACAGCAGTAGAAGGAGAACTAGCATGAGCAAATATATTCCCGGTAATCAAAAACATCTTACTCTCGAAGATCGCAAATACATTGAAAAATCCCTAAACGCTGGCTGTTCTTTTAAGGACATTGCAAGATATCTTTGTAAAGATCCAACAACAATCTCAAAAGAAATCAGGCTGCACAGGCTCAGCGACTGGTATCACAAAGGCTGTTTTAACAATGCACATAACTTTTGCGTCCACAGATATCATTGCAAAAAAGTCAATGCCTGTGGCAAGATCATTCTCTGCGGTGTCAAATGTACCACCTGTCCAACCTGCAACCAGACATGTCCGGACTTTGTCAAAGAACGATGTAACCGACTCGATAAAGCACCTTATGTGTGTAATGGTTGTCCAAAAGCAATCAATCACTGCACGATTGCCCACAAATACCGCTATGATGCTATTTTTGCTGACCGCAAATACAAAGAATGTCTCTCACAGTCCAGGGCCGGTATAAACATGACCAGACACGAACTGCATCAGAAAGATATGGTCATCACGCCCCTGATTTTTCAGGGACAGTCTCCATATCAGATTATAACGAATCATCCAGAACTCGATATGTCCGTGAGAACTCTGTATTCTTACCTTGATAAAGGAATCCTGTCCGCAAGAAACATCGATCTGAAACGTCAGGTAAAATTCAACCCCCGCAAAGTACACAAGACCCAGATCAAAGACAGATCCGTTTTTATCAGACGTATGTTTTCTGATTTTCAAGCCCTTGAACTTGACCATTTTGCTGAAATGGATACCGTTCACTCATCACAGGACTCAAAGCGTGTCATCCTGACATTCTTCTTAACCCGTGAAAAACTGTTTCTTGCATTCATTATGAACAGATGCACCAAAGGTGCCGTAAAACTTGTTTTTAACAAGTTGGAACACCAGCTTGGCACATATGATTTTTTAACCTTATTCAACACGATTCTTACGGATCGCGGATCCGAATTCGGAGATCCGGAGTCTCTCGAAAACGGCATTAATGGCATTATGCGGTCAAGCATCTATTACTGTGATCCGATGAGAAGCGGTCAAAAAGGCGGCATCGAACAGGCACATACCATGCTTCGAATGATTCTTCCTAAAAAGACCAGCTTTGAATATCTCACCCAGTGGGATTTAAGAACTATCGTAGACCACATAAATTCAACCCCAAGAGAAAGCCTTGGTGGTCGAACACCGTATGATGTAGCACTTGAAAACTATGGTATAGACATCTTAAAAGCACTTCAGCTTAGGCCGATTCCACCCGATGAGGTCAATCTGACGCCTAAGCTGATACGCTTTAACCACTAACTTAGCATAAAAATCTGCTGTCAGGCTGGAACTTAACAATTCACATTTTTTGAATGCGGCCTGTGGAATTTAGTTTCGCACAGAAACTATCCAGAGGCTTGTTTGCCATGCCTGAAAGTAAGATGTTTTATGGAAAGTTAATCTAATTATAGCAGTTTTATAAGGATTTAGCCTCCCACAATTCTAAAAAATCAAAGAATTTTAAAGCGTGGTGGAATTTACCCCTGCACTGGAATTTACTTTTTCAAGTCAGCATTTTTTATTCAATTTAATTAACCAGCAGGAAATGTTGCATGATTAATCTACTGTTTTGGTTGCTTTGATATTTCTTAGGTTGACGGCTAAATACGCATTAGAGATGTCTCCATCCAAATGCTGTTCTAGCAAGGGATTTTTCCCTTGAACCCTTTGTTTATTATATGTGGTGGCGCTTTTTGCCCCCACTTTTTATGTTCTGATTTCATTGTAATCTTGTTTAGATTCCAGATTTCAAAAAAACGGGGGCGCAAAATGGAGCCATTTTTGAATTCCGGGGGCGCTTTTCGCCCCCAAATAGTGAAAGTGGGGGCAACTTTCTGCCCCCACTAAGGAAATATTGCTAAAATACAGTTTAGATTTACCATACACACAAACTGGGATTTATTTTTACTTGTGGTTATGCGAAGTAACAAGCATCCCATCAAAAATCCAATGAGAGTCCCACAAGTATTCATAATCACATCATCTAACTGTGCAAACCTTCCAATAAATGTTTGCAAAAATTCTATGCCAATCGAAAATACTGCTCCAAGTATAACGCCATTCCACCAATGCTTGTGGATATTTTTAAAAATAAATACTGGCAAAAATCCATATGGAACGAATAGACATATATTCAAAATAGTTGCCGCATTAAATCCATCCTCAAATAATTTAAAACTAATATAACTATCAAGTGGTGAGGATATTCCAAAACTACCACCAATAATTCCTGTAATTTTTAATATTGATACAACTATTAGAATCCATAAGAATTGACATAACCAATTTAAAATCTTAACTTCAATTTTCTTCTTCTGGATAAATTCAATACCCAGTTCGATAATCATAACGCCTGCGAAAATAATAAGTGCCGTTGGAAGGAACCTCACTAATATCCATATTCCAGTCCATATTTCCATTGTAATATAACTCACTATCATTCCTCCATAAATTCAAATTTGTAACTTGATTACTTCAAGAAAATTATAGCATAAAGCTATGAACAAATCTACATCATTTTAACCTGTCAGCGGCGTTGTTCTCTCTGGCATATCTCCGCGCAGCTTCCCGCCGTTCCTCGCTGTATGGGGCGGTCAGACGGAAAGAGAACCGCCCCTTGCGGATTTCAAACTCCATGCAGCCCGTTTCGAGGTCTGCGTCGGTCTGGCGGCACTGTTCCGGGTGCTGTCCGGCATAGGCGGCAAGACGCTTCTTTAAGTCGGTGTTGTGGGTGCGGATATGGATAAGGGGGTCTTTCTCGTCAAACCAAATATCGGTGGTCTTTTCCTGCTTCGTAAGCCCTGTTCTCATAAACTCTCCTTTCTGCGCCCCTGTTACGCAATAGGGGCATTTTTCGGGTGTTTTTTCCCGGCTCTTGACTTGGGGAAAATGAGGATTTTCAAATAGAAACCGCCCGGACAGGGAATGGTTCGTCGGGGCGGCTGTTATCGCAAGATTTCTGTTTTTTTCCGGCTCTTGACCGTCAGACGCGGATAAACGCGAACTGTCGGCAAGCACCAGTTTGAGCAACTTGTCGCGGAATGTTTCTGTGCTGCTGTGATTGAAAAATAACTCCGCAACAATGGTCTGCCCGTTCCTCTGGGTCGTGATGATACTGTCGGGGGTCTGTTCTGCCATAGGCGGCTCCTTTCTTTGGGCGTAAAAGAGGGATTTCCCGTAGTTCGGAAAATCCCTCTTGGTTGACGGTTATTCTGTTTTACTGTGTGGGCTGTGCGGCGGCTGCCTGTGCCTTTCTCCTTGCCCGGTATTCTCGCGCTTTCATGCGGTCATACTCCCGCTGCTTTTCAAGGTTTCGCGCCCGGTACTCCCTTGAATACTGCCGGTGGTATGCGCGGCTCTTTTCCTTTTTGGCTTCTTCGATTTCCTCCCGCATTTGCCGGATTTCCTGCTCGGTCGGTTCTGCAAGCTGTGTCACTTCATTCTCAAACTTGCCGATATAATTGAAATATATGCTGATGTGCTGGATTGCGTATCTCGCCCTTTTCTGGTCGCGCTCATGCACTTCAATCCGGCTGATAAACTCGTTGAGAATGGCGGGGGTAAGTTCGGTAAAGGCGGCATGGCGTTCCGTCAGCTTCAAAAACTTCTGCGCCCGTCCTCCCGCGTTTTCAAAAGCGGATAGCTGCTCTTGGAGCGTGGCAAGCTCCGCTTTCAGCGTGTAGTATTCTTCCGAATACTTCTGCGACATCTGCTCATAACGGTCTTGCGGGATCGTGCCGAGGGCGTTGTCCTCGTAGAGCTTATTCAGCACCTTGTCAATCTGTTCAAGGCGCGTCGTGATTTGCGGAATACGCTTCTGCTGCTTTTTGGTCTGGTCGGTCTGCTGCATGGCAAGGTTCTTTTTCACTAAGGCTTCAAACTCTGCCCGGTTGCTGATAGAATAGTCCTCGATTTTCTTCAGCACTTCCGCGACGGTCTGCATAAGCAAGTCCGCGTCCATGATGTGCGGGGAGCTGCACTTGGGATTTTTTGCTTTTCCCTTGTGGTACTCGCTGCAATAGGCAACATGGCGCTTGCCGCCGTTCCTGTAATCTATGCGAATGTGCATTTTTGCGCCGCAGTCTTTACAGAAAAGCAAGCCGGACAGAGGGTGGATTTCCCCATCCCCGTTGGGGCGTTTGATGGGTGCGTTTTCCAAAATCCGCTGTACGGTTTCAAAATCGCTGCGGCTGATAATCGGCTCATGCACATTTTCTGTGATGTGCCACTGGCTCCGGTCTACATAGTGGTTATGTTTATCCCGGAAATGCTTTGTAGTCTTGAAGTTGACCACATCGCCGCAATACTCCTGCCGCGTGAGGATATTGGTCAAGGTGGCTTTGTTCCACTTGCAGCGGCTATCCTCGTTGAGCGTCTTATTTTTACAGGTTCCCCGCCCCCGGTCTTTCATATAGAAAGTGGGGGTAGGGATTTGCTCCTGTGTCAGATATCCGGCGATTTGGTTTCGGTTTTTCCCGTCCAGAAACAGGCGGAAAATCAAACGGACAACCTCGGCGGCTTCCTCGTCGATTATCCAAAAATCCTTGTTGTCCGGGTCTTTGACATAGCCGTAAGGGGCTTCGGTGACAATCGGCTTTCCACTCATGCCTTTGGTCTTAATGCCCGTTTTCACTTTCTTGCTGATGTCCTTTGCGTACCACTCCGACATGATGTTGATAAAGGGCGCAAACTCCAATGTGTCGGGCTTCTCGCTGTCTATGCCGTTGTTGACCGCGATAAAGCGCACGTTGTTCCGTCTGAATATCTCCATGGCGTTGCCGACTTGGAGATAGTCGCGCCCCCAGCGGGTAAGGTCTTTCATAATGCAGACACCGATTTTCCCGTTTTCCACATCGTCCATCATGCGGGAGTAGGCGGAACGGTCAAAAAACCTGCCGCTTTCGTCATCGTCGATGTAGTGCCGGATATTGGTTAGGTGCTGCCCTCTGGCATAGTTCTCCAAAAATATTTTTTGGTTCTGTATGCTGTTGCTCTCGCCGCCGTCCCTGTCCTCGTCGCCCACGGAAAGGCGGGAGTAAAGGGCTGTAATTTTGCTATAATCAGTCATGTGCATAACCTCCTGTGCGTCCATGTATGTGTCATTTACACTTAAAATTATGCACTCCAGCGGGCCGAACTATATTCCAAACCATGTCGATATTTCTTGGCGTTCTTGCTTTTAAGATACACCGCCAGCCTCAGACAGCCTCCACAACACAGCCCTACCAACAATCCTCATTCCAAAGAATTGCGGTGTTCAACACTTTTCAAATTTTCTTGCATAGAACCAAAACAGCGGCTTTCGAGGACGCGCCTCTGTAAATGGCTCCTCCTGGGCGAAAGGAAGTGTTTGCATCACTCGGTCAATATCCGTTGATTCCATGTCATGCTGAGATTTGCAATCTTCCCGGATTGCTTCTTGAATTTCCTTTACCGTACACATAGTCATTCCTTTCCTTTCGTTGTATGGGTTTATGAGCGGCGGCGTTTTCCCGGTTTGAAATCGAGGATATGTCCCTCAATCACACGAGCATAACGCTTGATCTTGATCTCCCGGCACTGCTGGCTTTGCAGGGCGGCCTGATACCCGTCCTCGGTCAAAAACAGCCGCATTTTCTCTCCGGGGCTGCCGTAAGCTGTGCTGGGACGCAGGACGGAAAACTCAATCATCCAGCGTGTGTTATCCCAAAACCTCTCCACGGCGAGAATGTTGTGTCCTTTCAGCTCACGGGCTGAAATATCCATCATAGGCGGCTCCTTTCATCGTTCCTGGTCTCTCTGACGCTTTTTCTGCCATGCCTCCAGCAGCTTGATGATGGTTTCCTGCATCCGCTGGGGCGTATAGCTTTTAGGAAAATACTTCCGCAAGGTGTCAGAGGTAAATGTCACTCGGTCCAGATCGCTTTTCTTTTCCTCACCCATGATGACACGCATCATATCGAGGGTCAGATGCCCCTCCTGACTGTATTTTTTGAGCCGCTGGGCTTGAGAAAGAGAAGGGGTAGCCTGTTCGCTGTCCATCGCGTCCAACAGGTCTACCTGTTCCTCCTTTTTGAGAAAGGACAGCTCATAGGCAGGGTTCAGGGCAATCTTCTTTTCATCCACCATATCCATCAATTCAGAAATCAGCTCTGTCAGACGGATATAGCGAAAAATCTGGTTTTTACTCTGACCTACTTGCTCTGCCAAAATCTCACTGGACTTCTTGCCCTCTAACTTGTTCCCAACTTGGGAACAAGTTAAATCAACTCGCTCTCCCTGATGTTTCATAGCATCCAGTTTCATTTTATAAGCAAATGCTCTTTCACTGGGGAGGAGACTTTCTCGTTGCAGATTGCTGTCAACCATAATAATTGTGGCTGCATCATCATCCAGATCACGGACAATTACCGGCATGGTCTCTTTTTCTGCCAGTTCACTTGCCCTGTGCCGTCTGTGTCCGGCCACCAGTTCATAACCGCCCTCCGGGTCAGGACGGGCAATCGCAGGAACCAGCACACCATACTGCTTGATACTGTCTGCGGTTTCCATCATTGCTTCGTCATCCTTGACTTTGAATGGATGCCCTTTGAACGGGTGCAGTTCCGACAGCGGGATTTCTACTACTTTTTCTCTCTGAGCATCGGCACGGCTCTCCTCCGTAGAAAACAGATCATCTACCGATGCCAGCTCACTTTTTTCGCGCTGCTTTTCAAGTTTCAACACCTCCTTCGTCAGATTTCGATACCCCTCTGCCACCTTACCGCCAGGGTCATGGGCGAAAATGCTTTTTCCCTCTGCGCTAATTTCCTTTGCACGGACAGAGTGTGGAATCTCCGTTCCAAAGACTTTGATTTTACTTCCATAGGTGTCCCGCAGCAAAGCAGCAATCTCTTTGGCAAAGTTGGTGCGGTTATCCACCATCGTCAGCAGGATACCGTCAATCTGGAGCTTTGGATTGATCTGCCGTTTTACCTTGCTGACCGTAGATAAAAGCTGTTCCAGTCCTTTGGCGGGCAGATACTCTGCCTGAACGGGAATTATGATCCTGTTCGCAGCCGCCAGCGCATTGACCGTAAGCATCCCCAACGAGGGCTGACAGTCAATCAGGATATGGGAATATTGTCCCTTCAGTGTGTCCAGATATTGCCGTAAAACCGTTTCACGGCTCATGGCGTTTACCAGAGAAACCTCCATACCGGAAAGCTGAATATCTGCAGGCATCAGGTCAACGCCTTCTGCATGATGCAGAATACCTTCTCCGGGGCGTATAGGCTGATCCATCAGAATTTTGCCCATTGCATCCGACAGTGTAAATGGCAGCTTGTCTGGTTGCGGATTTCCCAAGCTGATTGTCAGGCTTCCTTGCGGGTCCCCGTCGATCAGAAGCACTTTCTTTCCGGCCTGTGCCAGACCTATTCCCAAGTTCGCACAGGTTGTTGTTTTGCCAACGCCGCCTTTCTGGTTGGCGATGGCGATGATTTGTGTGTTCATGACTTCACCTCATTTCTGATTGTTGCTGTTGTTTCTGGAAATAGAAAAAGCCGCCACTTCAAAATTAACAGTGAAGTGACGGCTCTTTCTATCGCCGGAATACGAGTTCCTGAAATGAAAAAAGCACCCAGCATTTATACTGTGTGCTACATCAAATTCATATTCAATTATTCAAATTAGCTCAAACTATGCCAAACTGCCACAGCCAAAAAACGAGGGGAAGGAGGGCTGAAAAGCACTCCAAAAATCGGCTCTCGGTTAACCACTTTGGGAACCACTTACCCCTCTTTTCGCCCTCTTTTTGGCCAGTTAACCACTTGCGGACCACTAAAAATTGGGTGAAATCCGCTCTCGTTTTGCCAAATTTGGTCAAACCATATCAGCCCGTTTAGATATAGAAAAAGCCCGGAAAACCTTGGCTTAACAGTGATAAGGAACTAATTTACTTATCAACTGTTAGCTGACGGTTTCCGGGGTGCATACGGACAAATCCCGTCTGATTTCTAACAGGAAGTCAGACGGGATTTTCGCTTTATATTTCGAATTATGGAAGACATACCATGAAAACCTTAATATCTTGTGCTTACACTATGGATAATTGCTGTGTGGAACTGAAATTCAGGGACGGCAGAATGATTGCGATTGACACTATCGCTGTTGAGAACGAGATTGCAGACAATATGTATCAGCGGTCAGAGTTGGATTATTTGATCTACAATGACCCGATAGCATATGCTGACTTGATATTGAATGGCGATCCCGAAACCTATCTGAAAACTGTAACAGAATACAAGCCTTTGGATAGCTGACAACACGCTGCCCGCAGGAGAAAATCCTGCGGGCGTTTTTCTGTTTATTTATTTA
>ENA-OQOA01000740-OQOA01000740.1-human-gut-metagenome-genome-assembly--contig:-NODE-740-length-12554-cov-3.632413_pt1 | contig 12554 bp, 14 predicted proteins | sample MGYA00242633_ERZ504888 | MGnify/ENA primary metagenome ERZ504888 (study PRJEB26092, sample SAMD00036372) | human gut metagenome | host: Homo sapiens | study: EMG produced TPA metagenomics assembly of... | reverse complement strand
CAGCACAGATAACATCTGTCCGTCCAACTTCCCTTTAAAGAGCCTCTACTGCTTTGCCAACACATTCATCAACAGTTTCCACTGCTTTGATGGCAGCTTCCTGTACGCCTGTATGTCCAACCATATCCGGGTTTGCAAAGTTGATCACGATCACATCATATTTGTCAGATTTGATCGCATCTACCAGTTTCTCGCAAACCTGGGGTGCACTCATTTCCGGCTGAAGATCGTAGGTTGCAACCTTCGGAGATTTAACCAGAATTCTGTCTTCTCCTTTGTTCGGCTCTTCCACACCGCCGTTGAAGAAGAATGTAACATGTGCATATTTCTCTGTTTCAGCAATACGCGCCTGAGTCATATTGTGTGCTGCAAGATACTCACCAAATGTATTGTGAAGCTGAACCTTGTGGAATGCAACCTGTTTATTCTGAATGGTATCATCGTAATCTGTGAAGCATACGAAAGTAACCTGTGGTCTTGCTTTTCTTTCAAATCCCTGGAAATCATCATCGCAGAATGCTCTTGTGATCTCACGAGCGCGGTCAGGACGGAAATTAAAGAATACAACAGAATCTTTATCAGATATAACACCTGTCGGCTGTCCGTCTTTCTCGATAACTGTAGGAAGAACAAACTCATCTGTCTTATCATTATCATAAGAAGCCTGAACTGCTGCTGGTGCATCTGTTCCCTTTACGCCTTCTCCTGTTGTAAGAGCATTGTATGCAAGTTCTACACGATCCCAGCGGTTATCACGATCCATCGCATAGTAACGTCCGGAAACAGTAGCAATCTCACCTACACCGATCTTCTTCATCTCTGCTTCAAGAGCCTCTACAAACTCTTTACCTGATGCAGGAGGTGTGTCACGACCGTCAAGGAAACAATGTACGTAAACCTTCTCAACGCCCTCTCTCTTAGCCATCTCAAGTAATCCATAAAGATGTGTATTATGACTGTGCACACCACCATCAGAAAGAAGTCCCATGAAATGCACTGCGGAGTTATTCTCTTTTGCGTTCTTCATTGCTGCAAGAAGAGCTTCATTCTTAAAGAAATCACCGTCCTGGATTGCTTTTGTGATTCTGGTAAGTTCCTGATATACGATACGGCCTGCGCCCATATTCATATGTCCTACTTCAGAATTACCCATCTGTCCGTCCGGAAGACCTACTGCCAGTCCGCTTGCGTTTCCTTTTACAAATGGATATTCTGCCATCAGCTTGTCCATAACCGGTGTTTTAGCCAGATATACAGCGTTTCCTTCCTTTTTGTCATTCAGACCATATCCATCAAGAATCATTAATACGGTTGGTTTTTTGCTCATAATGTTCTCCTTTTATGTTTATTCATAATTGATAACTGTTTTGCTGATATCAGGAGCAGAAAACTGATCATCTCTGCACAATAAATCTTTTATATCTGACATCTCTTATATAGTATCAAAATCTCAGGATTTTTCAATTCTTTTTTTGTATCTGTTTCATTTTCATTACTATAATATATGAAAAGAACAGTAACTTATTTTCCATATACACGAATGATCGTGGAAATCTTTCTTACGGAATCCCTGTTTCTCAGTTCTTCGATGGCAGTTCTAAAATCACCTTCTCTTACCTTCTCAGTGATCACAACTACTTCCGCACACCCTTCCACCTTGGTATCTTTCTGGATAATCTGTGCAACACTGACCTGATATTTGGCAAAAATAGCAGTCATCTCGGCAAGAACACCGCAGCGATCCTCTACTTTGAGACGGAGGAAATAACGGTTATGTGTATCTTCCATTTTCTTAACAGGGATATTCTTGTAACAGGTACATCCGATTCTGCCGCAGCATCCTGCAAGAATATTTCTCACAATATCAAATACATCACCCACAACTGCACTGGCTGTAGGAAGTTCTCCTGCTCCTCTTCCGAAGAACATGGCATCCTCCACTGCATCTCCATGGACAAATACTGCATTATAGGAATCATTTACAGTTGCAAGCGGATGGGAACTGGGGATCAGCATCGGGCACACATATGCTTCAATTCCGTCTGCTTCGTTCTTGCAACACCCAGAAGCTTGATATCACGTCCCATTTCTTTCGCATAATGAATATCTTTTGATGTGATCTTGGCAATTCCCTCTGTATATACATCGTTAAATACCACACGTGAGTTAAATGCCACAGATGCAAGGATCGCTACCTTACGTCCTGCATCCAGACCTTCGATATCAGCAGTCGGATCAGCCTCCGCATATCCAAGTTCTGTTGCAAGTGCCAGGGCATCCTTAAACTCCATACCTTCCTGAGTCATCTTTGTCAGAATAAAGTTTGTGGTTCCGTTTACAATACCCATAACTTCTGTCATGTGATTTCCTGCCAGACACTGTTTCAATGGTCTGATGATCGGAATACCACCTGCTACTGCTGCTTCAAACAGAAAATCCACTTTACTCTCATGTGCCGCATCCAGAAGCTCATGACCATGTACTGCGATCAGATCCTTGTTTGCAGAGACTACATGCTTACCGGCTTTTAATGCAGAAAGGATATACTCTTTTGCAGGATTAATCCCACCCATCAGTTCAATCACAATCTCAATCTCCGGATCATTTATAATCTCATCCCACTGGCTGGTGAGCAATGAGGCGTCTTCTATCTTCGCTGCTGCCTTCTCTATATTTCTCACAAGGATTTTCTTTATCTCAACTTTACAGCCAATCTTGGCCGACATTTCCTTTTCCTGATTCTTCAGTACCTTATATACACCTGTTCCTACTGTTCCAAATCCTAACAGTGCGGCTTTGATGACATTTTTATTCATTTTGCAGGATTCCCCTTTCGTTTTCGTTGGTTTTTATAGTATGGCAGAATTTCCTATTTGTCAAGTTTGTCTGCATTTTTAAGTAAAATCTTTATCATATTTTCCAGTTCTTTGTTCCGTCTGCGAAGCCATCTCACATACCATAATATCCCCACTCCTGCCACCCAGGCAGAAATACAGAATATTCCATCCAGGATCATATAAACAGTTCTCTCTGTTCCCCCGGCAGGGGCTCCACTCAGGAAGCAGTAATACATTGCCACTGATATGCAGGCTGCGGCCACGCCTTCCATTATCTTTCTGATCGTCTTCATTATATCACTTTCCTTCTCAATAGTGTCTTTATAAAGACACTGTTACAAGACCTATTTTAACCCGATAATAAATATGAATCAAGAACAAATCGGACGGTTATTACATATGATAAGCTATAGAAAATTATGGAAGACTATGAAGGAGCGGAAAATCAGCCAGTATGCCCTGTACACTCACTATGGCATAAGCACTTCTTTTCTGGATAAACTCCGTCATAATGAAAATGTGGAAATCCGCAGTCTTGATATCTTATGTTCAATCCTTGACTGCGATTTCGGTGATATTGTAGAACACATTCCGGATAATGCTGAACCTGAGGAAAAATAATTTTTTCGGGTTCAATATCAATATGATGTAGTTGTGTCCTTTTATAGAACTATTTGTTCTTTTTATCTTTCTCATGATGCTAGAGCGTGTCTGAAAAATCATTCCCGCAATCTCCACAGGGGACTTACCTGATTCGGTTAAAACATTATTTATAATGTTATCCTATAAGTCCATTCACAAAAACATAAGATTTTTTCATTTATTTATGATATACTTATTACTGTCTCCTTCGTTCTCAGTAACGCAGACTTATCTATGGCATTCTCTTCAGGCGCATAATATCATCCGCTTCGCAATTTATCAGTTAAATAGTGCGTTCAGGAGACTTGCTGCAGATTTACAAAATATTTTTACCTGAAAGGATCGTAGTATATATGAAATATGATGTAGTGATCATCGGCGCAGGACCTGGCGGTATTTTCTCTGCCTATGAACTGATGAAGCAAAATAACGATTTAAAGATTGCTGTTTTTGAGGCTGGAAATCCTCTCAGCAAAAGACATTGCCCAATTGACGGCGATAAAATAAAAACCTGTATCAAATGTAAAACCTGTGCCATTATGAGCGGCTTTGGCGGTGCCGGTGCTTTCTCTGACGGCAAATACAATATCACAAATGATTTCGGCGGAACACTTTATGAACATATTGGAAAGAAAGACGCTCTTGACCTGATGCGTTACGTAGATGAGATCAATGTTGCCTACGGCGGACAGGACACAAAAATGTATTCTACAGCCGGAACCAAATTCAAAAAACTTTGTATGCAGAACAAATTAAAGCTTCTGGATGCTTCCGTACGTCATCTGGGAACAGACATTAACTATGTGGTTCTTGAGAACTTATATGCAAATTAAAGAGCATGTTGATTTTCATTTCAACACTCCTGTAGAACGTCTGGAAGTACTTGAAGACAGATACCGTATCATCACAAAGAATGATACCACTGACTGCAGCAAATGCATTGTATCCGTAGGCAGAAGCGGAAGCAAATGGATGGAACAGATCTGTAGAGAACTTGATATCCCAACCAAATCAAACCGGGTAGACCTGGGTGTACGTGTAGAACTTCCTGCTGTTATCTTCTCACACCTGACAGACGAACTGTATGAGAGTAAGATTGTCTACAGAACAGAAAAATTCGAAGATAATGTGAGGACTTTCTGTATGAATCCTTATGGCATCGTTGTAAACGAAAATACAAACGGCATTGTCACAGCAAATGGCCACAGCTATGAAGATCCGTCCAAACAGACAGAAAATACAAACTTCGCACTGTTGGTAGCCAAACATTTCTCTGAGCCATTTAAAGACAGTAATGGATATGGCGAAAGCATTGCCCGTCTTTCCAATATGCTGGGCGGCGGTGTGATCGTACAGCGTTTCGGCGATCTGGTGCGCGGAAGAAGGAGTACGGTTGCACGTATCGAAGAAGGTATGGTACGACCTACTCTCGCAGCTACTCCCGGTGATCTGAGTCTTGTTCTCCCGAAACGTATCCTTGACGGAATCATTGAAATGATTTATGCTCTGGATAAAATCGCTCCCGGGACAGCTAATGACGACACCCTCCTCTATGGTGTGGAGGTTAAGTTCTATAACATGGAAGTTGATATTGATGAAAATCTGGAAAGCAGATACAAAGGCCTGTATATCATTGGAGACGGAAGCGGTGTAACCCATTCCCTGTCCCATGCTTCTGCAAGCGGTGTATATGTAGCACGCCAGATTGTTGAGAATCTGTAAAAGACCGGATTTCTTCTGATGGATACCTCTAACTACAGCAATCAATAACCTTAAAGTCCCCATCTGTCTCTTACAGTTGAAACAGATAGGGACTTGTTTATTATATTTTCTGGTATGCCATCCATTTATCCATTCCCAGACGTTCAAATGAACCGCAGTACTGAAATCCGCATTTTTCCAGAAGTTTCTGCATGGGGATATTATCGCTGTATGTATCCATACGGAGATTCAGTGTCTGAGCATAGGCCCAGTCCAGACAGAATGATGCGGCTCCTCTTACTATTCCTGTGGATGCTACCCTGTGAACTACTCCATAGGGTTCTTCATTCAGCCATTTTCCATTAATTTCTTTATAATCTTCATCTTCTTCCGCCGCATAATAGAAAACACAGGCAATCCGCCCTTCTGACATGCACAGATACATTTTATCAATATCATGCTCTATCAGTTCTGCTGAGGGGTAATCTTCACCCCACTGTTCTGCATTGCCATTTTCTCTCATAAATTTGCGGGCTTTATCATAAACTTGCATGATCTGCCCAAGATCCTGCACTGATGCTTTTCTTATTTCCATGAAACTTTCCTTTTCTTTTGGTATTTATATTCTTTTAGTATTTGTATTCGTTTTGATTTTTCGTCTGTTTCTCAAATTTTTTCGTCAAAAGACAAATATTTTCACAATGGTCTGTAAAACTGAACATATCTACCGGCTGTATTTTTCTCACATCATAGCCATGTTTTGTCAAATACTCCAGATCTCTTGCCAGTGTTTCCGGTCCACAGGAGATATATACGATTCTTGATGGATTCAGTTTGATAACGGAGGACATAAACTTTTTATCACTGCCGGTACGTGGTGGATCCATAAACACAACATCTGCATGTTCTCCGTTTTCTGCCATATTTTCCATAAATTCTCCTGCATCTCCCTGATAGAAACGTGCATTTGTAATCTTATTTTCCTTTGCATTGATTCTGGCATCGCGGACTGCATCCGGATTTAATTCCACACCAATGATATTCTTTGCCCGCTTTGCAGCTACAAGTCCGATTGTTCCTATTCCGCAGTATGCATCTATCACTGTTTCTTTTCGTCCAAGCCCCGCATATTCAATTGCTGTCTTATACAGAATTTCTGTCTGTACAGGATTTACCTGATAAAAAGACTGCGGAGAAATGCGGAATGTACATCCGCAGAGCGTATCCCGGATATATCCTTTTCCATAAATGACGATATCACGCTCACCCAGTACCATACTGGTCTTCTTATCATTGACGTTAAGCACAACTGTTGTAATCTGTGGGTATTTCTTTCTCAGAGCTTTCACAAAATTATTTTTTGAAGGAAAGATCGGGGAACCAATCACAATAACCACCATGATCTCATCTGTGAAAAACCCTCTTCTCACCAGCACATGGCGCAAAAGTCCATATCCTGTGTCCTCATCATATGTTTTGATTCTAAAAGATTTCAGCATATCCCGAATTGTACGGATGATTTCCTGACTGATCTTATCCTCGATCATGCACTCTTCTATCGGAACAACCTTATGTGTTTTCGCTTCGTAGGTTCCACAGATAATATTACCTTTTTTATCCCTGTCAAATACTGCATGAACTTTATTTCTATAATAAAAGGGATCATCCATTCCAATGATTGGTTTTACATTTGCAAACTTTCCAAGAAGCTTCTTCATCCTTTTCTGCTTGGCGGCAAGCTGTTCTTTATAAGGAACACCCTGATACTGGCAGCTTCCGCATTTCTTTGATACACTACATTTTGTTACTTTTTCTTCCATAAAATATTAACCTGCTTTCTATAATTACACATTTTTTACATTATATCAGCGAAAATGGATTCCCGCAATCAGACAATCTTTATTTATCTGTCAATTTCCTCTCCGAATGTCGAAAAAGCAGGGATTCTGTCGAAATGTTTTTGACTGATTTCTGTTGAAACTTGTAGACGAATGTAGAAAAATATGATATAGTTTGTACATACAAAAGAGAAAATCATCGAATTGCCAAAGAGAAAAAAATTTATATCACCAAGGATGAAAACTCAGAAATACTCCAAAATACAAAAGATAAAATACATGAACTAAATACACCTGATAAATAGTCAAAATACAAAAGTATCGAGGCATTCCTTTCGTACAAAAGAGATTGACCCAAAGTACAAAAGAAACAGCTTACAGCAGATTTTTACACCAGATTAAAAAGACAGTTTCAGTAATGAAGCTGTCTTTTTCTTTATACATATTAATTTCATAAGATACTATGTGTCTGACATAGCCAAACAAATATTCGCAACAGCAATTAGAGCAGGTAACTTACCTGCTTCAACTATAACAATCCCCTGAACACAATCCAATCAGTAAAATTACCAATTTTCCTGTATTCAGGGGCATTATATTATTTCTCGTTTGGACACAAAGATTATCTGCTTATAATCAGTTTTTTATTCTTATTTGTAGTTTACGATCTTTCCGAAATCAGCTTTCAGAGAAGCGCCACCTACAAGGCCGCCATCGATATCGTTCTGAACGAATAAGTCAGGTGCTGTTGCAGGATTTACAGATCCGCCATACTGGATACGGATTGCTTCTGCTGTTGCTTCATCATAGATTTCAGCGATGCATGCACGAATACCTGCGCATACTTCCTGAGCCTGCTCAGTTGTAGCTGTTTTACCTGTTCCGATTGCCCAGATTGGCTCGTAAGCGATAACTGCTGTCTTAGCCTGATCTGCTGTAACACCCTGGAATCCAACTTTAACCTGCTGACGGATGAAATCCATTGTCACGCCCTGTTCTCTCTGAGTAAGAGTTTCGCCACAGCACATGATAGGTGTAATTCCATGTTCGAAAGCTTTGAGAACTTTCTTGTTAACATCTTCGTTTGTTTCTCCGAAGTATTCTCTTCTTTCGGAATGTCCAAGAACAACATATTTAACTCCGGCATCTACGAGCATTGCAGGGGAGATTTCTCCTGTGTATGCACCTTTCTCTTCAAAGTACATGTTCTCAGCACCAACCTGGATGTTTGTTCCCTTAGTAGCTTCTACAATCGGGATGATATCGATTGCAGGTACGCAGAATACTACGTCTACTTCATCGTTAACTACTAATGGTTTTAATGTTTCTACTAATTTAACGGCTTCGCTTGGTGTCATGTTCATTTTCCAGTTACCAGCGATAATTTTCTTTCTTGCCATGATGATTTATCTCCTTAGTATCCCTGTGGGATGTTATTATATTCTTATTTATCGTTTGCTGCTGCAACACCCGGGAGTTCTTTTCCTTCCAGGAATTCAAGAGATGCACCGCCACCTGTGGAGATGTGTGTCATCTTGTCGCCATAACCAAGGATGTTAACTGCAGCTGCAGAATCACCACCACCGATAATAGTTGTGGCATCTGTTTCAGCAAGTGCTTTGGCAACAGCTTCTGTACCATGAGCGAAGTTTGGCATTTCGAAGCAGCCCATCGGTCCGTTCCAAACAACTGTCTTAGCATCTTTTACAGCGTCAGCGAAAAGCTTCTCTGTTTCCGGTCCGATATCCATTCCTTCCCATCCGTCCGGAATCTCACCACGTTTAACAACCTGGATATTACAGTCATTAGAGAAGTTATCACCGATTCTGTTATCTACCGGAAGAAGAAGTTTCACACCTTTGTCTTCTGCTTTCTTCATCATGTCCAATGCATACTGAAGATAATCATCCTCACAAAGAGATGTTCCGATATGTCCACCCATAGCTTTTGAGAATGTGTAAGACATACCACCACCAATGATAAGAGTATCTACTTTATCAAGAAGGTTATTGATTACAGAAATCTTGCTGGAAACCTTAGCTCCGCCAAGGATAGCAACAAACGGTCTCTCAGGATTGTTCACTGCATTTCCAAGGAAATCGATTTCCTTCTGCATTAAGTAACCAACAACTGCTGTATCAACATATTTGGTCACACCAACATTAGAGCAGTGTGCTCTGTGAGCTGTACCAAATGCATCATTAACAAATACATCACAAAGAGAAGCAAGTTCTTTGCTGAATTCGTCTCCGTTCTTTGTTTCTTCTGCGCGATAACGTGTGTTTTCAAGTAAGATAACATCTCCGTCTTTCATCTCAGCTACTGCTGCTTTTGCGTTAGGTCCTACTACTTCAGGATCTGCTGCAAACTTAACTTCCTGTCCTAATAATTCGGAAAGACGTTTTGCAACCGGTGCAAGAGATAATTCCGGTTTCGGCTCTCCCTTCGGTTTTCCAAGGTGGGAGCAGAGAATAACCTTTCCGCCGTCAGCGATCAGCTTCTTGATTGTAGGAAGAGCTGCAACCAGACGGTTCTCATCTGTGATCTTTCCATCCTGAAGAGGAACATTGAAGTCACATCTTACAAGAACTTTTTTGCCTTTTACATTGATATCATCAACAGATTTTTTATTCAGCATTTGTGGTGCCTCCTTAATAATATTCTTTAACAGTTACTGCATATCTGTAAACAGTAACTTATTGATTTCCTGCTGTCATTCCAGACCACGCGAAAAGGGTCCGGTCCAAATCAGACCGGACCCTTCGTTGGAGTCTATTCCTTTACACTTACTGAAAATTAAGCGTTCAGTAATTTACCAAAGTGTTTGATTGTACGAACCATCTGGCTTGTGTAGGAGTTCTCATTGTCATACCAGGAAACTACCTGTACTTCTGTTGTGCCATTCTCAAGTGGAAGAACCATTGTCTGAGTAGCATCGAACAGAGAACCAAATCTCATACCAACGATATCGCTGGATACGATTTCATCTTCGTTGTATCCGAAGGATTCATTAGAAGCTGCTTTCATAGCTGCGTTGATCTGTTCTTTTGTTACGTTTCCTTCAACAACTGCTGTTAAGATTGTTGTAGAACCTGTTGGGGTAGGAACACGCTGAGCAGATCCGATAAGTTTACCGTTCAGTTCCGGAATAACAAGACCGATAGCTTTAGCAGCACCTGTGCTGTTAGGAACGATGTTAACTGCAGCTGCACGAGATCTTCTTAAATCACCTTTTCTCTGTGGTCCGTCAAGTGTCATCTGATCGCCTGTGTAAGCGTGGATTGTGCACATGATACCGGATTTGATTGCAGCAAGATCATTTAATGCTTTAGCCATTGGAGCTAAGCAGTTTGTTGTACAGGAAGCTGCGGAGATGATGTGATCTTCTTTTGTAAGAGTTTCATGGTTTACATTGTAAACGATTGTCTTAAGATCGTTTCCAGCCGGAGCGGAAATGATAACGTGTTTAGCACCTGCATCGATATGAGCCTGAGCTTTGTCTTTAGATGTATAGAATCCTGTACACTCAAGAACTACGTCTACACCGATTTCTCCCCATGGAAGTTCAGCAGCGTTAGCTTTTGCGTAAATTTTGATTTCTTTTCCGTCAACTGTGATGGAATCTTCTCCTGCTGTTACTGTATCTGCAAGAGCATATTTTCCCTGTGTTGAATCATATTTTAATAAGTGAGCAAGCATTTTAGGAGATGTTAAATCGTTGATTGCTACGATTTCAAATCCTTCTGCTCCAAACATCTGACGGAATGCAAGACGTCCAATACGTCCAAAACCATTAATTGCAACTTTTACTGCCATGATAAAATTCCTCCTATGAATTAAGTGGTTAATTATGGTAATCCTTTGTTTGTTAAAGAATCATCAACCTGTAATGTATTGTACATAATTCTAAACAAAAATTCAAGACCATTTTCCAAAAAACAGATAAAAATTAAGTAAAAAATGTAAATTATATGTTATACTGTGTATACAGTGCTTTATGAATACACTGATCCGGGCCTGTAATTGTGATATTTCAGGTGCAGATATATCCATTTAAGAGGACACAGTATTCATTTATAATATATCACACGCAAAATATAACAGTACTGTTTTACAGAAGAAAGGACTGAAATTATGGGCAGACAAATATTGTGGGATTGTCATATGCACTCTTCTTTTCTGCTGACTCGGATACGCCTATGGAAGTTATGATCCATCGCGCTGTTGAAACGGGACTACAGGGAATTACTTTTACGGAACATCTGGATCCGGATTACCCTGTTACTCCGGACAATCTGGATTTTTCTCTGGATATTCCGGCTTACAAAGAAAAGCTGGCTGAACTTTCAGATATATATAAGGATAAAATTCAGGTACGTTTCGGAATTGAACTGGGACTGCAGATGCATCTGAGAGAATATTTTGACTCACTTCTCTCTCAGACACCTTTTGATTTCGTTATCGGTTCATCCCATCTTGTCCATGGGTATGATCCTTATTACCCGGAATTTTTTGAAGGACGTAAGGAATTTTATGTTATATGGAATACTTTGAATCCATTCTTGAAAACATTTCCGCATATGACGGATTTGACGTTTACGGACATATTGATTATGTTGTCCGTTATGGGTCCTAAACAGGAACCGGGAATATCTTACGGACGGTATAAAGATATTCTGGATGAGATTCTGAAGAAACTGATTTCCATGGGAAAAGGCATCGAACTTAATACCGGCGGATATCATTATGGTCTTGGAGAACCCAATCCATGTACTGCCGTAATAAGGCGCTATAGAGAACTTGGCGGAGAGATCATCACCATCGGAGCAGATGCGCATACTCCGGATAAAATCGCCTGTGCATTTGATAAAGCTGCCAGTGTACTGGAAGCCTGTGGTTTTCGTTACTATACAATCTTCAAAGACCGTAAACCGGAATTTATTTCTCTGTAAAACGTGTCAGTACTTGCCTATATGGCAGTTCCTATAATATAATATTACATATGATTTCAGAAGCCCAATTTCCAAACTGCTCCAAATACTGTTTCTCTGATCTGCATCATAGCTGATCATGATAAAAAACTGACAGCAGATATGGAAATTGCAGCTTTCTGTATATATTCGTAACTGTCCGGTGTCTCCATATTTATGTTTTATATGTCCCGACACTGCCCGGTTACTGTATTTTTCATAAACCAGGGAGGAATATTATGGCTAAAAAAAGACTCCAGAAGAAACGTTCTTCATCAACAATCAGAAAGCAGGAATCAGAAATTTTACAAGTGACTACTTCCAAAACTGAGCCTGTCAGAGTTGAAACTTCTAAAGTAGAACCTGTTAAGGTCGAGACTTCCAAAGTGGAACCTGTTAAGGTCGAGACTTCCAAAGTGGAACCTGTTACAAGGTCGAGACTTCCAAAGTAGAACCTTGTTAAGGTCGAGACTTCCAAAGTAGAACCTTGTTAAGGTCGAGACTTTCCAAAGTAGAACCTTGTTAAGGTCGAGACTTCCAAAGTGGAACCTGTTAAACTGGACGTT
>ENA-OQOA01000737-OQOA01000737.1-human-gut-metagenome-genome-assembly--contig:-NODE-737-length-12567-cov-3.423955_pt1 | contig 12567 bp, 14 predicted proteins | sample MGYA00242633_ERZ504888 | MGnify/ENA primary metagenome ERZ504888 (study PRJEB26092, sample SAMD00036372) | human gut metagenome | host: Homo sapiens | study: EMG produced TPA metagenomics assembly of... | reverse complement strand
GACAATGCATATAGTTATCTGTTAATCATTTTCCTGGGATTCCCTTTACGATTTTATATAACTATCTGTCCAGTATTTTGAGGTCAGTGGGAGACAGCAGGACACCGTTTTATATTTCTGGCGTTATCTGCTGTTCTGAACATTTTTTCTGGATTTATTCTGTATCGTAGTGCTGAAACTTGGATGTGCCGGAGCTGCCATTGCAACCATTTCCGCACAGGCAATCAGTGGAATCTTGTGCCTTATTTTTATTATCCGCAAAATGAAACTTCTGTGGCTCAAGAAAGAAAACAGGACAATAAAAGGGGATGCAGTAAAGGAACTTCTGGCAATGGGAATGCCTACGGGACTTCAGTTCTCCATCACAGCTATCGGAAGTATGGTTATGCAGTCTGCGAACAACGGGCTTGGAAGTACATATGTATCAGCTTTTACTGCAGCAATGAAGATCAAGCAGTTTACCATGTGTCCATTTGATGCTATCGCAACCTCTAGCTTCTGTATTCTGCAGCCAAAATCTTGGAGCAGGACAGTCTGACAGGATTAAGAAAGGATTGCGCTGTGGTATTACAGTGGGAGTAGGATATGGTATTGCGGCAGGAATTTTACTGATTTTTGCAGGGCGTACACTTTCTATGCTGTTTGTTGGAAAGAGTGCGGTGGCAGTTCTGGATGCCTCTGCCAAATACCTCAGATGTATGGGATTTTTCTACTGGAGTCTTGGTATTCTCAATGTCGCCCGTATGGTAACTCAAGGACTTGGATATTCAGGCAGAGCCGTTTTCTCCGGCGTAACAGAAATGATCGCCAGAACAGTTGTCTGTCTTGGATTTGTAGGAACTTTTGGCTTCACAGCCATCTGCTTCGCAGACCAGACTGCCTGGATCACAGCAACCTGCTATATTTTTCCGACATGCCTGTGGTGCATCCGAAAGTCTACAAAAATGCTTGCATCTATAGCAGTCCGAGTAAATAATGCATCATAATCCAGCCCATCAGAGTGTGAAATTCTGCGTCATATATCTTTGCCGTGCGTTAGAGCGTGTCTGCAGATATCTTCCTTGTTTTTTCGCACTCTGCTGAACTATCTTAAATGCATTATTTATTAGGACTGTTATAATAAAAGTATGACAAAATAAGAAAACAGCTATGCAAGAGCAGCAGATAAAAATATCTGTACTCTTCATAGCTGTTTTTATGTATGGTTTATATATGGTAAAGCTATTGACTATATGGATATCAGGTTAAAAGAGCTTCTGCTCAGATGCTTTTTATCCGTAAATGGTCCTGCGACAGTTTTGACATCTCTGTGATTTCCAAAGAAATCCTGATTAAAGATAATCGGGCTTCCGTCAGGATTTTCGTATTTCTGCTCCGGTTCGAATGCCATACCAAGTGTTTCAGTTGAGATGATACCGTCGTTTTCTTCTTTGATGATATCATACAGGTTGGTCTTCAGATACCAGCCATCTTCTTTCTCTTCAACAGAGATATCTACAGTGTGTTCTGTATCTGTGACTGCATTTATTTCTTTTTCCCATGCACGTGCTCCATTGAAATAGAGATTGCCGGATGCCCATACAGGAAGATGATCATAATAGCAGTTGCCTGTTGTCTCAGAACCCATTCCGCAGTAACCTTCGAACTGTCTGTTCCATTCATCAAAGGTTGGATATCCGTTAAATTTGAAAGTTCCTGTGATCACATTGCAGTCATCCCACATATTTCCATTGTTACCCATAAGATCAGCCAGATCCTGCATACAAGGACGGATTGGTTTCTGAACGAAGATGTTGTTGTAGAATCTGTCATCTCCATGAAGGATGGTCATAAATCCTGCAACCTGAGTTCCGTGTTTGGTGTGATATGGAGTATATCTGGGAGATGGAATATCAGGTGCACCGTTGTCTGTACCGATACCAACAGAAACGAAGCCGCCGCAGATCAGGTTATGTACAAGGGCAACACCCTGGGTTGCAATTTTCAGTGCACGGTCAGACAGCAGGATATTGTGGTCGATCAATGTCGGACCATGGGAAACCTCAACGAAGATATCTTCTCCTACGCTTGTGACAGCGTCATCCCCTGCCTCGAAGTCATTAGGAAGAGCATTGTCATGGAAGAGGTTTCCTGTAACGCGGGTTCCCTGTGCCTGCCAGTCAAGCCACAGACCACGGGTGCAGTTGTGGATATGGTTGCGGCGGAAAATAACATCGATAGCAGCATGCATTTTGATACCGCCAATCTCTGCTCCTGCCAGATTCTGCTTGTTATTAATGTGGTGGATATGGTTGTCTTCAATAACAGAGAATACGCCTCCAAGATGTCCTACAATACCTGTCTGACCGCAGTCATGGATCTCACATCTGCGCACAATATGGGAACCGATGTGTTCTTTATCCCATCCTTCATAGGAAGCCTGGCAGATGCAGTCGCGTTCTGTCTGAGTTCCGTCTTTGTATTTCCACTTTAACCATTTATTATCATTTTCAGGCTGCAGATATTTACCAAGAGAAATACCGCTGCATTTGGATTCATAGATTTCACAGTCTTCGATGATCCATCCTTTGGACCAGTGAGGACCGACCATTCCCTCCTGATAAGCAGTAGGGGGAGCCCACTGAGTAGCAGCCTGACTGATGCGGAAACCGGAGAGAGTGATATATCCGATTCCTTCACTTTCCGGATAGAAGCAGTTTCTTCTTACACTGATCTCAACGTTTTCTTTATTGGGATCTTTTTCATGGAAGTTTGCATAAATAATTGTCTGATTATTGGCTTCATCCTGTTCTGCGTACCATGTATATACAGAGAAATCAGGATCCCATGAGATAGTACTTTTTTGTGGATTTTTAACTTTATCCAGAGTGGTTACTTCATACATGGATTTTTCATTTCAGATATACATCTCCTGTATGAGCAATAAATGTAGCGATAAACCAATCTCCGGATACCAGGGTAGTAAATGGGTTATAATCACCGAAGATTCCGTTCGGAATGACTGCTTTCCATACAGTGCCTTCTACATTTTCCCAGTCTTTGACAGCTTCACTTCCTGTAATGTGCGCCTGTCCTTTTATTGCAGAACGGTAGGTGATACGTTTGTCTGCCGTTCCAGCGTGAATCGGATTAACAGCTTCACGGTATAATCCCGGTGCAACGATGACTTCATCTCCCGGAAGTGCCTTTGCAGCGGCCTCCTGAATAGTTTTGAATGGATTTTCTTTTGTTCCGTTTCCGGTCTGGATCACGGATGCATCAACGTAAATAATCATTATAAAAACCTCCCGGCCTTCTGGCCTGAATCCTTCTGTTTGCGGGCGAAATGCCCATAAGATATGTAATCTAGTATAGCATGTAGATATGCAGCGAAACAATGGAATCCTGTGTCGTTTTGTATGAATTTTGTGATGATTCATTACTGTTCACTGAAAACGTCGGATTCGAAAATAAGAGAACGAAAGAATTTCTGGCAAAAATCCTGTAAATAGAATAAATCTTGATACTTAAAACTTAAAATAGTGAGTAAATACCGGGCTTTATTTACCAGTAACTTTTGCCTGCATATCACATAGATTTTGATGTAAATACTCTGCAGATGATATATTATAAAAAATACAAATATTTTCAGAAAGTGCAGGCTATCATGAATAAAAGAAATCAAAGAATAAAAAACAGGATAAGCAGAGTGAGAAGCCGGTTCCGAGGAAAAAGGAAGAGGAGCAGACAGAAGGAACTGGTAGAAATTCAGCTCAGAACCCTTGCTATGGATTACTGGTCTGTACTGGAATATCATATATATACTGCCTGGATTTTAAAACAAAATCCAGGCAGTTATTTTAATACCAGCGTGTCATTGGCAGATCATTATTGATTCCTTTAGTCATCAGAATCTGGTGCAGATCAATAATTCCGTTATGGAAGGTTGCAGCACATGCTGACAGGTAAAGTTCCCACATACGCAAGAAGGATTCATCAAACATGGTCTTTTCCTTTTCTATATTCTCACGGAAATTCTTTTCCCAGTGGAGCAGAGTTTTATTGTAATGCAGACGCAGATTTTCAATGTCCAGAGTGTGGAAATTGTCCTCTGCCATATGATTCAGGATTTCTCTCAGACTGGGAACAGTTCCGCCTGGAAAGATATATTTCTTGATCCATGGATCACCCGGATGTTCTTTCAGTGCACTGATAAAATGAAGCAGGAATAATCCGCCCGGTTTCAGAACTTTCTCTACACAGTCAAGGAAGAGCTGATAATTGTCACGGCCAACATGTTCCAGCATTCCCACACTGACTACCCGGTCAAACTGATAGTTATGTTTCGGCAGATCACGGTAATCCATCAGTTCCACTGTAAGATAATCTTCCAGGCCCTGATCTTTGATGCGCTTCTGGAATTCTGTATATTGTTCGTGGCTTAAAGTGATTCCTGTACCATGTACTTTGTATTTTTTAGCAGCCTCAATCAACAGAAAACCCCATCCGCAGCCGATATCAAGAAGACTCATACCTTCTTCCAGATGCAATTTTTTCAGAATATAATCTACTTTATTGACCTGTGCCTGATATAAAGAGTCATCGTCATGAATGAAGTAGCCACAGGAATAACTCATGGTTTCGTCCAACCATAATTTATAAAAATCATTTCCGATATCATAGTGGCTGGTGACTTCCTTTTCCTGATTCTTTTTGGATGTAGAACTGAACATGATCTTTTTCAGAGCAGATTCATTGGTAGAAAATTTGCTCATCTGTCCCAGAAAATGATCCAGTGCCTCGTAAAGATTTCCTTCAATATCCAGATCTCCCCGCATATAAGCCTCGCCTAATGCCAGGGAGGTGCTTTTTAGCAGCTCGGCCAGAGGAATTGTTTCCTTAAAATTTACTGTAAATGTGGGTTCTCCCTCTCCGATTGGATATTCGGAATTCTTGAACTTTACCAGAAATGGATAGTCTGTAAAGCGTTCAAGGAATTGCACCATTGCTTTTTCTTCAGCCTTTTCTCCTAATGTCTCAAACATAATAGTTTACCTCCTTTAACACAAAACTATGATACACCTTTGGGGGCGCTTATCGTCAAGGGGAGAATTAAACAAAGATATCTGGAAAATTGGTCAGACTTGTAGCAGAATAATGGAAATAGAAGAAGAAACAAAAAGTTCACAAAAAACATCTTGACCATCAAAGAAACACAAGTTATAATCCCCTATATAAAAATTTTCGTGCAAAGAGCAGACAATGGGGTCTGAGAAAGAATCCCATTGACTGCTCTTTTTTGCGTACTACGAAGATTTTTGTTACTGTTCACACACCACTATCCCGCGAGGTGTTTTGGCTACGTTACTGAGAACGGAGTGAACAGTAACAGATTTTTGCATATTATAATCCGCACAATTCGAGAGGAGGAATATCATGAGGCTGAATCCCAAAGAACAGGAAAAATTAATGCTTCATATGGCAGGAAATCTTGCAAAAGAGAGAAAGGAAAGAGGTCTGAAACTGAATTACGTGGAGGCACTTGCGTATATCAGTTCTGAACTCCTGGAGCTTGCAAGAGATGGTAAAACAGTAGTAGAGCTGATGCAGCTTGGAACCAAGATTCTTACAAAGGATGACGTAATGGACGGTGTTGCTGATATGATCGGTGAAGTCCAGGTAGAGGCAACATTCCTGGATGGAACCAAGCTTGTGACAGTACATAATCCAATTCAGTAAGGAGGAGAATGAGCATGAAGATCGGTGAAATTATGGCCGCAGATCGTGAGATCACACTTAATGAAGGCAAGAAAACAGTGACAGTAACAGTGGCAAACAAAGGCGACAGACCGGTTCAGGTCGGTTCTCATTTTCACTTCTTTGAAGTAAATAAATGCCTTTCTTTTGACAGGGAAAAAGCCTATGGATATCATCTGGACATTCCTTCAGGAACATCTGTAAGATTTGAGCCGGGTGAAGAAAAAGAGGTTCAGCTTACAGAAATGGGAGGCAGACAGAGAGTATTCGGACTGAATGATCTCACCCGCGCCCAGGCAACTGACGATACAAAAGCAGCATCCATGGAAACTGCGAAATTAAAAGGATTTCTGTAAGGAGGGACAACAATGAGTACAAAAATTTCCGGAAGCAAATATGCGGCAATGTATGGCCCGACTACAGGAGATAAGGTACGTCTGGCAGATACAAGCCTTGTGATCGAGGTAGAAAAAGATTATACAACCTATGGAGACGAAGTAAAGTTCGGCGGCGGCAAGACAATCCGTGACGGTATGGGACAGTCTGTAAAAACCTGCAGCAAAGACGGAGATCTGGATCTGGTAATTACCAATGCATTGATCGTAGACTCTACAGGAATCGTAAAGGCAGATATTGGTATCAAAGACGGCAAGATTGCAGGAATCGGTAAAGCCGGAAACCCGGACATCATGGATGGCGTCACACCTGGAATGACAGTGGGTGCATCTACAGAAGCACTTGCAGGAGAGGGAATGATCGTAACTGCAGGTGGAATTGATACCCATATCCATTTCATCAGTCCGCAGCAGATCGACTGTGCATTATACAGCGGTGTAACTACTATGATCGGAGGTGGTACAGGCCCTGCAGACGGTACAAACGCAACTACCTGTACACCTGGACCATGGAACTTAAAAATGATGTTAAAGGCAGCCGAGGAATACCCGATGAACTTAGGTTTCCTTGGAAAAGGTAACTGCTCAGACGAAGCTCCTCTCATTGAGCAGGTTAAGGCTGGAGCTATGGGACTGAAGATCCATGAGGACTGGGGCGCAACACCTGCAGTTATCAATCACTGTCTGAATGTGGCAGATGAATATGACGTACAGGTTGCCATCCATACAGACACATTAAATGAAGGTGGATGTGTGGAAGATACACTTGCAGCCATCGGTGGCAGAACCATCCACACTTATCATACAGAGGGTGCAGGCGGTGGACATGCACCGGATATCATCCGCGCAGCAGCAGCTCCGAACGTACTGCCATCCTCCACAAACCCTACAATGCCATATACAGTAAACACTCTGGATGAGCATCTGGATATGCTGATGGTCTGCCATCATCTTGACAAGAGAATCCCGGAAGATGTTGCATTTGCAGATTCCCGAATCCGTCCTGAGACAATCGCAGCAGAGGATGTTCTTCATGATATGGGTATCTTCAGTATGATGAGCTCTGACTCTCAGGCTATGGGACGTGTAGGTGAGGTTATCACACGTACCTGGCAGACAGCAAGTAAGATGAAAGATGAGAGAGGTGCACTTCCGGAAGATGCAGGACATGACAATGACAACTTCCGTGTAAAACGTTATATCTCCAAATATACCATCAACCCGGCAATCACACACGGTATTTCCCAGTATGTGGGCTCTGTGGAAGAAGGTAAATTCGCAGACCTCGTTCTCTGGAATCCTGTATTCTTTGGCGCAAAACCGGATATTATCATCAAAGGCGGTATGATCATTGCATCTAAGATGGGCGATGCAAATGCATCCATTCCGACTACACAGCCGGTTCTCTATCAGCCAATGTTTGCAGCTCATGGAAAAGCTAAGAACGAAGCTTGCCTGACCTTTGTATCCCAGGCTGCCATGGATGAGAATGTAAAAGAGAAATACGGTCTTGAGAAAACTGTAGTACCTGTAAAGGGCTGCAGAAATATCAGCAAAAAAGATATGGTATTTAACGACAGAACACCGGAACTGACCGTAGATCCGGAGACATATAAGGTTACTGTTGACGGCGAAGAGATCACTTCCAAACCGGCAGAGAAGCTTCCGCTGACACAGCTTTACAGTCTGTTCTAGACAACTTTAAACCATTACATTCTGGTTATCTGATCATAAAAATGATATTCGCAGGACTGTTATTTATGGAGTTTTGTGAGAACTTTTATAAGAACTTACCAAACGATATAATGACAGTCCTGTCAGTATAAAATTCTGATTTTTATATGAAAATAAGCAGGATTTATTTATCTTGTTATGAGTGTTAAATAAACTATTTTGCTCGCGAAATATAAACAGAAAGATATATTAGAAAACAAGGAGAGGAGAGAATATTATGTTAGGAGTTTGTCTTTTATTCGTAGGAATCGTACTGATCAACAACGGTATGTGTTCTTTATACAATGTAGACGGAAAATCAACCGCCATTATGAACATCTTTACAGGCGGCCTTTCTTTATTTATTAACTTTGTCAATCTGGTGCAGGGCAATTATTATGCAGCAGGAACAGGATTACTGTTCTGCTTTACCTATCTTTTCGTAGCCCTGAGTAAATTCCTGAAAGCAAGCCCGATTCCATTTGCATGGTTTTCTACTTTTGTAGCCATCAATGCGGTGATCTTCGGTACAATCGAGGGATTTACAGGAAGCACTGCACTGGGAATCACACCGGATCTGCGTTGGGCAGCAATCTGGTATCTGTGGGCAATTCTCTGGGGAACTGCTTTCGTAGAAGATATCTGCGGAAAAAAACTGGGAAAATTCGTTCCATATCTTCAGGTATTTGAAGGAATCGTAACTGCATGGGTTCCTGGAGTTATGATGTTGCTTCAGATTTGGTAAGATTCAGGAGGTCGAAAATAATGCTGTGTGAACAGGTTTTGGGAAAGCTTCATGATTTTGATACTACAGGAAAAACAATAGAATATGTAGATATCGAATGGCACGAAGCATTCAAGAAAATACATAAAAAAACAACAGACAAAGGAACAGAAGTGGGAATCCGCATGGACGATTCCATTCTCGCCAGAGGTCTGTATCAGGATGATGTGATCTACGCAGATAATGAGAAGCTTGTAGTGGTAAATACACCGCCATGCGAAGTGATCCGCGTTTCTCTGACTTCCGGACATGAGAAAATGTCTGCAAAAGTCTGCTACGAAATCGGCAACAGACACGCACCGCTTTTCTGGGGAGAGAATGATACGTTTATCACGATCTATAACGAGCCAATGCTTGTTATGCTTCAGAAAATCCATGGAGTTCAGGCAGAGAAAGAAGTGTTGAAGCTGGACTTTGACAAGAGAATTTCTGCAAGTATTCATAATCATCATCATTAAATATGACTATAAGGAATGTTATGAGTAAACTGTAAGGCAGATAATGTATTTACTGAAATTTGAATATTTAAGACAATCAATGTTAATTATGGAGGTTCTTCATGTCAGAAAAACAGTTCTATCTTTTACAGGTAAATGATGCGCTGTTTCCCATCGGAGGATATTCCCATTCCCAGGGACTTGAAACTTATATTCAGCGTGGAATTGTCCACGATGCAGACACAGCCAGAGAGTATATTACTCACAAAATCAAAATGGAATCTTGCATATACAGAACTTCTGGCAGCCAGACTTGCATACGAAGCCGCAGAGAAAAAAGACCTGCAGGAACTTCTGTACCTGGAAGAACTTCTGGAAGCATCCAGAATTCCTATGGAACAGAGAGAAGCCGCCAGAAAAATGGGTTCCCGTTTCGCAAAAACCATTGAAAAGCTAGGGCTTTCCATCAGTGAAACAGGGATTTTCAGAGAATATCTGGATGCGAGAAAGGGAAAAGCAGTAAATCATTGCTGTATTTACGGAGTTTTCTGTGCAGAAATGCAGATTCCTCTGGAAGAGGCGCTGACACATTATCTATATGCCCAGACATCTGCAATCGTCACCAACTGCGTAAAAACAATCCCCCTCAGCCAGACATCCGGGCAGCAGCTTCTGAGCGGATGCTATGGGGAATTTGATGAGATATTAAAGGATGTCATGAACAGAAGCGAGGAGGACTTATGTCTCTCTGCACCTGGATTTGATATCAGAGGAATCCAGCATGAGAAGTTGTATTCCAGGCTATATATGTCTTAGTTTGAATTTGGTATTAGGTTATTCCAGGTTCAAGCGTGGATAGAAACAGAATCATGTGTATAATATGAAATCTTCAAAAATAATATGTGGAAAGTCAGTAAACAGATTATAAGAAGCTATCAACAAGTAAAGTAGAAAAGAGGAAATCGGTTATGTCATACGTAAAAATCGGAGTTGCCGGACCTGTGGGTTCCGGAAAAACAGCACTTATTGAAGCACTGTCAAGAAAGATGGCAAAGGATTACAGCATTGGTGTCATCACAAATGATATCTACACAAAAGAAGACGCCCAGTTCCTTGCAAAGAACAGCGTTCTTCCTGTAGAGAGGATCATTGGTGTAGAGACAGGTGGATGCCCTCACACAGCCATACGTGAAGACGCTTCTATGAATCTGGAAGCAGTAGATGAGATGATGGAACGCTTCCCTGATATTGAACTTCTTTTCATCGAAAGCGGCGGAGATAACCTGTCTGCAACATTCAGTCCGGAGCTGGTAGATGCAACAATCTTTGTCATTGATGTAGCAGAAGGAGATAAGATTCCGCGTAAAGGCGGTCCTGGAATCACACGTTCTGATCTTCTTGTAATTAATAAGATAGACCTGGCTCCATATGTAGGTGCAAGTCTCGAAGTAATGGAAAGAGACTCCAAAAAAATGCGTGGTGACAGACCATTCCAGTTTACAAATATCCGCGGAGATGAGAACGTAGATAAAGTGGTAGAGTGGATCAAGAAAAACGTACTCCTAGAAGGAATGTAAAGGAAAATGCCTATGGATAACAAATTCGGAAAAATATCCCGCATCAGCGCCTGCGCAGCCTTAAAAGACGGAAGGACTATTCTGGAAGATTTGTCTTTCACAGCACCATACAAGATTATGATGCCCTTCGAAAAAGAAAACGGTGGGATCCAGATCATGCCTCTTTGTGCTTCCGCCGGAATTATGGCAGGTGATTCCCAGGAATTTTTCCTACCATGTAAAGGAAGGTGCAGATCTGGAAGTCCTGTCCCAGTCCTTTGAGAAAATCCACAAAATGGACGAAGGCTCAGCCGCCCGAACCATTGAAGTGCAGGTAGACAAAAACGCTACATTATACTACTATCCCCAGCCGGTTATTCCTTTTGCACAGTCAGCCTTTGACAGCAAGATGACTATCCATCTGGAAGACGAAACCTCTCGTTTATTCCTGCTGGAGATTATCTCCTGCGGCCGAAATGCACACGATGAACGCTTTCAGTACCGCAGATTCTCCTCAAAAGTCTTGCTGTACAGAGGGGACAAACTCATCTATCGCGACAACACCCGCTACGAACCGGACAAAATGCCCATGGAAGGAATCGGAATGTACGAGGGTTACACACATATGGCAAACCTGTTTCTTTCTAAGATCTGCAGCAGAGATGGTGAAAATTGCAGTCAGGAATCCGGAACTGTAAAGTCAGCAGATTCAGCCATCAATTTGGAACTTCAGGAAAAAATCTGGCAGATCCTTGACGAAGATTCAGAAATAGATGGCGGAGTTACCCGTCTCACAACCGGAGATCTGGCATTGAGAATCTTCGGTCATCGTGCTCAGAAACTGCAACAGGTAGCGGAAAAATAAAAAAATATACGAAAATGAACGGACATAAAAGTGGCGGGGTTTCCCGTCACTTTGTTATGTTGCCTGGAGCGAAGTGAACAGTAACAAATATTATGAAATTTGTAAACAGAATAATAGTTGCTATTTTGAGTAGGACATTTTATAATAAAAATGATAGCTAAGAGATAAAATGATAAGAGGAAAAAATATGGCAACTATTAAAGATATTGCAAATGCGGCAGGCGTATCGGTTGCAACGGTATCGCATGTTGTTAATAATACACGTTTTGTCAGTCCTGAATTACGTAAACGAGTTGAAGAAGCGATTGCAAATGCAGAAACTCCTCCAAATTTTGTGGTAAAAAAGAAAATGCAGGAAAAAGAGCGGAAAAAAAATAAGATGCTGATGGAGGAGCAGAAAGCAATTGTAGCAGATGCAGGACCGGAGTTTTATCTCTATCTTACATCATCTCCTTTTGCCCACTTTGACAGTTCTGTTGAACAGGAATTACGTAAACTGGCAGGGGAGCAGGGATGTGAACTGGTTCGTGTAAGCATAGAAAGTGAAGGAATGCTGGAGTTTTTAACCTGCAGTTTGATTAATTCCTCAAAAATGAAGGGTATTTTTGTTACTGCTTCTGTAGCAACAGAAAAACTTAGTGAAATACTTAATTCAGTTTCTGTGCCTGTTGTGATCATTGGAAACAGCATTCCGGGTGTGGCGTGTGACAGGGTAAGCACTGCGAATGAAGAGGGTGCTTATAAGGCGACTATGCATCTGATTCGTTCGGGACATGAAAATATTGCGATTTTGTGCGGCAGTGAAGACAGGGAATTTAATCGTGAGCGGATTGAAGGGTATAAACGGGCATTGCGGGATAATCAGATTCTGATTCAGGATCAATATATTGTTGATGATCTGAAAGGTAAAGTATCTGTAAAGATTGCCCTGGATAAGCTTTTGAATGATGTACACCAGCCATCTGCTATTTTTGTGGCTAATCTGGATACCATATATCATGTTTATAATTATATTTCCGAGCATGAAATTGAGTGCCCAAAAAGATAATTTCCGTTGTGTGCTTTAATGATTTTTCCTGGG
>ENA-OQOA01000736-OQOA01000736.1-human-gut-metagenome-genome-assembly--contig:-NODE-736-length-12586-cov-3.305964_pt1 | contig 12586 bp, 20 predicted proteins | sample MGYA00242633_ERZ504888 | MGnify/ENA primary metagenome ERZ504888 (study PRJEB26092, sample SAMD00036372) | human gut metagenome | host: Homo sapiens | study: EMG produced TPA metagenomics assembly of... | reverse complement strand
TACATGAAGCTGTATCTGCACATGAAAAAGTATCGAAAAAGAAACCCGGATACGTGCCGGGGAGATTATGAAGAAAATCGGTATGGATGATTATGAACGTGTTCTGGACAGTTATCCTTTTGAACTTTCGGGGGCATGAATCAGCGTGTGGGTATCTGTGCGGCTATGATCATGCATCCGAATCTTCTACTTGCAGATGAACCAACCAGTGCATTGGATGTGACAGTGCAGAAACAGGTAGTAGAGGAGCTTCTGATGATGCGAAAAGAATATCAGACAGCCATGATTCTGGTAACGCATAATATTGGTGTGGTGAGGGCGATGGCCGACCGGATACTGGTACTTCAGAACGGAACTGTCAGGGATTACGGAGAAACGAAAATGTTCTGGATCATTCGCAGGATCCATATACGCAGAAGTTGATGAATTCGGTGCTTCATTTGAAGAGAGAATATATATAAGTTTTTATTGAGGAACGACTTTGGATGAAAACCAGAATTCGGGAGGAGCAGACAGGTGGCAGATACGATTTTAAAAGCAGAACATCTTACGAAGAAATTTATATCCGGGAAAAAAGACATTAACAGCAGTAGATGATGTCAGTTTTGAATTAAAACAGGGAGAGTGTCTGGGAATTGTAGGTGAATCCGGTTCCGGTAAAAGCACGATTGCAAAGATGCTTACACATCTGGAAAAGTATTACAGATGGAAAAGTGATTCTGAAAGGAAAAGATATTACCAATATAAAAGGAAAAGAACTTCGGGAAATTTACAAGGATATTCAGATGGTATTTCAGATGCCAATGGAATCCTTTGATCCACGTTGTACGCTCGGGGACGGAATCGGAGAAAGCCTGAGAAATATGGGGATAAGCCGTACCGAAACCCGTAGAAAAGTGGAAGAACTTCTGGAAAGATACGGCCTGGAAAAAGAATACGCAGACCGTTATCCCCAAATTGTATATTTATCCTGTGTCTGAAGTATATCAGACAGGACAGCAGATAGAGCAGAAATGTCTGAAGCGATTTTATTCGTGAAAGACATTTCTGCTTTTTGATTTCTTACTCAAAATGCCGTAAAATTTTGTGTTTTTAAAAATAAGAAAGTGTCAAAAAGCACTAACAATTATTCAGAAATCTGTGATACAATGGAAAGGCGAAATACAGAAATACAAAATGAAAAAGAGAGAAAAACTACAAAATGACACAAAAACAAATACATTAACAAAAACCGGTATTGTAGCGCTTCTTGCCTGTGTTTGCTGCATCTTGTGGGGAAGTGCGATTCCGGTGATCAAGACCGGCTATCGTCTGATGCAGGTAGACTCCGCAGATACCGCGAGCCAGATTGTTTTTGCGGGAGTTCGTTTTACGCTGGCAGGGATTCTGGTGTTGATCTTTGCTTCCATTAAAGAAAGGAAAGTGATGATTCCTGACAGGGAAATTTTGAAATACGCAGTTCCGGTATGTCTGGCGCAGACAGTGGGACAGTATTTCTTCTTTTATATAGGTGTTGCACATACATCAGGAGTCAAGGGCGCTATTATTACCGGACTTGGAAACTTTATTGCAATTCTTCTGTCCTGTCTGGCTTTTCGGAGTGAACGGATGACAGGCAGAAAAATTGCCGGATGTGTTCTGGGATTTGCGGGAGTTGTGGTAATCAATCTGATGGGAAATTCCCTGGATATGGGGTTTAAGCTGACAGGAGAGGGATTTATTCTGATTGCTCAGTTATCCTATGGAATTTCCACAGTTCTGATTAATCTTTTTTCCAGAAAAGTATCGCCGGTAGTACTGAGCGGAACGCAGTTTACGATGGGCGGCATCGTTCTGACTCTGATCGGAGTGGGAATGGGCGGTCATCTGGGAAATGTTACAGCAGGAGGTGTGGCAATCATATTTTATCTGGCAATGGTCTCAGCAGTGGCATATACACTCTGGTCTGTATTGCTTGCATGGAATGATGTTTCGAAGGTTGCAATCTTTGGATTCGTCAATCCCCTGTGCAGTGTGATTTTGTCTGCGCTGATGCTTGGAGAGGTGAAGCAGGCATTTAATATTGGAAGTTTGATAGCACTGATTCTGGTTTGCACAGGAATTTATATTGTTAACTGCAAGAAAAAAATGTCTCGATAAACTGCGGAGCAGTTATTCGGTTATAAGCAAGTAGCGAAGCAGATTGCGGATATCCGCTTGACTGATTCCGTAATCCGGGAAGTCTGGAAAGAAATCGGCGGCTCTTTTTATTTTATGAAAAAAAGAGCATAATAAAATAGAATTTTATCTTGCAGGAATGAATATTTCTGGATATCAATCTAAAAAAGAACAGGAGAAATTCAGATGAAGAAAAAATTTGTAAGCTGTCAGCAGCAGTATTGCTTTTTTCTCGGGAATTATGGAGATTGGCTGGCGCTTTTTTAACATGGTGGTCTGCTGCAAAAGAGGGGAAGGAAAAGGAAGAAAGAAATGGTTTGAATTATCCCATATACGGGATAATCATCCCAGAAACGGATACGCAAAGGAATATGATGAGAGCAGGGCATGGTGCGAGACTCAGAAGATGCAGGACTGTTATATCCAAAGCGTGGATGGATTAAAACTCCACGGATTCTATCTGCCGGCAGAGCATGCAAAGCGGTTTGTTATCTTAAGCCATGGTTACAGGGGCAGCAGATTTGGTTCCCTGTCATTTATGGCAAAATATCTCCATGAGCATCAATGTAATCTTCTGTTTATGGAACAGCGATGTTGTGGAGAAAGTGAAGGAAAATATATTACCTTTGGAGCAAAGGAAAAATGGGATGTGCAGCGTTGGGCAATTTATGTGTCCGAGAGAAATAAAGAAAAGCTTCCAATCTATCTGTATGGACAGTCTATGGGAGCAGCCGCTGTACTGATGGCATCCGGATACAGGCTTCCGTCAGAGGTGAAGGGACTGATCGCAGACTGTGGTTTTCAGTCTATGGAAAGACAGATGCGGGATATGGCTGACAACTGGTTCCATCTGCATTATATCCCTTTGCTTTTGAAGGAAATGGACTGTCTGTGCCATTTTGTGGCAGGATTTCGTATGAAAGATGCAGATACCACAGAAGCTATGAAAAGGAATACAAGACCTGTCCTTTTCTTTCATGGAGAGAAGGATACTTATGTGTACCCGAACAATTCATTCCAGAACTATATGCTGTGCAAAGCACCAAAGGAACTGGTCATTGTACAGGGAGCAAGACATCTGTGCAGTGCCTATGCAGATCCGGAACTGTATCAGCGTACAGTGATGGAGTTTTTTGAGAAATATGATGGCAGTAATTCTGAAAAATAATGTGACTGTTTTCAACCGCCAAAGGCGATTATGAATGATAACAATCCCTGACCGGGACTTATCAGATGCGTTTTGTTAAATGCATGATAAGTCTCGGTCAATTTTATGTAAAGTGTTCATTAAGTGCTGAGGGTACTGGCATTTGGGAAAAATCTGTGCTATTTTTGTCACGTAATTAAAAAAGTAATGTTGTAGCTGCCAGTACATTATTTTTAAAATAACTGTGGGCTACTGAACAAGTATGTAATGTTTTTGTACCCGGGAAAAGAGAAAAAACGGGTGATGGAGGTTAAATAAAGTATGACAAACTACTATCCTTTAACAGCAGCACAGAAAATGCACCATAACTGGATCATGGATTACGGTACACAGCAGGTATCCGGTGTCAGTGTTGTGGCGTCTGTACAGGCTGAACTGGATTTTGGATTATTAAAAAAATGTATTCAGATGGAGACAGAACGTTCCGGATGCACCAGAATCCGTTTTACGAAGCCTGATAAAGACGGAAATGTACAGCAATACCTTGTAAAACAGGATCCAAGAGATATCGGATTCAAGGATCTGTCAGGAATGGGAAGCCTTGCAAAAGCAGACGAGCTGATGCAGCAGTGGGCATATGAAACCTTTGACGGTGATGACATTCCCATGTGCGAGTTTACTATGCTGAAGCTGCCGGAAGGATATAATGGTTTCTTTGTACATATGGATCACAGACTGATCGATTCCTGTGGTCTGGTAGTAATGATCGGTGATCTGTTTCAGTTATATATCTATTATAAATATGGAACAGCCTATCCGCAGGAACTGGCAGACTTTGAGACAGTACTGAAAAAGACCTTGCAAAAGCAGGCAACGAGAAACGTTTTGCAAAAGATAAGAAATTCTGGGATGATCAGCTGGATGCACTGGGCGAACCTCTGTATTCTGATATTCAGGGACCGTCCGTACTGGAGGAAGCAAGAAAACGTCATGGAAATCCAAAACTTCGTTCTTCTGACATTGAGATGAAGGATCTGTTTGTGGCAGTTAAGGATTATTATCTGGAGCCGGGACCAACTAAAAATCTGATCGATTTCTGTATGAACCATCAGCTGTCTATGACAAACCTTCTTCTGCTTGGCATCCGTACCTATCTGTCAAAGGTAAATAACGGACAGGAAGATATCACTATCCAGAACTTTATATCCAGACGTTCTACTCATGATGAATGGACTTCAGGAGGAAGCAGAACTATCATGTTCCCATGCAGAACAGTGATCGCACCGGAGACAGATTTCCTTTCTGCTGCTTATGAGATCCAGAATATGCAGAATCGTATCTACATGCACAGCAATTACGATCCGGCATTTATTATGGATGAGATGAGAAAGAGATACAATACACCGGAGCATACAGGATATGAGAGTTGTTATCTGACTTACCAGCCAATGACTGTGAAGGTAGAGAATGAAATGCTTGGAACTATCCGTCAGCATGCAAAATGGTTTGCAAACGGTGCAGCTACCAAGAAGATGTATCTGACTGTATCCCATACAGAAGATGGAGGTATGAACTTCTCCTATCATTACCAGACTGCTCATCTGGAGGAACATGATATGGAACTGCTCTATTATTATATGATGCGTATTCTTTTCAAGGGAATCGCAGAGCCGGATATGAGCATCGGCGAAATTATGGAACTGGTTTAACTAAATCAATATCAGGAGGAAATGCAATGAATAAGGAAATGGAATTTAAAAATATCGTAGCACAGTATAGCAAGGTAGCATCGGAAGAAATGAATAATGAAATGAGATTCCGCGAGGATCTGGGTTTCAGTTCTCTGGATTTTATGTCCTTTTTAGGTGAGCTTGAGGATACCTTTGATCTTGAACTTGACGAGAGCGAAGTGCTGAAGATCACAACTCTTGGCGAAGCCTTAAATCTGCTGGAAGAACTTCAGTAATTTTTCGAAGCAAAACTTATAAAGATGTCAGGGTCAAGGATATTTTGTACCTGACAGGATATCCATAACTTGAACAGTTCAGAAAATAATGGGGGACAGATATGCTGATCAGAAATATATTAGAAGAAAGTGTACGTAAATTTGATGAAGTAAAAGCAGTAAAATGGCTCAAGAAAAGGAAATTATGGAAAGAAGCTATGGCGAACTGATGGAAAATGTAGTTTCCACCAGAAAAGGTCTTCTTGCAGAAGGCTTTGAGGGCAAACACATTGCACTGATCGGAACCAGTTCTGTAGAGTGGATGGAAAGTTATCTGGGAATCATCACCGGATGTACCACTGCAGTACCGCTGGATGCCGCACTTCCCTGTGAGGATCTGATCGATCTGCTTAACCGTTCCGATTCCGTAGCTCTTTTCTTAAGTCCGAAGCTTAAACCATATCTGGATGCATTTCTTGAAAACTGCCCGAAACTTCAGAAGGTGTGGATGCTTCAGGAAGAGGTAGAAGATGCACCGGCAAAGGTATATGGTATTGGTGAACTTCGAAATGCAGGAAAGAGTGCATCATCAGATTCTGTCTGCCCGGATGCAGAGGATATTGCGACCATCATTTTCACTTCCGGAACAACAGGAAAGAGCAAGGGTGTTATGCTGACACAGAATAATCTGGCTTCCAATGTTGAGGCAGTAAAGATTACGGCAGAACCGGGAACTGCCGTGCTCAGTGTGCTTCCGATCCATCACGCATTCTGTCTGGTTATGGACTGGCTGAAGGGATTTTTCACTGGGTGCAACTCTTTGTATCAATGATTCCCTGCTCCATATGGTAAGGAATATGAGTATTTTCAAACCGGAGATTATGCTTATGGTTCCAATGATGATCGAAACTATTTATAAGAGACTGGCTGCCGCTGATCCGTCAATTCCGAAGGCAGTTCTGGCAGAAAAGGTATTCGGTGGAAAATTGCGTATTATCTTTACAGGCGGTGCACATCTGGATCCATATTATATTGACCGTTTTGCAGAATATGGCGTCGAAGTACTGGAAGGCTATGGAATGTCAGAATGTTCCCCTGTTATCAGCAACAATACACCGGAAAATCATAAAAAGGGTTCTATTGGAAAACCACTTGAAAATGCAGAAATCAGATTCGAAAACGGTGAGATTCTGGTAAAGGGAAGCAGTGTTATGAAGGGATATTATCAGATGCCTGATGAGACAGCAGAGACTTTAAAGGATGGCTGGCTGCATACCGGTGACAAGGGATATATGGATGAAGACGGTTATCTGTTTATCAATGGACGTGTGAAGAACCTGATCATCCTGTCCAACGGTGAAAATGTATCTCCGGAGGAGATTGAGAATAAGCTGGCTCTGAATCCGCTGATAGGAGAAGTGATCGTCACAGGTGAGGACAATGGATTGACCGCCCGCATCTATCCGGAGCAGGCTGTTGTGGAAGCGAAAGCATTGGATGCAGAGGCAATTCAGGCACAGCTTCAGGCATTTCTGGATGAATATAACAGAAATCAGCCCACCTATCGCCGCATTACAGGATTGGTTGTCCGCAAAAATCCGTTTATCCGCAACACAACAAAAAAGATCAGGAGACAGGATGTCCTGATTGATGAGCCTCTGGAATAAGACAGAGGCTTAAGATAAAAGTGGAAGCATACCGGATAAAAAAACCTCAGACAGAATATCAGCGATCACTTCCGGTGCCAGATTAAAATTATCCCGGCTCCATTTGTGGAGAACGCCGATGGTACTGCCGATGGCGCAGGTGATCACATAGGAAACTTCTTCCTTTGTATGCCTGTCAGGCCTGGAATTAGATGTAGTTTCTGTAACATAATGATGGAGCATAGTCAGCATTTTTTCAAACAGATCATTGCCATGAGGCGTGCTCAAAAGACCGGACAGAAAAGGATTTTCCATGGTGTACCGGCACAGAGTCAGAAAATAGGAACTGCAGATATCCCGGTCATTTTTTGGCTGGAAATTTTCCATCATGGAAAAAACATCATGAATAGTTTTATCCTCAACTGCAGAGATCAGTGAAGGGATGTCCTGATAGTGATTATAAAAGGTACTTCTGGCAATACCAGCTGTTTTAGTGATGTCGGATACAGTAATCCTGTCAGGTTTCTTTTCTTTTAACAATTTGAAAAAAGCACCTAAAATGGCCTCGTCAGCCACAGAATATCTTTCATCGGGAATTACATTTTGCATAGTTGTTTCCCCCGGGAGTCTGTAAGTAATACATAAAGTATATCACAAATCTGACGATACATCAGGTGCTTTTTCTTTTTTTTAATAAATTTTCAATAATATATAAAGAATAGGTAAAGGCTTGATTTATGAAAGAGTAAATGATAGAATAATATCGGATAAAATATTATCTGATTTTAATGAAATAGCGAAAATTTGGATAAAATAATATCCATAAAACAATAAAAAGCAAGGAGGGAAAATGGAACAGTTTGTATGGGAAACAGCAGAGGAACTGGATCAGAAGCTTGCACAAAGGGTGCGTAATATCAGAAAAACGACGCTCTATTTCTCAGGAAAAAATTATCTTCCATGAGCGGAGTAAGCTATGGTTCAATTAAGAGATTCGAAACTACCGGACAGATATCATTGATATCACTGACAAAGATTGCCATGGCTTTGGATATTGCAGATGAGCTTAGAAATATTTTTACGCATGTTCCATATAAAGATATTCAGGAGGTCATAAATGAGGGAAGGTAATGCATTACAGGTATTTTATGATGAAAAACTTGTAGGAACACTGGCTATGACAGCTGACCATAAAGCTGCGTTTCAATATAGTGAAGAATGGATTGAAAATGGTTTTCCGATCAGTCCGTTTTCACTTCCCCTTAAAGAGCAGGTTTTTGTACCGACAAAAGATTATTTTGACGGATTATTTGGAGTATTTGCAGATAGTTTGCCGGATAATTGGGGGAGATTGTTGTTGGATCGTCTGCTACGTGCACATAAGCAGAATCCAGACAAATTAACAGTGCTGGATCGGCTGGCAATTGTTGGAAAGTCAGGTATGGGAGCACTTACCTATTATCCGGAGAAAAAAATAGATGAACAATATGGAGATGTGGATTTGGATGAACTTGCGGAGCAGTGCCGGAAAATACTAAATACGGAATACTCCGATAGATTGGATGAATTATATCGTCTCGGTGGTACAAGTGGTGGAGCCAGACCCAAAATTATGACTACAGTGAATGGAGAGGAATGGATTATTAAATTTCCTGCACATGTGGATGGAGAAAATGCAGGGAAGATGGAATATGATTATTCATGCTGCGCAAAAAAATGTGGTATTATAATGAGTGAAACCAGACTGTTTCCATCTGAGAACTGTGAGGGGTATTTTGGGATTAAGCGGTTTGACAGGATATCAGATAAAAATGGAACAAAGAGAATTCATATGCTGACAGCTGCTGCGTTGCTGGAGTTGAATTTTGAGCAGCCAAGCCTGGATTATCACAGTCTGATGAAACTGACAAAATATTAACCAGAGATAATAAGAAAGATATGAGAGAGATGTTTCGCAGGATGTGTTTTAATGTTTTTGCACATAACAGAGATGATCATTCAAAGAATTTCACCTATTTATATGATGATGAAAAAGACAGATGGAGCCTGAGTCCGGCATATGATCTTACTTACAGTAACACATACTATGGAGAGCATACTACAACAGTTGACGGAAATGGACGTAATCCAGGCAGAAAAGAACTCCTGACTGTGGGAATTGCGGCAGGAATGAAAAAAGAGATATGTATAGAAAGTATGGATATGGTAGAAAAGTGTGTGAAAAATATGCTGGGAAGATATCTTTAAAGAAATCGACATGTGGAATAATTTGTTACTTGGAGGACAAAAAATGACTATTAGAAAAGCAGAAGAAAAAGACATTCTAAGAATAATTGAATTGTTGGGACAGGTATTGCAGATCCATGCAGATATAAGACCTGATATTTTTATTCCCGGTACCACAAAATATACTGTAAGCGAATTGACAGAGCTATTAGAAAAAGAAGAAAAACCCATATATGTAGCAGTGAACGAGGAAGATGTTTGTGTAGGATATGCATTTTGCCAATTACAGGAACAGCCTTTTTCAACTAATATGGTGCCGTTTAAGTCTCTTTTTATAGATGATCTATGTGTTGATCAGCAGGCACGAGGACAGCATATCGGCGAGAGTTTGTTTGAATATGTAAAAAATGAAGCAAAGCGAATGGGCTGTTATGAAGTGACACTGAACGTATGGGCAGGAAATACTTCAGCCGAAAAGTTCTATGAAAAAATGGGTATGAAAACAAAGAAAGACAGATGGAATATATCCTGGAACATTGATGCGTTGTATAGCATATTTGAGAAGGCTATCTGCGAATTTACAGAGATATCCGATGGATGAATCCAATCAGTCAAACAGTAAATATTAAAAGAAAATGCAAATCAGGCACAAGTTATATTTCGGAAACTTGTGCCTGATTTTTACAGTGTTATTTGGAAATTACAGGTGCTTTTGTCCGATATTTTTAGCATTGATATAATTTATGATCATGTTTGCTGCATCGGAAATATCAAGTTTGCCTGTATCAATAGACAGCTGATACTGGCTGGCGTCTTCCCATTCTTTGCCTGTGCAGAATTTGTGGAAAGATGCTCTTTTCTCATCCACTTCCTTTATCAGCTTTGCAGCTTTTTTCTCATTAATACCGTCCCGTTCCATTACACGTTTGATACGGCAGTCTTTATCTGCGTGAAGAAAAACAGTAGTTGCCTCAGGATCATTTGCATAGATCGCTCCTGAACAGCGTCCGATGATTACGGCAGATTTTTGCTGCGTAAGTTCACGTATAAGTTCAAAAGATTTTTCCATCGGATTGCTTTCTCCGTAGCTTACAGCAATGCTGTAGAGCAGGCTGTTTACTGCCTTTTCCTGGAAAAATTCTTTGTTTTCGTCAAGCTTTCCAAGTTTTTTTGCTTCTTCTTCAAGCTTCTTTCTGTCATAGAGTTCCAGCCCAAGTCTGGAAGCCAGTTCTTTCCTATTTCATGTCCGCCGCTTCCGCACTGTCTTGCTATTGTAATAATCATATCCCATGCCTCCTGTGCAATGATGTTGCATTTATTTACTGTCAAAGTACTTTTTCGGAATTATTATACTCAAAAAAAATCGAAATGTATATGCCAAAATCTACTATAAATTGCCTTCGCAAATCCTGATATTCTGGTACTTATGGCAAATTGGTCTGACAAATATTTGCTTAATAGAAACATTAGACAAATACTTTATATTGAGATATGATGAGAATTGTGGGAGCTGCTTTGCAGCGGAGCAATTCGTAGATATCAAGTTAGGGGCACAATGTTGGAGAAAATGAGTATGAATATGAGACGGAAACGGCTGGCACCCTTTGGAATGTGGATAGTATTTGAAATAGTGGCTGTTACACTATGGCTTACCAAAGATAATCTGTTTTATCTTTTAAATTTCAGTTATATTGGAACATCGATTACTGTTGGGCTTTTGCTTTTTCAGTTTAACTATAAGCATGCACGTAGGATCGTTCAACTTCTGGTTGGTTTGTATATGCTGATTTATCTGGGGCTTATATGCCGGGAAAACATGCAGATTGAAGGTTTTTGGTATTATCTGTTTACCGGAGTATTTGAAGCAGCTACAATCCATTATGCTGTTGCAAAAATATTCGGACCACTTTTGTTTGGAAGAGGATGGTGCGGATATGCCTGTTGGACAGCTATGGTGTTGGACTTTTTACCATATAAAAAGCCTCAGGCTGCAAGAAAAAAGATAGGTTTCATCCGGTATATTACATTTGCATTTTCGTTCTCTTTCGTGGTGCTACTTTTTCTGAATCACGTAGAGAATATGGAGAAAATCATGTTTATAGCTTTTATCGTGGGGAATATTCTGTATTATATTGTGGGGATTATTCTGGCATTCCTATTCAAAGATAACAGAGCGTTCTGTAAGTATATTTGTCCTGTCACGATCTTTCTGAAACCTATGAGCTATTTCTCTGTAGTCAGGGTTAAGTGTGACAAAGAGAAGTGTATTTCATGTGGAAAATGTAAAAAAGTTTGTCCGATGAATGTTGATATAACCGATAACTCCAGAAAACGGAAAAACGGAACAGAATGTATTTTGTGTATGGAATGTGTCAGAACCTGTCCGAGGAAAGCACTTTGAGCCGAATTTCCTGCAGGATGTACTTTGGTGTCAGCTGTTACTGAGAACGAAACGAACAGTAGCGTAAGACCTATGTTAAATATAGTTAAACCTCAGTAAAGTCTATTGAACTTTTTTCTCAATGTTTCTATACTCTCCAATGTAATGAACACCCGATCTGTAATCGTGTGATGAAATATTCATTTCATTTGCAGGAATTCTGATTACATCACCATGTACTCTATTGGGAGTGAACTGATGCAGGGGATTTACGCAAGTATGGGAGTGATCATAAAAGGATGAAAGTAAACAAAGCAGATGAATTCTATAAGATATTAGAGAGAAAATCCATATATCCGGTGTTTCAGCCAATCGTCAATTTACAGACAGGCAGGGGTTCCTGCTTCTGATATTGTATTCGAAATAACAGAGAGATCAGACATAGAAAACTATCAGATATTGCAGCAGATCATGAAACATTATGCAAATCAGGGATATGAGATAGCATTGGATGATGTGGGAGCTGGACATTTAGGCCTAAATCGTGTAGTGAATACCACACCTGACTATCTGAAAGCGGATATAGAACTGGTAAGGGATATTCACAAGTATAAGAAAAAAGAGATCATGATGAAACTCCTGTTAGATTACTGTAATGCAACAGGAGCAATTCTGATCGCAGAAGGGATAGAAACAGTACAGGAGCTGGAATGTCTGCACAGCCTGGGAGTGCATTACGGCCAGGGATTTTTTCCTCGGAAAACCAGAACGTGCATTTGGAAATATCAGTGCTGAATCGGAAGAAATATTAGAGCGATTAAATGGGAGAAAGAATATTTTATTTTTGGATATATCAGGCAAATAAGTCATTCATTTTTCTACATTTTTCAACAATAAATCCGAAATTACACCAGTTGATTAATCCCTGAGAGTTGTGTATAATTATAAAAATAAAGTTTTCTAGTACATCGTTTCGTAAATAACTATACCAATCGCGTAGGATGCGGATTCGAGTGTGCTGGTATAAAAACGCAGGCGTAGCGGGCTACGCTGAGGCTTTTAGACCTGTGCAATCGGATTCGCAG
>ENA-OQOA01000735-OQOA01000735.1-human-gut-metagenome-genome-assembly--contig:-NODE-735-length-12631-cov-3.298464_pt1 | contig 12631 bp, 12 predicted proteins | sample MGYA00242633_ERZ504888 | MGnify/ENA primary metagenome ERZ504888 (study PRJEB26092, sample SAMD00036372) | human gut metagenome | host: Homo sapiens | study: EMG produced TPA metagenomics assembly of... | reverse complement strand
ATAATAAAATAACGGAAAAGAGATTAATAACAGAAATTTCATATATCAGACACACATAAGGTTAATGCATACAAATGGTTTTATGCCTAATATGTTTATAAGACTTTTTATACTTGTGATGACAGCGGTAATGGTGCTATGTGCCATTAATATGTACACTGCATATAAGGCATATGAAAAAAATGCAGATGCAGATGATATGGTTGCCTATAAGAAGGAAAACAATACATCAGCATATGTATATTATTATAATGAAGATATTAATGAATATAAGGAAGAGGTGCAAAAGAGAAAAGAAAGTGCATCTAAGTATGCAGCAACAGATTATAAAGAACCAACAGAGCTTGAGATATATAATAAATTCAGGATAAATATAAGTTCTTATCAGGATTATCTGGATAATGCTGATACTGAGTATATTTTTGGAATAGACAGAAAACTTACATTAAATAACAATCTTAAATGTGCAGATACATACATTTATAAAGGAATAGATGAGAATACGTTAAAAGCTATTAAAGATATAGATGGAGTTGAAGAAGTACGCCTTGGATATTTCGAAACTGGAAGAAGCTGGTACTGGGATGGAATGGACTATAATAAGATAGGCGCAAAGGATTATATATCAGATAGTGATGGGAAGCTTGATGAAAAGAATTATAAATATCTGTATGCATCAGAGTATGTAGAACCAGATAGCAGTATATATGATATTATATGTAAATATGCAGGCGGTGATGCACCTGACTATGAAAAATGGGCGGCTGGTGAGCTTTCGGTAGTTTTTAAGGATACCAATATAAGAGGACAGTATGATGATACATTACAGCCTGGTATGACACTGAACTTATATGGATATGCTGATAATATGAGAAACGACCAGTTTGTATATCATCAGTGGGATGGAAGTGAAAGTGAATATTCGGATGCACTCATAAGATATTATATGGATAATGTATGGGAAAAATATGTTAACGTAAAAGATGATCCTGACACAGCAGATGTAATAGCTAATCATAAAACATGGAGCTGGAACCGTGCACACAAATATGTTAGTAATAAGCTTTCACTTGATAGACTTGAAGAGCTTAATCTTATATCAAGAACATGTCTTTCTGGCTCAAATGTTGAATCACAGACTAAGACTACACAGGAAACACGTGAAAAATATGATGAGGGAGTCATATCAGAGGAGGCTTATCGGGGATTTCTTGGAAAATATGTCAACACAGAGCTTGAAAGAAGATATCGTTATAAAACAAGATATACACCAGCAGCTGATACAAATGTGGCAGCAGTCATATACATTACTGATGAAAACAGGGATGAGATTAATGCTGCATTTAAAGAATATATACCTGAATTTGGACAGTTTACCATGATTTCTACAACGGCTCTTTTGCAAGAGGCATTGGATAATCAGAATGAAAATATTAAACAATATTTTCTACTTAATGAGCTTCCTGATGAACTTACATTAAAGCTTAAATATAATCAGGTAAATATACGCTATGGCATAGATTCAGCTTTAGTGTCAACTGGTAACATAGTATCCTCATATCTTGGACAGAGTGGTTTCTCATATAAAAGTTATTCAGAAGAAAAGGATTTGTTAAAACAGAAAACTATTGAAACAATGATGCTATATGGAATATCCCTGTTAGCAGCTGTGTTTGTTGTTATTGCAGTATCTGTTCTTATAGTAAAAAACAGATGTGAGAAATATGAAAGCAGATTAAGAATCATAAAAAGGACAGGTGCTAAAGATACAGTGCTTATAAGAATATGTATGCTTGAGTGTGTAAGAGAAGCAATATGGTGTCCATTTGTCGCTATTATTGTAATACTGCTTGACTGGATAACGATAACACTGCATATAAGAGAAGTAAAGTGAAAATATAAAAACTATAGTAAGATATTTTCACTGACAATAATGCTGATGAATTAATAAGTTAGAGAATTAAATATAGAATTAATAGGACAGGCTATTTATACATACATAAATAAGTGTTATTATGTATATATATTGAGCGGTGTCTGTGAACATAAAAACTGCTGGTTTTTAATGACCAGCAGTTTTTATGCAATATATGGGGAATAGTATATAGCATAATTCTTACTATAGCGGAGGATATTATATGACAGGAACGATTAATTCAGAGGCCAGGCTGTCTACTTTTTGAGGCAATATGTATGATAGTTGGCAACAGCATAGGAACAGGTATTATAGCAGTGCCATATCTTGCAACAAAAAACAGTATGCTTGATGTTATATGGATGGTTGCTATTGCTTATATAGTCAATGTAATATTGCATTTAATAATAGCTGAGCTTTCATACAATAATGGAGGTGTACAGCTTGTAAAAAGCTTTGAGGGAGAACTTTTTACTGGCAGGATGAAAAAGGTGTTCAGCTGGATAATGTTTATAGTATATGGGTTGGCTATTATGATAGGCGTGAGTGGCAATATAAATGGTGGGGCGCAGATATTTGTGAACTGGTTTAATATTCCGTTGTGGACAGCACAGCTTATTTATTATGTGATAGCCGGAATAGTAGTATTTATAGGGATGAAGGCTGTAGGAATAGCACAGAAGTATGCAGTTGCGGTACTCATGGTTATAGTTGCAGTTATGACGATTGGTACATTTATGCATCCTGTTAATGCTTTGTATACAGCACCATTTCATTTGAACAATCTGCTTGCACTTTATAGTATGGTGGTTTTTGCAACCTCTGCTAATCAGGCAGTTATACAGGTTGTTAAGGGACTTGATGGAGATGCGGGAAAGATTAGAAAGACAATATTTGCAGGTTTTGGATTATCTTCTCTTTTCGTGCTTATTGTAACACTTACAGTGCTTCTTGGAACTAAGGGAACACTCGATAAGGAGCTTGCCTATATGCAGCTTGGTAAAAGCATAGGAAGCTGGGCTATGATTCTTGCAGGTGTATTTTCTTTGTTTTGCTCTGCTTACTACCTTCTGGTCTAATACACTTGCATTAAGAGATGTAGTTCATGAGCAGATAGGAACAGGAAACAGGATAAGCTGGCTTATAGCTACCATTCCATGTATACTTTTTGCTATATTTGGTGTAAGCAGTTTTATAGTTCTTACAAGGATAATGAGCGGTGTAGTTGTGCTAGTCAGTATCATGCTTGTGCTGACTTATGGAAAGTCAAGGAAAAAGGCTGGAAACAGTCCTATATGTGGTGTGTTTGGCACAGTATATTTCCAGGTGCTTATGGTTATATCTACGATAATATCTGCAATTGGGGCACTCATACCACTCAGCTGATAAAAGTCAGCGCAAAGAAACAGCGCAAGAATGGAGATTACTATGTACGAATCAGACGAATTTAAACAACTGGATAATGAAACATTTGCACTTAAGATAAATACAAACAGAGCTTATAAGATACTTCAGCTTACAGACATGCATCTTGGATTTGGTATATTTTCAAAGAAAAAAGACAGGCTTGCACTTAAGGCTGTAAGTCAGATTATAAAAAGGACTAAGCCTGATCTTATTGTGATCACAGGTGATTCGGTATTTCCATTCTTTCCGAAAGCTGGAACTATGAACAATAAACGCCAGGCAGAAATATTTATAAGATTTATGGACAGCTTTGGTATACCATATGCACTTGTTTATGGTAATCATGACTGTGAAATGTTTGCAAGATACAACAAGGATAAACTGTCAGATGTATACAGCTCAGGTAAATACAGTATATTTACAAAGGGGAGAAAAGACATATATGGAATGGGTAACTACTTCATTAATCTTACAGACAGCGATGGAAAAGTTATACTGCCACTTGTTTTCCTTGACTCTAATATGTATGGAGAGGGTGGCTGGTTCTACAGTGGTTTTGACTGTATACATGAAGACCAGGTAGACTGGTGTATGGATAAGCTAAGTAAGTTAAAAAAAGAGAATAGTGACATCAGAGCGATGGCATTTTTCCATATTCCTGTAAACGAGTTCAAAGAGGCCTATGAAAAAATGAAAATGGGAGATAAAGCAGTTGTATATAAGCATGGCAATATAGGTGAAGCTGATGACCATTTTGGGATTCCAAAATTTGAGGGCACTTTTTTTAACAGAGCAGTGGATAATGGTATTATAAAATGGATGTTTTGTGGACATGATCATCTTAATACGCTGTCTCTTGTGTATAAAGGTATCCAGCTGACATATGGAATGTCTATAGATTATCTTGGCTATAAAGGGATAATGAATAGGCATACGCAAAGAGGTGGAACACTGATAACAAGGCATACAGATGGAAGTGTTTCTATAAAAATGGTTCCGCTTAAAGAAACATTGTGACATAAATAAGTGTTAAATCGTTGTGAATCATTGTGGTGTGAAACATTGCAGCATAAATAAGATTGATAAATAAGAGTCATTCTGATAAAATGTTAATATTCGGGCTTATGTAATATTTTAGAATTGGCTCTGAATAGTAATGACATTAAAAGCGTTTTCAAGGATTGGAGAACAAGTTAGGATGAGAATAGGTTTTGATAATGATAAGTATCTTAAGATTCAGTCAGAGCATATAAAAGAGAGAATAGGAAAGTTTGGAGATAAGTTATATCTTGAGTTTGGAGGAAAGCTTTTTGATGATTTTCATGCGTCAAGAGTACTTCCAGGATTTCATCCAGACAGCAAGCTGCAGATGCTTATGCAGTTATCGGATGTGGCTGAGATAGTTATAGTTATAAGTGCAGCAGACATCGAAAGAATAAGGTAAGAGGTGATCTTGGAATCACATATGATGTTGATGTTTTACGACTTATAGGAGAGTTTGAAAAGAAAGGTCTGTTTGTTGGAAGTGTAGTCATAACTAAGTTTACAGGACAGAGTGCAGCTATACAGTTTAAAGAAAAGCTTGAAAAGAAAGGAATCAGGGTATACCAGCATTATGTAATAGAAGGTTATCCATCTAATATTCCTAACATAGTAAGTGATAATGGTTTCGGAAAAAACGATTATATAGAAACAACAAGACCACTTGTTGTCATAACAGCACCAGGTCCAGGAAGTGGAAAGATGGCAACATGTCTTTCACAGCTTTACCATGAGAATAAAAGAGGTGTTAAAGCAGGATATGCCAAGTTTGAGACATTTCCTATATGGAATATACCGCTTAAGCATCCGGTCAACCTCGCGTATGAGGCTGCAACAGCAGATCTTAATGATGTGAATATGATAGATCCTTTCCATCTGGAAGCATATGGAAAGACTGCGGTTAATTATAACCGTGATATAGAGATATATCCTGTACTTAATGCTATATTAGAAGAAATATATGGTGAGAACACTTACTATAAGTCACCAACTGATATGGGTGTCAATATGGCTGGTAACTGCATAGTGGATGATGAGGCATGCTGTGAAGCATCCAAGATGGAAATAATAAGAAGATACTATGATGCAGTTAACAGGGTGACTAAAGAGGAAGCATCTGAAAGTGAAGTATATAAGATAGAGCTTCTTATGAAGCAGGCAAAGATTACAACTGATGATAGAAAAGTAACAGTAGCAGCTAAGAAGAGAGCTGAGGAAACTGGCGTTGCATGTGCTGCTATAGAGTTTGAAGATGGTACAATAATCACTTCAAAAACAACAGATTTCTTAGGAGCCTCATCAGCACTCATACTTAATGCACTTAAGTATCTTGCTGGAATAGAGCATGATGAGAAGCTTATAAAGCCAGAGTTTATTGAGCCGATACAGAATCTAAAGGTGGAACATCTTGGTGGAAGGAATCCAAGACTTCATAGTGATGAGGTTCTTATAGCACTTGCACTTACATCAGTAACTAATGAGAATGCGAAAAAGCGATGGAGCAGCTTCCTAAGCTTAAGGGCTGCCAGGTTCATACAACAGTTATGTTATCTGAGGTAGACACTAAGACATTTGCAAGATTAGGAGTGAATCTTACATCAGAACCGGTAAGAGGAAGTAAGAAATTTTATTAATATATGGATTTTATAATATAGAATCATAGATAAAGAACAGAAAAGACTGTTATACTATAAAGTGATATTTAACTCTTATAGTATAACAGTCTTTTTGTTGTTAATTATTATTGTTTTGTAAGCATTTTACGATAGCTGCTTGGTGACATACCAACAGCCTTTTTAAATACATCACCAAAAAAGTTGCTGTTATTATATCCACATTTGTATGCTATTTCTGTAATACTTTTTTCTAGAGGATATAAGCAGCGATTTGGCTGCCTCTATCCTTGTTTTAGTAAGGTATTCCTTGAAAGTCATATTAGTAAATATTTTGATTTTTTTGGTAAGGCTGGATTCGCTTATACCAAACTGGGCAGCAGTTTCTGGCAGTGTAAGCTGTCTGCCATAGTTGTTTTCTATGAAATTCACAATTTCACCTATTGTAATGTTAGATAAATTAGTCTTTTGATTTATATTATGTGTATAACGCTGACACCGTATAAGATATATAATCAGTTCAAAAAATAAGCTTTAGTAAGTGACTCAGACATATTGTCGAGACTATATTTTTCAAATTGTATTTTCTCAAATATATTAGATAGATTTGAAAAACTTTTTCTTGATAATTGCAAATGTTTATTTATGAAAAGATTATTTATTTCATCCTTGAAATCCTTGTTAAAATACCAGTTTAGCTGTTCAGTAGATATATACAGGACAGTTCTTTTGACATCCTGAGTAAAGGGGTATATAAAAGTATGTTCTTTAAAAGCGGGTATAAAAAGAACACTTCCATCTTCAAGACAATATGTTTCATTATCTATATATACATTACATTTTCCGGATTGAAGAAAATATATTTCATTGTATTGATGGGAATGTGTAAGTGGTACATTTTTATTAACATGACGGATTCTATGGTCTATTACAAAGTCTTTGCTTACGTTTGATAACATATGGATTCCTCGCTTAGTATGTATATATTGTATAAGGTAATTGTTTTTTGAATGATATTTTATAAAAGTAGTTATTTTATGTAAATTATAAGATACTTTACCGATAATTGGTAGTCTGTTTTTAATATTGATTTTATAATACAATCATCAAATTATATAATGTTAAGGAGGCAGTGGAATGCGAAAAGTTACAAAATCACTGGTTACGCTTGGGTTGTGTACAACAATGCTGTCTGGAATGATGGCTGGTGTTCCGACAGTTAGTCTTTTAAAGGCAGGTAATGTAGAGAATGTATATGCGGCAGATAATGAACAGGTAGAATTGGGAGATCTTGTACTTAGATTTCTTGCTATAGGTGAATATGAGCCTAACCGTTATACAAAAAAGGATGGTGGCAAATGGGCACCGGAAGAGATTGAAAAAGGACTTCTTATTAAAGCAGATATGGTTCTTGGAGAAGGCAATGTTGAAGGTATGATGGCACCTATGAAATATTCATTACAGGATATTACAGGACATGTTGATGCGGATGTTAATACAGGAAATATTGTCATTACTTATAACGGGCTTACACTTACTATGAAAGCAGGCAGTACAACAGCTGAACTTGATAATGGAAAAGAAAAACTACACTTACTATGAGAAGTGAGATAGCACCATATTTTAAAAAGTAGATGAAGAAAAAATGTTGATGGAAGTGATTATTATGCATGTTATCTTCCAGTTAAGTTTACAGCGGAAGCACTTGGTGGAAATGTAATATGGAATGATGCTATGCACAGAATAGAGATGGCATTTGCATTCTATGCATCGGATGCGGCAGCTTCACCGGTTGTTAACTCGAAGTCTGATTATACAACAAAGAAAATGGAGTCCAATTCTAATACATACAGCAAAATGAAAGGAAGAATTGATGTTACTAAGCTTGACGAAGCAGCGGTAAAAGCTAATGTTGCTGATATGATAAAAGCTGGACTTAATGTAGTAAATCCTGTTTACCAGAATGAAGATGGTGGATGGGCTAAGACAAATACAGAGTATGATCTGCTTGAGGATTCTTTTGCAAGATTATATACAAAGGGATATTCAACAGTAGATAATGGAGCAACTCACGGACACATGAAGTTCTTATCAAGGATTATAAGACTTTCAAAAGAAAATCCTGAGCTTTTTGCAGGATATGAAACACAGCTTTCTGCGATAGAAAAGGGCTTCTGGAAAGCAGCAAAGTATATGTGCGATTCGCAGAATAACAATGGTGGATGGCCACAGTATTATCCATATGGTATTGGCTATTTCAGAAATATAACATTTAACGATAATGCCATGCCTGACCTTATGGAATCAATATACGCACTTTCAAACGATAAAGGGCTTACTGATAATGAACTTTGTGAGGACTATGCGTGGGCAAGAGATGAAATAAAGGCACAGACTAATCCGTATGTGCTTGAGCTTGGAATAAAACATGATACTTTAAAGGAAGTATGGGATAATGGTCTTGATTTTGTAATAAGGGCACAGGTGGTAATCGATGGAATAAAAACAGGCTGGGCACAGCAGTATGATCCAGATGAAAAAAATCCTGTTCCAGCAGGTGGAAGAGCATTTGAGCTTCCTTCTGTATCTCCGGATGAAAGTCTTACAATGGTAAAGGTACTTGCTAACATAGTCAATCCAAGTGCAGAGGTGAAGGATGCTATTACAAGTTATGTGAACTGGATTAATTCAGTTGGTATAACAGGATATGGCGTATATAATATAGCTGATAGAACAAGAGAGCTTGGAACTGACAGATTAATATTAAAGGATGGAAGTACGACAAAGCAGTTTGGACGTTTCTATGGACTTGATACAACAGGTGAATATTATGGATTCACAAAAGCACAGATGGCAAATAAGATGACAGACAGTAAGTTCTATGAAATATTTGCAGGAAGAGATTCAGTGGCACAGCTTAGCATGAACTATGGTATGGGTGAAAGAAGAATAGGATATTCATATGTAAAAACTAAGGCAGATGTTAATGCTACAGCGGTATATAATACATGGAAAAAGGCGCTTGGTGAATAAATAGTCCTAGAGTAAAGCAGTGTAAGAATGGAGATAAATATGAGACGAGATATAAAAAAAGGTATGAAAAAAGCGGCTATAGGTATTATGGCTGCTACAATGCTTACAGTTATGGCAGCACCTGTATCTGTTTTACCAGTAAGTGCAGCAACTGTAACAAGAGGAAGTTATGATTTTTCTAATATGGTTGTAAGAAGAGTATGGTTTAATACAAATGATCCAGTATTTTTAATAGATGATTATGAAAGAGTATGGCTTGATAATAATGTTAATGTATTAGCTACAGGCAATGCAACTGATGCTAAGACAACAAGTAATCTTATGGCACCTATGAAAAATATGTTTGCTTATATAGGTGCTGATTACAAGGAAAATGGTGATAACATAACTATCACTATGAATGACACAACAGTTAAGCTTAAGATTGGTTCTTCAGATGTTGAGATTAATGGCAAAGTTACATCAGGTGCATTAACAGATGAGCAGATACCAGCAAAGGTCAATGTTAAAGAAAAGTATGCAGATTATAACACATTTTTAACAGAAGATTATAATGTTGTGTATCTTCCAGTTGCATATGTACTTTATATATTTGGTGCAGATATGTACAAGGATGGCAAAATGTCAGACAGCTTTTATGCAGCGGTTCCAGTTATGAAGACAGAGTCTGTTCCTTCATATGAAACATCTTCAAAAGGATATGGCATGCGTTATGATGCATTGCTTGAGGGAACACTTGATGTTACTACATCAGTAGCAGATCTTATTGTAGCATTACAGAACGAAGATGGTGGATTCCAGGTACTTCCTGATAATTATGAAAATGTCACAGAAGGAAACAGGACTTGGAAGCATGAAAGATGTTTCAAGTGTTTACAATGGTGCAACAACAGCAGAATTAAAGTATCTTGCAAAGTATATAACAGCTAATAAGCCAGAAGATTCAAAGTATCAGGATGCATTTGTAAAAGGTATTAAGTACCTTCTTACAACACAGCGTGATAATGGTGGATGGAGTATGAATCCAGGTAGTGAAAGTGGCTTTAATGCTAATATAGAAGTGGGTAACAAGGCTATGACTGAGGTACTTACACTTCTTAGTGATATTGCAATACTTAACAATCAGGATTATGTGTTTGCAAGGAAAGCGATGAATGTTGATGAAATAAAGTCAGCAGTAGAAAAAGGAAATGATTTTATTGTAAAATCGCAGATCAGCAACAACAATAAAAAGTCTGGCTGGGCAACACAGTATGACAAGTCTGGAAATGTAACTATGGGACATACATATGAAAGAGAGTCTGTCAGTTCTTATACAACAAAGGATGTTATCGACTATCTTATGACTATACATAATCCTTCACAGGATATTAAGGATGCTGTTGAAAGTGCATACAGCTGGCTTAAGGATGTTAAAATAGCTGATAAAGAGCAGAAAGTTGTAAAAGATACATCTATGAATAATGGCTTTGATGTATATCTTGTTGATGGCAGCGGAACATGGGCTTCTAATTATGTATATGATAAAGCCACTGATTCTTACAGACCTTTGTATTCAGATGTGGATCCAACAAGGGCAGACCAGAAGTATGTAAATGTATATGAGCTTTACAATCTTGATGGTAACAGTGTTGGAAATAATAAGATTAACAATAAGGATTTGATTCTTTATTCAACAAGAACAACAGTTTCTTACTATGATAATAATCTTGCAGATGAGCTTATTGCAACAGGATATGATGAGTGGAAGAGTTATCTTGCTAATGGTTTCCCTGAAATACCTAAGGATCCAGCAGATTCACCTGATAATAATGGTGGTTCAGATAATGGAAATAATGCAGATAATTCACAGAATAAGGATACACCACAGACTCCATCAGAATCAGGAAATGCAGAAGTATCAGATAACAATACAAAGACAGGTGATAAGGCACCAGTTGGCTTATTAGCAGCTGTACTTGCAGTATCTGGCGGATTAGCATGTATAAGTGTATACGCAGTAAAAGAGTCTAAAAAAAGAGGCTTAATAAAAAAATAAAATGATGTCAGTCTGAACTTTCAGAGGATAGTAAAGAAATATATTAATCCATAGGTATTGTTTAAAAAGAGTTTGTATTAATGGGGAACTGTTATATACAAACTCTTTTTCTGTTATTTGTTGGTAATAAGAGATACTTTCAGCGTTTTTTAGTCTAGGATATAGTGGTATAATTTTATAAATGTACATAATATATCTAATTATTTGTTAAGTTAGCTGAGAAAAAATTCTAATATCAAATGTGAGGAATATGAAGATGAACAAAAGTAATAATAAAAATATGAATAATGATGATGTGATTAATAGACTAGATGTAGTAAGAAAATATAACCCACATTTAAGTAATGCGGATGCAAAGTCACCACTGACAGTTGGTAATGGCAGGTTTTGTTTCACGGCAGATGTTACAGGAATGCAGACACTTTATGATGAATATATGGAAGAAACACCGCTGTGTACTATGGCAGAGTGGGCATGGCACACTTATCCTGGATATCGCTATACTATGGATGATGTGCGTATGACTGAATATGATTTTCTTGGGAGAAAAGTGTCATATCCACGTGTAAAATATGAAGGAAATGAGGCAGCCTACGACTGGGTACGAATGAATCCGCACAAGTTTAATCTTGCAAGGATTGCATTGTCAGTTGATGGTACATATCTGACTTCTGATATGTTATCAGATATAAACCAGACCCTTGATATAACAACAGGCGTGTTAAAAAGTGATTTTATAGTAAGCTATGCTTCGCATGAGTATAAGGTAAGCGTTGAAACAGTATGTAATAATAAGTCAGATACTGTGGCTTTTAGGGTGGAGTCTGAACTCTTGAAGAAAGGGCTTTGTGTGGATATACATTTTCCGTATGCTTCATGTGATATAACGGGTTCTGACTGGTTGGATGATAAAAGTACACTATGATAAAGTTACAGTGATAAATTATAATGAATTGGTTAATATATCAAGTGAAAAATATAATAGTGAGACTTGTAAGATATCAGATAAAATTCCTGCTGATGGTAGTGCAGAGATAAAGAATAAAAAGATATATAAGATAAAAGACAGATAGATGATACTCATTATTCAGTTTATATAAAGACTAACGGACAATTGGAAAAGGCAGACAAACACAGATATCGTATAAATAAGGCAGATAGTGACAATGTTCTTTATCTATGCGTTGGGTTTGAGGATGAAGATGGAATATATGCCAGTATATATAATAATGTTCAAAGTAATATGTGTGTAGATAATAACAAGGCTAATGCAGATAATGAGTGTGCTGCAGATACATTTGCAGCAATAAAAGAAATGTATATACATTCTGGCATAATTACTGGAGCAGCGGAAAGTTTCTCTACCATGAAAATGAAGAACTTATGAGAAGAGTTATATTATCGCAATATCTTCTTATAGTTAATGACAGTGGTTATATACCACCAGCAGAAACAGGCCTTACATGTAACAGCTGGTATGGAAAAGCACATCTTGAGATGCATTACTGGCATATGGCGTGGGCTGCTTTGTGGGGACATCCAGAGCTTCTTGAAAAAAGCTTTGACTGGTATATAAGCATACTT
>ENA-OQOA01000734-OQOA01000734.1-human-gut-metagenome-genome-assembly--contig:-NODE-734-length-12657-cov-7.428811_pt1 | contig 12657 bp, 10 predicted proteins | sample MGYA00242633_ERZ504888 | MGnify/ENA primary metagenome ERZ504888 (study PRJEB26092, sample SAMD00036372) | human gut metagenome | host: Homo sapiens | study: EMG produced TPA metagenomics assembly of... | reverse complement strand
CTTCTAACGCCCACCAAATGTTCGCAGCTCAGAGGCTTCGCCTCTGAGCTGTTTTGTTTTACGCCGTCAAGCCAAAAGGACGTCGCGTCACCCAAAGCCGCCTCAACAGCTCCAATAACCATCCCGACCGACGCCGATACCGCCTCGACAGCGCCGGCAAACACCCCAACTGCACCCCAAGCCGCCCAAACGACCCCGGTAATCGCCCCGATCGGGCCCAAAATCGCTCAACAGCCCTAACGACCGCCCCGATCAGGCTCGGATGGCCCTCGCAGCCATATTTAAGTAACCCCCCTCTATATTGAGGTCTAATACTATTCCCGAGAAGTGAACGAGCTTATTTGGACCCCCGAAGCATCCACACTTTTCGACGCCAAAACCGCAGGATTCCACCGACAAAACCGCAGGAAACGAGCCCCCAAAAGTGTCGATGCTTCGGGGGTCCATTCTGGCTCGTTCACTTCTCGGGAAAAGTATTAGACCTGAAAATATAGCCGCTCATTCCAACCCCCCCCATTACCGCTTCACCAATACTGATGCGTCCCGATAACGGCATGCCAGAGCGCAAATCGCTTCGTTTCGACGCGCGCGAGGGCAAAATATCGCTGCTCCCCGCTCATCGCCTTGTTAAAGATGGGACGTTTATTCCGATGCAGCTTCCGTCGGATGCGTTCGCACAGCCGGACGAGTTTGTCGTAGTCATTTGCCTGGTCGGTCGTCACGGTAAAGTACGCCACATCCTCCAACAACTCCAGCTCGTTGCGGCGCTCGGCATCCTTATGGATCTTCTCGCGCCCGTCATGAATGGCGTCGCTGTCGTAATCGACCATCGCGGTCAGCACCTCTGGCAGCAGACCGGCCTTTACTTTATCTCTGCCCACCTCGACTTTTGCCGTAAGCGTAATGTCGGGCGTGCGCTCCAACACGTGCATCTTGCGCTCGCGCCCATCGTTGAATCCATCGCGAATGAAGACCTTCTTGTTGAGCTCGGCCTTGCCCAATGCATACCCGCCGTAGCGCGCAGGCAGCGACATAAACATGCAAAGCCCCGACTCCCTGGGAGAGCGCGACCCCTCAATCACATATGCAAGCAGCGCCTTTGCTTTCGCAAGATCCCTCACCTTGGGGGACTTCTCGATATACGCCGCAATGAGCTCCTTGGTCGTAAGCCTGCCGTCGCGCATGCCCGCACCCCTGCTTGTTACCCCACCGGGAGCAAGGTTATCCAGCCGGTAGTCCGATGTCATGGCATAGCCGGCATAGATGGCAGCCGCCGCATCGCCATCGTGCGCGGCCTGCAAAAACGCCAGCTCGGGAGAGCACACATACGCATCCAGGTCGCCCATCCAGTGGCCCAGCGAGATAAACGAACCTGCCGGGAGCTCGTTGGTGCACAGGTGCGTCGCGACGTGCTTGGTCCGCCGGCGGTCGGCGCGCGTCGGCACTATCAGATCCAGCACATCAATCCCCAGGTCGTAGTGATCGATAAACTCCTGAGCCTCCTGGTCACAGAGCGCGCAGGCGCCCGCGATCGACACGACCTCTGGTTCTGAATCCCCAACGCGCGGGTTCGGGATGTGCGCCAAGAGCGCCAGCGCGGCGTTATGTGAAACGATAAAGTAGCCCATGGCGCGAAGATAGCACGCGCGTCGGCGGGCGCCGACGGCCCTGACAAGTTTTCGGTAAACGACCGGCGGTTTTTTGCCGCGACGCGCCCAAAGTGACCATTCGTCGACGTCTGGCTGCAAATCCGTCAAGCTTTTGGCAAGGTTGCCGCTCAACTGACCAAAAGCTGACCACGCACTTGCCCATTTGCTTGACGGCGCGCCCCTGCCAAAACGCCCCGCAACTTCTTGGACGGCCAAAGCATCCGTCCAGCGACCGCACGCCACGACCGCCGTCGCCTCGCAAAGACAGCACACACCGCCGGCCACCTGCGCAAACACGGCAAATCCCTGCCACATGCATCGAGCGCCCAGCACTGGGGTATCCTTGGAGCACATGCACCGCAAGCCGCACAAAGGAGCCGCCATGCGCACCGAGCTCGATGTTCCCTTTTCGCACAAAGACGAGGCCAAGGCCCTGGGCGCCAAGTGGGACCGGGCAAAGAAGATCTGGTACGTGCCCGACGGCGTCAACCCCGAGCCCTTTGTCGCGTGGCTGCCCGGCGTGGATCGCTCCGACCCCAGCGCGCCCTACATCTACCTGGTGCTGGGCAAGCGCGAGTGTTGGAAGTGCCACGAGCAGACGACGGTCGCGGCCTTTGGCATTCCGTATTGGGCGGCCGAGGACTCGGGCAGCAAGGCTGCGCCCAGCCCTGCGCCCGCCATGGACGACACAGGCCACATCGCGATCGACACCACCCGCGCCAACGCCATTGCCATCGTCCCCGCGCTGGGCTGCGTGCCGGCCGAGATCCGCGACTACCTGCGCGAGCGCTGCGGCTACAAGCCCGTAACGTCGCGCACCACCAAGACCACATCGCTCGCCAGCACCTGCACCAGCTGCGGCGCGCTGCAAGGCAGCCATTACCTGTTCGAGGAGCCCACGTCGCCGTTTGCGCTCACGGCCATCAACAAGCTGCCCGCGCTGGAGTTCGTACGCGTGGAAGTCGCCGGCGTCTACGGCATCCCCGCCAGCCAAGGCAACTACGACCAGGCGCTCTTCACCTGGGCACGCGACCACCACACTAAGTTCCACAAGAGCCTGTTCGAGGGGATTTACCTGTAAGGCAAAACTCGAAAATCGAGTCCAGACTTCCTCGAAAATCGAGTGTGAAAATCCTCGGAAATCGAGTATGCGCAGGTAGTTGAGTTGTTGGTGTAACGCAGAAAATGTCAAATCACCGGGTTTGCCCGACTAGATATTCAGTCTTTGAAACTATGACTCCGTATCGTCATAGGTAATGGAGCATCCGCAGGTTGGACATTGTTGAGGATAGATTGGGAGGCGCAGGCCTGTTCGAACCCGCGGGTCGGTAGCTTGTTTGTCGTGGATGTCGATGAAGCTGATGTCTAGGCATGGGAGATCTGCTCCGCAGCTTGGGCAGGGCAGACAGATTTGGCTGCAGGTGGCCTCGAAGAGCGGGAACAGGCTCCGGTTCATTAACGCTCGCGGTAGGTTTCCGTACACGCCTCGCGCGATATCGCTTCGCCATCCCATGGTCTCCCCTTTCCCGTTTTAACTGTTGAGGAGAGGATGACAGGATCACGCGACCATTGATGTGGCATGGCGTGATCCGATCAATCGACATGGTTGAGTTGCGGCAGGCTGCATCCAACTAATACGGAGCAACGGCCCCCGCATGACGACGCGATTCCGAGAAATCGAACTCGGCGCGGTGGGCTTCGAGGAATCGGGCATTGGGGCGCAGGCGATGCTCATCCGGCTCGCGCAATACCGAGCCCGCAAATGCCGCATAGTCCGTATGCTGCAGAAGATACGACCCGCAAAGTTGATAGTCGCCGCGCACCAGCTCAAACGAAATCAGATGGGCGTCGAACAGCGAATGCAGGTCACGGCGCAGCAGAATACCGTTGCTGACAACCTGCGACTTGGGGCCCGAGTAGTTCTCAATATGTGCAGCTTCGAGCGCTTCGTGGACGTTGCAACCCGAGACGGCGCATCGACCGGTATAGGCCTCAAAGAGCTGATTGCGAAAACGCTGCTGGCCGATCCGCTCGCGACGCAGCGCATAGCGAACGTTGTCCTCGTCGTCTGCGTCGGTGCCAGAGAACTCCGCCGCGACCGGAGCGTCCTTCATGTAGCTCATGTCGGGGAAGAAACGAGCGTCGGGTCCACCCTTATGGACGGGGCCGTGCAGCACAAACCAGCTATTCTCGGGTTCGTAGCGCTCGACGAATGCGAGGCCCAGCACCTTGTAGCCAGCGTTCGTTGCAAAGAATACGCCAACGGGAACTCCGCATTCCATGCAGTTGATCATCTTTTGGTTGTAATCCTGGTCGCGCCAGTTTTCGACCGAAGCGCTTTGCGACGAATACTTGAGCACCCACGTGCCATCCTCAAGATAGAGCGGCGGAACATCGGGGTAGGCGCCGCGCTTGGAATTGTGCACCGAGAGTGCGAAGGTCTTCTCGCGCGGATGTTTAACGCGCCCGCGACCAGGCCAAAAAATGCCCGAATCGCGCGACACCGGAAAGAGTTCAGAACCAATCGTCAGACGGAAGGGATATTGAGGGCTGTCGGCACTCGTGCGATGCGGGAGCTTATCCCACAGGCCGCCACGCTGCTCCTCGCGCAAGAACCACTCCCAAGCCTGGACATATTCGGACGGCACAAAGCTGCAAGCGCGGTCGAAACTCGGCCGAGCAATCAGCGGAACACTAGAAGCAATGCCGTCCATAAGGAGCCTCCAGGAAGAACAGTTCCTCACATTATCGCCGATTCACGCGAGCTCGGGTGCCCCGTTTAGAGCAAGGTCGTCGTACAAGAAAGGGGCCACTTCGATAAAAGCGGCCCCTTTCAATTTCACATGAACTGAAACGTGATGTTATTCAGCAGAAACGCCAGCAAGGCGGACAGTCACATTATATGTAGCCGTATCTTCTGCCGCTTCGTTATTGACGCAGTCCGCGTCCGTGCCTTCCATCCAAATATACACTCGAAGAATCACTCCGTTATAGCCGACTCGCTTGGCTATTGCCTTGGAACCCGCAACGTAATCCTCTCCGTCTTTCGAAGCGCACCATCCGCCATATGCATTCGCCTCGATATGCTGGTAAGAGGGAGCAACGGGTGCAGCGGAGCCATTGATGCACGCCCATCCGTCAATTGCCGAAGCGTCATTCCCCTTGCCTTCGACGGCATAGGGGGCATAGACGCATTTCAGATCCTCTGCTCCAGTACCGTTACCATCCGCATCGGCATTCTGAATCGTCAATCCAACACGCAAGGATTTGGGGATGGTGTCAGTCGTGGCATCACCGTTGACCGTTACTTCAACGGGCTTTTCAGAAGGATCCGCCAGATATACGTCTGCAAATCCGGTATCCGAAATCGTATAGAGGATGTACTCACCTTTTAGAAACGCATAGTGCGTCTCTCCGCCAGCTTCGTACTCTCCAGCCTTGCCACCTGCGGTGAAATTGAGCTTGGTATACGAGGTGACCTTTCCATCTTCACCCCAACCCTGGCAGGCATACCAATCCGCCATATTGTCAGTCGAGGAAGGAGTGATTTTGCCTCCGAGTTCGGTCGCCGTAAGCGAGTCCTGAGCGCCACCATGCTGAGCGCCCTTCGACTTCTGAGCGATCTGAAGAATGAATCCGTTCGTAGTGGCACTAATCGTAGTAGTTTTCGCGCTGACCGTATTGTTGGCAACATACCATGCATACGTAGCAGCCGAAAGTGCAAAACCAGACAGCACCACCGCGGCAGCAGCGGAAACGAGCTGAACCTTTAATTGTTGAGATCGCTTTGCCATCCGATTAACCTATCTAAAAAACCGGGGGCCGACGGTTCGGCCCCCGGCGAAAGTCGAGCTTTGCATTGAAAATGAATGGGCTACTTCTTGTACTCCTTGGGCGTAGCCTCAAAAGTAACCGTCACACCGCAATCTTTAAGATTCTCAAGATTGGTCGTGTAGACATTATCATCGGCACCATCGTAGAATACGTACACATTCACCGTAGCGTCATTACCCTTGGAAATACCATCGGCCTTAATAACCCCATCCGCTCCATCAGAGCTGGTTATCTTTTGCGTAGAAGACCAGAGGACCCACTGGTTCTCGCAAGTAACGAGAACGCGCATTGCCGAGGAAAGTCCAGAATCAGCATTGTTGACCTTTACGCCGGTAACCTTGAGGTTCGTAAAAATACCGTCATAACCACCAGTACCGATGAAGAACTTATTTGCAAGGGTGTAGCCCAAGTCAGCAGCCTTTGCGGGATCGCCCACCGCAAAGCGGGTGTTATTTTTTTCAGCAGTCGCTTCCTTGCTTTGGGCATAGGCGCTCTCGAACTGATACTTCGCAGTCGTGAAGCCTGCGTCGGTGCTCTTCTTGCCGTTGGCATCAAAAGTTTGGGCCCACTGAGCGGGATAAAGCTTAGCGTCAGTAAACGGCTCAGATGCGGCCGCAGACGATGTAGATGTATTGCTAGTTTTCGTAGCAGCAGCGTTGTCGATGACCAGGTAAGCGGAGTTAGACTGAGCGCTAATGTTCGTAGTCTTTGCCTCGACCTTGTTGTTGCTGACAAACCATGCGAAGGTGGCGGAGCCGAGGGCTACGGCTGCCACGAGGACCATGGCGATGGCGGCGCCCATCTGCTTCTTCAATGCTTTGGTATCCATGCGGACCCCTTTCTTTCCCCATTCATCCCAGATGACCCTCGAGAAGCCCGGAAGGGGAGCCCGCGCTTTCGTGTTGGATGTTGCTTGCCCATCCTTTAGACATGGAATTGAGAATACCACAATTCTTACGATTTCCTTATGAGTTTTCGGCGGCCTACATTCCGGCAGATTCATAGGTCTACCTCGGGTTATATGTGGTGCTATGTGAACATCGTTTACCTTATTTGTTCTCTCTCCCGCAAAGTCGTAAGTCCCTCTTAAGCCTTGCGACCGCAGCGCCATGCCAACGCGTGCATACGCCCTCCGCCGAGCTTCGCCCAAGCCCTTCCCTACTCGCTATACTGGTGTGGCACGTGTCATTTTCGCCTGCTAAACGGGCTATTTGTTGGGAGGGCCCCATGGCTTTTGCCAATCAACCCAAGGGAAGCGTTTCTACCGGATCGATCAAACCGGTGACGCGCAAGGCCGTTCGTTGTCAGCGCGAGGTCGCCTGGCTGGTCACGCAAGCGGCCGGTAAGCTCGTCGCCACCACCGACGACGTCAATGCGCCCACGCCCAGCTTTGTACTGGCCGCGGCATTGTCGTACACCCGCAAGCAGGAGCAGACTGCACGGGACCGTGGCGCCGCGATTGACTACAAGGCCGTCATGGCTCCCGACCTCGCGAGCTTCTGCCAAGCTGCGGGGCTGCCCGCAGCACCCAACGTGCTTTCGGACGCGGGCTACATGTTCACGCTCTCGGGCGCAGACCTCATCCGCGACCTCTACGCCTACTGCGGCGACCTGGGCGAGCACACGGAAAACGTGGCGCAGGTCAAGCCTGGCTATGCGATCAAGCTCGCGCTGCGGCTGTTCTTGCTGGATGCCGCCACTGCCAGCGGCGCTACCTCCAAAGACAACGCCTCTGCATAGCAAAAGCGCCGGGCCGAGAATCAATCCCAGCCCGGCGCTCGTTCGTCCTACTTATCCCCGTCCCCTGCGGGCGAGTTCTTTTGGTTGCGGCGGTTGCTCCAGGTCACGTTGTGTTCCTTGTAGTAATCGGGCGCCTCGTTGCCGCTCGCGCTAATGGGGTCGTTGCCAGTCAGGGTGTCGGCAATATCCTGCACGAATTTAACGAACAGGCTCGAATCGTCGGTCTCGGACGAATCAAAATCGAAACCGAACTCCACCGCGCCGCCGATAATCTTGTCCACGCACTCCGGGTCGTCGCCGTCCAGCCAAATGACCACGGTGTACTTGTCCACATCGCCCACGCGGAAGTTTTTGTGGCTGATGGTCGTCACCACCTCCTTGGACGCAAACGGCTCGGTGTTGGGCTCGGGATTGCCATCGGCTGCAGCCGCCGCGTAGGTGGTGGGCTCGCCGTTGCGATACAACCTCACGCGTGCCGCCTTCTCCACGCCCTTGCTGGCGCTGACCACCTTGAGCTTGGCGCTGTAGCCCAGATCGGTCTTGCCGGCGTTGCGGATATAGAAGGTGTACGCCACGTAGTTCTTGCCGTTGTGGCTACCGTCGATATCGTCCAGGTTATCGGGCAGGTCCTCGGCAGCGATATTGGTGCCATTGTCCAAGGCGTCGGCGGCCAGGCGCGCGGTGGCGTTGTTAAAGTCGCCGTTGTCGGCAATGGCCACGCCGCGGCGGAACAGCTCAAGGCGGTTGAGGTTGATAGTGAAGTTACCCATGTTTTCCTGCATAAACGACAGGGCGAACAGCACGCCAAAGGCAAGCGCCAGCACCACGAGGGCCTTTTGCAGCTTGTCCATGCGCAGCAGCGCCGCGCCGATGCGCTCCATGCGACGCTTGGGCATGTACATGGACACGACCGCGTCGGGGTCGATGTCGTCGAGGTCCTGGTCGGCCAGCGCCTGCTCCAGCTCCTCGATGCGCACCACGCCGCGGAGGTTGCGTTTTGGCTTGGGCTTGCGGTTGGGCTTGCCAAAGCGCTTGCGGGAGGTGGGAACCTGCTCGAACGCGGAGTCCTCGCCGGGCGCGTCCTCGGCATTGGTGCCGGGCGCGTTCTGCGACGTGTCCTCGGCCTGGTCCTCGACGAAATCCTCGGCCAAATCCTCGGCAGCTTGATCTTTGTTGTCGTTACGTTTGAACAGAGCCATGGCGATCAGATCTTATATTTGGTGCGGATGTAGCCGACGTATTCTTTGACGAGCTCGCGCTCCATGTCGTCGGCATAGCGGAACTGCAGGCCGCAGACGTTGCGGTACAGGCTGCCCTTGGGCGCACGGCGCACCCAGCATACGATGCCCAGCTGCCCGGGCAGCTCGTGGCGCTCGCCCTGCAGGCGGATCGTGGGCATTTGCACGGCCAGGGCCTCGCCCACGTCGGGGTAATCGTTAAGGTAGATGGCCAGGCCACCGGCCGAGACGTCGATGGTCATGGCGTCCTCGGGCTCAGGGGTCGGCGCGTTGTCGCGCTGGTAGGTCAGGCGCATGGCGACCTCAAAACGCTCGTCGCGGCGCCTGACGAAGGTTCGCTGCTCGGCGACTTTGCGCATTTTCCAGTAGGTGCGGATGCCCTTTTTCTCGACCGACTCGGGGTAGCCGGCGAGCACGAACGTCTCCTCGCCCACTTTGTATTGCAGCAGCAGCTTTTGGTTTTCGTCCATGATGAGCGGCTTGCCGGCGAGCATGGGCGCGCTCATAAGAAAGTACGCCTCGTCCAGGTTCTCTTTGTACGTGGCGAGCATGTTGAAGTCGGTTTTTTGGCCCATGGGCACGTCGAATGCCACCTGAAGCTTGGTCCCCGGCGTTATCTGCTGCTCTGCCATGTTTTCTCCCCCAGTCGCGGGCGCCGATATCGTCGTCGTGCGCGATGCACATTGGGCTATTGTAACTGCTTTGCCGCAGGTTTCGATGTGCAGCGCGTGAAATGGCGCGGATGTGAGGCGCGGCAGCCGCTAGCGCATCTGCCCTGCACGCCCTGTTAGTCGATACTTGCGGTTACGGCTCGTCGTCGCGGCCGTAGGCTCTAGCTTGCCCTGCGCGATAAGCGCATTGACGCGCGTCCTAACCTGGGAGACGGTGAGTCCCGTGCATTCTGCCAGTTCACGTGTTCCCAGTTCGCCGTTGCGCTTGAGTGCCGCCACAATTAAGTCCCCGCCATGATCGATTTGCTCAACCTTCGCTCGGTAGAGGACAACCTTAAACCGGTCGAAACCCGGGCAAAACAATGGCTCGGCCAGACCGTGCGCACGCATGGCATCGAGCATCATTGGAATGCCCGATCCGTTGCCTTCGGCAGGAGAGCCCGCACCGTCGGGCAATGGAACAAGCGACATGAGCTTCACAAGCGTCGCATTGCGACATCGGGAGCTGCCGTCAAACAGGTTCTCGCGAGTCTTTCCTCCGTATAGGCCGCCGGGGTTCACCACCTCGATACGATCGTCAAAAACGTCGACGGCGATCGATTGCCCACAGAACCGATCCCCGTATTCCCTGTGGATAACCGCGTTGGCGATTGCCTCACGCAGGACCTCCTCGGGAATCTCCAGCGAGTCGATACGCGAAATGCCTTGAACGGTCGAGGTGCGACGCAGGTTTTTGGCGACAGCCGCGACAGCATCCGAAATCATCTCGCCCAAAGTTCCCTCGCAGATCGTACGGTCCATGAACCTCAACGACCCCGCCGCGCCCTTCTGCGTTCCGGCATAGACCGCCACATCGATAAAGAGCTTGGGATAGAACTGCTGAGGATAGGCACCCGCAGCCAGGAGCCCGGCTTTAGTGACATTGCCCTGGGAGTCGAGGAAATTCAGGCGCTCCAGCTTCGTTTTCTTGTCCGGCGCGCCGCGCATCGCACGGGGCGTCAGTGAGAAAGCACGCTCTATCGTGCGGTCGACCAGGGCCTCGTCAAGATCGCCTGCGACCGCGCCGGGCACTGCATCGCGATCACTGGGGCTCGTCCGTTCATACGATGACAAGGACAGGACCTCGGTCGACGAGAGCGGAACATCTTTGTCATCGATGCGTTTGTAGCTGCCGCCCTGGGCGCCGCGCTCTATCACATAGCAGGGCTTGCTCGACGGGTCGAGCTCCTCAATCGTGATGACCAGAACCACGGTGCCCCGAAGCTCCACGCGCTCAATAGTGTATTTGGGCGGATTGGCCAGTTTTCCGCGACCGCCGGCATCGCCCATGCCCGCCACGAATTGGTTGAGCACTTTCTCGGTCTCAAAGTTTGCAACTGGGACAAAACCCGCGCGCTCGCTCACTCCGAGCACGATAATGCCGCCGGCAGTGTTTGCGAAAGCGCTGACCGTTTCCCATACGTCGCGGGAAAGCGCCGTAGCGCTCTCTTTCACTTCGACGCTAAGGTCATCCGAGCCCATGCGCTTTAATGACTCGAGCAGGCCGGCCAGCTCGCTTTCGTTCATCTGCATGTCCTTTCGCTCGGTCCTGCGGGTGTGCCGCGGATGGATTTCTCTCGTCTCTCAGCTATCTCTCGTAATTATCTCTCATCTTACTGCTATCTCTCATATTAGAGATAAGTGAGAGATGAAAGATAAGATGTCTGCCATCTGTTTCATTTAAACATGTTTTTACTGGTAGAACAATAAGTATTGAGACAATACCATGATTGCCTGTCTCTTTGCTGCTCAGTTATCTCTCGTAATTATCTCTCGTCTTTCAGCTATCTCTCGTGTTAGTGACGAATGAGAGATGAAAAATACCTGGGTGATGCACGAGCAGGACCTTTGCCCAATCCGCTGGCATCGTCTTCAGTTCGCCGCAGAGCCGCGGCCCCATATGGGTATACTCTCGAGGATTCGACTCGATTCGCCCCCGCTGGGGCGTCAAAGGAGACTGCATATGCCCACCACCCCAACCGACCCGCGCGCCGCTGCCGCCGCGCTGCTGGTGCCCGGCACCACCTGCCATGGCTTTGCCGTCGAGCGCTGCGAGACCGTGCCCGAGCTCGACTCGGACGCCTACGTGCTGCGCCACACCGCATCGGGCGCTCGCCTGCTGTACCTGGCATGCGACGACGAAAACAAGGCCTTTGCCATTGGCTTTAAGACGCCGCCGGCCGATTCCACCGGCGTGTTCCATATTCTTGAGCACTCGGTGCTGTGCGGATCGGCCAAATTCCCCGTCAAGGAGCCGTTTGTCGACCTGATCAAGAGCTCCATGCAGACGTTCCTCAACGCCATGACCTACCCCGACAAGACCATCTACCCCGTTGCCACCACCAACGAGCAGGACCTGTACAACCTGATGGACGTGTACCTGGACGCGGTGTTCAACCCGGCCATCTATACCAAGCCCACCATTTTTGAGCAAGAGGGCTGGCACTACGAGCTGGACCTGCCGGAGAGCGCCGAGGGCGAGGACAACGGCAGCTCCGCGAGCCTGCGCGAGGGCACGCTGCGCTATAACGGCGTGGTGTTCAACGAGATGAAGGGCGCCCTTTCCGACCCCATGAGCGTGCTGGACGACGCCGTCAACGCCGCGCTCTATCCCGACACCGCCTATGCGCACGAGAGCGGCGGCGACCCGCGCGCGATTCCCGCGCTCACCTACGAGCAGTTCCTGGACACGCACGCGCGCCACTACAATCCTTCCAACTCCTACATCACGCTCTACGGCGACCTGGACGTGGACCGTGCACTGGCCTTTTTGGACGAGCGCTACCTGTCACAGCCGAGCGCCGCAAGCCGCCGCATGGATGCAGCCGTTGCCGCCGGCGAGGACCCGTCCACGCTGGCGCCCAATCCGCTGGGCGTGCAGGCGCCCGTGACCTGCGAGTATAAGCGCGTCGAGATGACCACCACGCCCGAAAACGCCCTGGTGGGCCTGGGCCTCGTGCTGGGCAGCGCGCTCGACCGCAAGCGCACGATCGCCGCAGATATCCTGTTCGAGGCGCTGCTGGGCTCCAACGAAGCGCCGGTTAAGAAGGCCATTCTAGCCGCCGGCCTGGGCGGCAACGTGGTGAGCTACACCGCGGCCGAGAGCCTGCAGCCCTACGAGCTCATCATGTTGCAAAACGCGCAGCCCGGCGTGGCGCGCGAGCTGCGCCGCGTGTTCCAGGACGCCTGCCGCGACCTGTGCGAGCGCGGCGTTCCGCGCGAGCGCCTGGAAGCTATCATCAGCAGCAACGAGTACGACCTGCGCCAGCGCGACTACGGTATCGCCGACGGCGTGGCCATTGCGTGCGACGCGCTGAGCACCTGGCTCTACGATGACGACGCCGCGACACTGGCGCTCAAGTATGGCCCCGGTGTACGAGGAGCTGCGCGGCGAGCTGGACAGAAGCTACTTTGAGGACCTTCTGCGCGAGCTGGTGCTGGAAAACGACCACATGGCACTGGTCGAGCTGGTGCCGGTGGACGCCG
>ENA-OQOA01000732-OQOA01000732.1-human-gut-metagenome-genome-assembly--contig:-NODE-732-length-12671-cov-2.837851_pt1 | contig 12671 bp, 15 predicted proteins | sample MGYA00242633_ERZ504888 | MGnify/ENA primary metagenome ERZ504888 (study PRJEB26092, sample SAMD00036372) | human gut metagenome | host: Homo sapiens | study: EMG produced TPA metagenomics assembly of... | reverse complement strand
TATAATGGACAGATGTAATATATAATATTTTAACAAAAAATTAAAAACAATAAAATACTAAGAAAAAATATATAATATAATAACAAAATATATTATAAAAGATAAAAATAAAGAAATTTCAAAAAATAACAAAGATATATTGACAATTCAATCTGCTAGTGTTATTGTATAGTTGTACAAAATAAAGGATAGAAATTAAGCAAGGGCGCTTACCGACAGGATAAGTTTCCCTTGCTTTTCTTTTATTATTTAAAGTTTATCAATGAAAAAGATAAACAAAAATCTGGCCCAGAGAAGTTAAATAACTAATAACATCATGAGGAGGAAGCAGATATGAGATTAAAAGACACAGGATTAACAAGTCAGGATATTAAAGATAAAGTAAACAAATATATGATCGAGACATACGAGCGTTTTGATTTCCTTGCGGAGAGAGCAAAAGATATGTATATGTACGATGAAAATGGTGAGGAATATCTTGATTTCTATGCAGGAATCGCAGTAAATAACGCAGGAAGCTGTAATGAAAAGGTTGTAGCAGCAGTTAAAGATCAGGTTGGCGACATCATGCATACATTCAACTATCCATACACAATTCCTCAGGCACTGCTTGCTGAAAAAGTATGTGAAACGATTGGAATGGATAAGATCTTCTATCAGAACTCTGGTACAGAGGCAAATGAAGCAATGATCAAGATGGCTCGTAAATACGGAATCGAAAAATACGGACCAAACCATTATCATATCGTAACAGCGAAGATGGGATTCCATGGAAGAACATTCGGAGCAATGTCAGCAACAGGACAGCCGGGAAATGGATGTCAGGTCGGATTTGGACCAATGACTTATGGATTCTCATACGCACCATATAATAACCTTCAGGCATTTAAAGATGCATGTACAGAAAATACGATCGCGATTATGATCGAGCCAGTACAGGGTGAAGGTGGTGTTCATCCAGCAACACAGGAATTCATGAAAGGATTAAGAGAATTTTGTGATGAAAATGATATGTTACTCTTGATCGATGAAGTTCAGACAGGATGGTGTCGAACAGGTGCAGTGATGTCTTATATGAACTATGGAATCAAACCAGACATCGTATCCATGGCAAAAGGCTTAGGTGGAGGAATGCCGATCGGAGCAATCTGTGCAACAGCAGAAGTTGCTAAAGCATTTACACCTGGATCTCATGGAACAACATTTGGTGGACATCCAGTCAGCTGTGCAGCAGCATTAGCAGAAGTTAATGAACTGATCGATCGCGACTTGGCTGGAAATGCAAAGAAAGTTGGAGATTACTTTGCTGAGAAATTAAAAGGACTTCCTCATGTAAAAGAGGTCAGACACCAGGGATTATTAACAGGTATCGAATTTGATGACACATTAAACGCAGTTGATATTAAACATGCATGTTTTGATCGAAAACTGTTAGTTACAGCCATCGGAAGCAGTGTGATCCGTACAATCCCACCATTGATCGTAACAGAAGAAGAATGTGATAAAGCATTTGCGATCATGAAGGAGGCTGTAGAATCCTTAGCATAAAATAATATCTTTGAAAAAAGATCAAAATATCAGGGAGGAATGTAAATGAAACATTTTATCATAAATATCGGATGTGAATACGGAAGTGGTGGTCCGGACATTGGAAAGATGGTTGCCGAATCACTTGGAATTCCATTTTACGACAGAGATTTAGTAGATCAGGTCGTAGAGAAACTTGGAGTTGACAGGGATCTGGTAGAAAAAGCCGATTCCGGAGAAGAAAATGTCAAATATGAATTTGACACAACCTTTGGACCAAGATATGCGAATCTTACAAACCGTGTTATTTACACACAGTTTGAGGTTATTCATAAACTGGCGGCAAAATCATCTTGTGTCATTATCGGAAGATGTAGTAACTATATATTAAAAGACAGGGATGACTGCTTAAATATCTTTGTATATGCACCAGAAGAATATAAAGTGAAACATATCATGGAACAAAAAGGTGTATCACAAAAAGAGGCACAAAAACTTGTAAAATATAATGATGGGATGCTGAAATCAAGATATGAATATATGACAAGTTCTGATATGAGAGATTGCCGTACCAGACATATGATGATCGATTCTAGTATTCTTGGACTTGAAAAAACAGCAAATATATCATGCAGTTAATTGACCTGCGATTTGAAAACTAAATAAATACATTTACATTCTAACAAAGGCGTTAAGAGATAAGGATCTTTTAGCGCCTTTTTTCTTTCGAAACTTTAAACAGAATGTGAGGCAAGAAAGGAATGATATATAATGGAAAAGAAAAAATCGGAATTTGACAAAGTATTTAGTGCATGGGACATTCTTGTCATTGCATTTGGCGCTATGATCGGTTGGGGATGGGTTGTTTCAACCGGAGACTGGATCGGTCGAGGTGGAGTTTTAGGAGCTGTCATCGGTTTTGCGATCGGTGGTATCATGGTATTCTTTGTAGGACTTACTTATGCAGAACTTACTGCAGCAATGCCACAGTGTGGAGGAGAACATGTATTTAGTTACAAGGCAATGGGACCGGTTGGTTCATTTATCTGTACGTGGGCGATCATTTTAGGATATGTCAGTGTTGTATGTTTTGAAGCATGTGCACTTCCTACAATTATCACTTATATTTATCCTGGATTCTTAAAAGGATATCTGTATACTGTTGCAGGATTTGATATTTATGCATCATGGCTTGCAGTTGCGATGATCGTAGCATTTTTTATCACATTTATCAATATCAAAAGGTGCGAAGACAGCTGCAACTTTACAGACAGTTTTAACAGTGATCATCGGTGGAGTTGGAATCCTTCTGATCGTAGCATCTGTAGTCAGTGGAGATGCCAGCAATTTAACACCACAATTATTTGCAGGAGATAGTGCGTCAACTACTATGAAAGCGATCATGAGTGTTGCGGTTATGACACCATTCTTCTTTATTGGATTTGATGTTATCCCACAGGCAGCAGAAGAGATCAATGTACCGCTTAAAAAAATCGGTATGATCATGATCTTATCTATCGTACTAGCAGTTGCATTTTATGCGCTGATCATCTTAGGTGTTGGTTATGTTATGAGTCCATCTGATATTTCATCTTCACAGGCAGGATCAGGACTTGTTACAGCTGATGCAATGGCAAAAGCATTTCACAGCAGTATCATGTCAAAAGTATTGATCGTCGGTGGTATGTGTGGAATCGTTACAAGTTGGAACTCCTTTTTAATTGGTGGTAGCCGTGCAATGTATTCCATGGCTGAATCTTATATGATTCCAAGAACTTTCCGTAAATTACATAAAACACACAAAACACCAGTGAATGCATTATACTTGATCGGTGGATTATCCATATTAGCTCCATTATTTGGACGTAAAATGTTAGTATGGATCGTCGATGCAGGTAACTTTGGATGCTGTCTTGCATACTGTATGGTTTCCTTATCTTTCATCATCTTAAGAAAGAAAGCACCAGAAATGGCACGTCCATACAAAGTAAAACATTATAAGATTGTTGGTGTACTGGCAGTCTTAATGTCAGGATTTATGGTCGCGATGTATATTATCCCAGGATCAGGGTCAAACCTTGTACCACAGGAATGGGCAATGGCTGGTGGATGGGCTATTCTTGGAATTATCTTCTTCATTGTATGTAAATTAAAATACAAAGAAAAATTTGGATCTCACATCGATGTTGCCGTTGATGATGAAGATATCACATCAGAAGAAGATCGTACATTTGAAGATGCACTTGGAGCTGTTAACACAGCAGAAAATGTAGTAGAAGTACAGCCAGCAATTAACTTTAACTACTTCCTTCCAGTCAATATTGCATTTGGAAGCGGTAAAGTCTTAGAAACAGGAGAGCTTACAAAACCATATGGTAAGAAAGCACTGATCGTAACTGGAAGAAGCAGTGCAAAGAAATCTGGTTTATATGATAAAGTAGCAAACAGCCTGTCTAAAGCAGGAATTGATCATGTATTATTTGATAAAGTCGCACAGAATCCATTAATAACAACGGCGATGGAAGGCGCTGATTTTGCCAAGGCAAATGGATGTGATGTCGTTGTAGCGATCGGTGGCGGAAGCATCATGGACTGTGCAAAAGCAATCGCATTCTTAAGTATCAATGACGGTGATATCAACGATTACATTTATAACAGATTACAAAGTGATAAAGCATTACCATTGATCTTAATTCCTACAACATGTGGAACAGGATCCGAAGGAAATGGATTTGCAGTTCTTACAAATCCGGAAAATGGAGACAAGAAATCCTTACGTTGCAATGCGATCGTTGCAAAAGTATCCATTGTTGATCCAGAATGCATGATGACAATGCCAAAACATGTACTTGCATCTGTCGGATTCGATGCATTATGTCACTGCATGGAAGCATACACGTCAAAGATCGCACAGCCATTTACAGATGCTCTAAGTTTATACGCGATGGAACTGATCGTAGGAAACCTTGTCAAAGTATATAAAGGTGAAGGCGGCAAAGAAGCATGGGAGAAAATCACACTGGCATCAACGATCGGTGGAATGGTCATCAATACAGCAGGTGTCACTCTGGCACATGGAATGGAACATCCAGCCAGCGGACTAAAAGATATCGTCCACGGACAAGGACTTGCAGCATTAACACCAGTAATTGTAGAAGCATCCCATAAAGGAAACCATTTCAAATTTGCTAAGATCGCAAGAATCTTTGGCGGGGTTACCGCAGAAGATCTTGCTGGTAAATTAAGAAGTCTGTTAAAAGATATCGACCTTGCTTGTACACTATCTGACCTTGGATTATCCGAAGAAGATATTCCTTGGATGGCAGAGAACTGTATGAAAGTATCTGCGGCAAGTATTCAGAACAATCCGGTTGTATTTACACAGGAAGAAATTGCTGAGATATACAGGAAAGCAATGTAGGATAGTTTATTATCTATAGGCTATTGAGTATGTAGAAAAATGAAAATATAAGAAATATGAAAGATATGATATGAAAAGACAGTTTCGTGTCATATCTTTTTTTGATAAAATATAAAAGGATTAGGAAGAAGCTTATCATGATAGAAAGGAAAATCCAATGAATGATCAGTTTATACAAGGCGTAATATTTGACTGGAATAAAATAGATGATGACAGTTATCTAAAAACAAATAGAAGCATTAAAAAATATTGAAAGGCTAGAATTTAAAAATTCAATCAATTTCTTCGTTGGAGAAAATGGAAGTGGAAAGTCCACCTTATTAGAAGCAATTGCCATAGCTCATGGATTTAATCCAGAAGGTGGAACGAAAAACTATGTATTTTCTACGCATGATACACACTCCGAATTATGCGATGCCATCAGAGTTGTAAAAGGATATCGGAAGGAAAAATGGGGATATTTTCTTAGAGCAGAAAGTTTCTATAATGTTGCAACGAAGGAAGAAGAATATGGTGGAATAGATTCAGCCAGATATCATGAGAGATCACACGGAGAAGGTTTCTTGGCATTAGCACAAAATAATCTACAGCCCAATGGATTGTATCTTTTTGATGAGCCAGAAGCGGCATTATCACCACAAAGACAATTAACATTATTAATGGAGATATATAAATGTGCAAGAAAAGGAGCACAGTTCTTTATTGTTACACATTCACCGATTTTACTAGGAATTCCAGACGCTGACATTTATTGTTTTGATGATGGTAGGATTCATTTATGTGAGTATGAGGAGACGGAAAGTTATCAGATTACGGAGATGTTTATAAATAATCGGGAAGTATTATTGGATAGACTTCTAAAAGAATAGATGTAGAAATTCATAATTCATGCTATACTTAAAAATAACAGATTAAATAAAAGAGGTGAGATAAAATCATGGAAAATGAAACATATATAAAACGATTAAAAGACAGACTGCAAATAGAATTTAAAAACAGGATCGAAGCGGAGTATACGGTTTTACACAGAGGAGTATGGCGTATAATTCCAATCGAATTGAAGGAAGTACCTTAACAGAGAAACAGACAGCAAGTATGTTTGAAACAGGAATTTTATATGTGGATGATCCAGACATGATTTTTCGAACAAAAGATATAGAAGAAATGAATGGTCATTTCAAAATGTTTAATTATGTAATGAAATGTATGGAAAAACCTTTGTCAGAAGATATCATAAAAATATGCATAAAATTTAAAGGAAGGTGTTTTGAAGATCGAGCAAATGGATATGCAATTGGTGGGTGGAGAAAGCGTGCAAACAGAGTCAGTGATATCCAGACAGCATTGCCACAAGAAGTTCCAGAAAAAGATTCATCAGTTATTAGAAAAGTATCATAAACGCAGAGAAAAATTACATTATACGATATTGCTAAAATTTCATGGCACAGTTTGAGAATATTCACCCATTTCAGGATGGAAATGTACCATTGAGATACCAACAACAAATAGCGGCATAACAGCAGCAAACAACTTCATATCACATAAATACAGTTAAATAACATATAGAATTAGGAATACTTGAAAAACGGTATTCCTTTTTATTCCAGACGTTTAGAAATGAGCGTCTATTTTTTTACCCAAATGAAAAGGAGAATCAAAAAATGAATAAGATATTGAAACGATTGCTTACAGGTGTTCTTACTCTCGCAACCGTCTTTACTGCTCTACCCACAACTGTTGTCCATGCTGCGGAAACACAATACTGGACAGAATCGGAGGAACGTGTCGGCATTGTTGAGAAAGTAATGAATGATGGTTCTATCGGCTCTACATTTAATGAGGGGCATATGACCGTTGAGGGCGAGGACGCTTATTGTATCGACATCAACACAGGCTTTAAGAATGGATATAAGACCAGAAGTGACGCAAGTACACGCATGACTGCCTACCAGATAGAGGACGTTGCTTTATCTCTTGAATACGTCAAACAGTATACGAAAAGCCATACAGGATTGAGCAGCCAGCACGCCTACCTTTTAAGACAGCTTGTAGTCTGGCAGAGATTGAGCGTCCATCTTGGGTGGAGCTGTGACAATGTACGAGCTTCCTATGATGAAATCTCAAAATCCGTGCAAGATGAAGTATTCGCCGGAGCGAAAGCCTTTGTAAGAGAAAATAAAGGACGCTATGACTGTTACGGTTATATCTACACTGGTGAGGGGCAGGATTTAGGACAGTTCTTCGCAGAGCTGGCTGTCGGCAATGGCAAGATTCAGAAATCTTCCAGTAATACCACAGTCACAAACGGGAATGACTGCTATTCTCTCTCTGGTGCGACTTATGGTGTCTATTCTGATAAAGGCTGCACGAAATCTGTTGCCACACTTACGACAAATGCCAATGGTAATACGGACACTGTGGAATTAAGAGCTGCGACATACTATGTGAAAGAAACGAAAGCTCCAAAGGGATTCCAGTTAGATAAGAACGTCTATACTATGACGGTCAAGGTTAATGAAACTACGACTTTAAAAGTCAGCGACAAACCAAAAGTCACTGACACTTTGGTTGAGCTTTTCAAGATTGATATGGAAATTTCCAAAGCTACGCCACAGGGTAACGCTTCTTTAGAGGGTGCGGAGTTCGTCTGGAAGTATTATGACGGTTACTATACAAAAGACAATCTTCCATCAGAACCAACACGCACATGGACGACAAAGACAATCGCTGAAAAAGACAGCAACAATGAAGTCCATTACATCACAAGATTAGCCGATTCCTACAAGGTATTGGGTGACAGCTTCTATACACAGAATGGTACTATCTGCTTGCCGCTTGGTACTATCACTGTAGAAGAAAAGACAGCTCCAAACGGTTACTTATTGGAGGGTGCTTATATGCAGGCTGCCGGAAGTTCTGAACAGATAAAAGGTGTCTATGTGGCACAGATTACAGAAGATGGTGAGCTTGCAGCGTTAAGCGGCAGCAACCAGTATTCCGTATTAGACAAGGTTATCCGTGGCGGTGTCAAAATCCAGAAACGTGACCTTGAAACCAAAGATACAAAAGCACAAGGCGGTGCGACTTTGAAAGATACTGCCTTTGAAATCATTTCCTTAAATGATAACGCTGTCTTGGTAGATGGCAAGTTATACAACAAGAATGAAGTCGTCAAAACAATCCATACTGGCGTTGACGGTATCGCTACAACTGCCGCCGATACATTACCATACGGAAAATACCGTATTGAGGAAAGCAACGCCCCAGAGGGATATTTGACGGACGGTGCAAAACCGATTGAATTTGAAATCACAGAAGATGGAAAAATCGTGGATTTAACAGATGAAGCACATTCCATCTACAACCAGATTAAGCGTGGAGATATTGAGGGTGTAAAAATCGGTGCTGGCACTCACAAGCGACTTGCGAATGTTCCCTTTAGGATCACAAGCAAGACGACTGGTGAGAGCCATATCATTGTGACAGACGCAAACGGTCAGTTTTCCACTTCCTCTGATTGGGTATCTCATAAGCAGAATACCAACGCCGGAAAGACCAGTGAGGACGGTATCTGGTTCGGTACTTCCACACCAGACGACAGCAAAGGTGCATTGCTCTATGATACTTACACAATCGAAGAATTACGCTGCGATTCCAACAAGGGAATGACGCTAATTCCGGCATTTGATGTAGTGGTGTCAAGAAATAAAGTAGTCGTGGATTTAGGTACGCTTACAGATGAATACGAGCCAGAAATCACTATCCATACGACTGCCACAGATAAGGTGACAGGTGAAAAATCAATCGTTGCTGGAAAGAACGTGACTATCGTTGATACTGTGACTTTAGATGGTTTGACAAAAGGCACAAAATATCAGTTGAAAGGCTGGCAAATGGTGAAGTCTGAAAACGCACAGCTTTGATTGACGGTAAACCTGTGGAAAGTAATTACACATTCACTGCGAAAAATCAGAAATGGAAGTTGAGGTTTCCTATACGTTCAATGCTTCTGCTCTTGGAGGAAAAGACCTTGTGACATTCGAGGAATTGTACAACTTATCCAATCCAGACGAGCCTATCAAAGTGGCAGAACACAAGGACATTGAGGATGAGGGGCAGACCGTGACTATCGAAGAACGAGTGATTGAAATTCATACCAACGCTGCCGACAAAGCCACAGGTAAAAAGATGATTGTTGCTGGTAAAGAGGTAACTGTCATTGATACGGTCACTTTAGATGGTTTGGAAAAAGGTCAACTTATCAACTCAAAGGCTGGCAGATGGTGAAGTCTGAAAACGCACAGCTTTTGATTGACGGTAAACCTGTAGAAAGTGACTATACCTTTACTGCAAAAGATTCTAGCATGGAAGTCCAGATTGCCTTTACATTCAATGCCAGTGAGCTTGCAGGAAAAGACCTAGTAACATTCGAGGAATTATACGATTTATCCAATCCAGATGAGCCTACAAAGGTGGCAAAACACAAGGACATTGAGGACGAAGGGCAAACGGTGACGATTACGGAACGTATTATCACTATGCACACAACTGCCACAGACAAGGTAACAGGTGAAAAGACGATTAAAGCAGACAACAAAGTAACGATTGTCGATACGGTTACTTTAGACGGTTTGGAAAAAGGCGTGAAATATACTCTTAAAGGTTGGGAAATGGTGAAGTCTGAAAATGCAGAACTTCTGGTGAATGGTAAAACGTGTGGAAAAATGACCTTACTTCACCGCCACAGACAGTCAGATGGAAGTTCAGATTGAATTTACGTTCAATGCTTCGGAACTTGGCAGTAAAGAGCTTGTGACGTTTGAAGAATTGTACGATACGTCCAATTCAGACGAGCCTACCAAGGTAGCAGAACATAAAGATATCAAGGACGATGGGCAGACTGTGACGGTCAAAGAAAACCAGAATCCCCTACGACCCCAGAAGAACCTAGTACACCAACAAAAACAAGCAATTCACCAAAAACAGGTGACAATACGCCATTTGTCGCATTATTCGCTATGATGGGAATTTCTGCTGCTGGTTTTATCTTTGCCGGATATAAGAGATTCCGCAGAGTAAAGAAATCTAACTGACACGGGAGGTAACAGCTTATGAAAGCAATGCCCCGTTCACCGCCTATCATGGAAACGTCAGTCTGTAGCTGACACTATATCTAACTTCTGCTTGATTAGGATTTATCTTTCTGAATGGGGATTGTCAAGGGTGCTTTCAGCACAACGCTTGCCCTTGATAATTCACAGGCAGACAGATATTATCCCGACAGCAGAATGACAAAATTAACACTAAAAATATAGAAAGAAAAGAGGTAAATAATTTATGGAATTAAAACACGTTATCCCGAATATGGAAAAGACGTTCGGAAATTTGGAATTTGCAGGTGAGAATAAGGTGGAACAGCGTAGGATCAACGGACGTATGACGGTAGTTTCCCGTAGCTTCAACCTTTATTCGGACGTACAGAGAGCAGATGATATTATCGTGGTGCTGCCTGCTTCTGCTGGTGAGAAGAACTTTGAATCAGAGGAAAAGGTAAAACTTATCAATCCCAAAATCACCGCAGAGGGTTACAAAATCGGCACTAGAGGATTCACAAACTATATCCTGTCAGCAGACGATATGGTGAAAGCGTAAGGAGGTAGAAACATTATGAGATTAGCAAACGGAATCATTATTGATAAGGAAAAAACATTCGGAGTATTGAAATTCTCGGCGTTGCGTCGCGAGATACATATGCAGAATGAGGACGGTACGGTTTCTGAAGAAATCAAGGAACGTACCTACGATTTGAAATGTAAAGAACAGGGGCGCATGATACAGGTAAGTATTCCGGCTTCTGTTCCGTTAAAGGAATTTGACTACAACGCAGAGGTGGAAATCATCAATCCTGTGGCTGATACGGTGGCAACCGCTACATTTCAAGGCGCAGACGTTGACTGGTATATCAAGGCAGATGATATTGTGTTAAAGGGTAAAATAAAATCAAATGGCAACTAATAATATACTACCAAAAAATAATAGTATAGATAAAAATTATCTGATATAATCATTTATAGAAAGTGGGTGATTATATGAGTAAAAAAGCAAAAAGTTTTGAAGAATTTTATTCTAAAAATAAAGATGATATTTTGGATATTGATATTGTAGCTGATTATGCAGAGTCCCATGATGGGGATACTACACCATTTGATAAAGATATGTTTTGTCCAGAATGTAAACAAGCAGAATTGAGTTTTGTTCATAAAACTTCTAAACGTCGTGCTCATTTAAGAAGAATTAAAAGCTCAAATCATAAAGATGGCTGTTCATATAACTATGAATATGCTTCCAAAAAGACAGTCAAAAAATATGTAGATTCTTTAAATTATGAGGAAATACAAGATAAGTTAAATTCAATTATGAATATGTTATGCCGAAAACATAATACAAAAAAGACAACCAGTAATGATAATGAGGATTTAACGAAAAAAAGAAAGAATCCTATGCTTATCCCAGAACGAAAAGATTGCGAAACTGTTTTAAGAGCATTGCAACGAAAAAGACTTAATGGCTGGATTGACGAATCAGATGGTGAAGATTTTTGCGTATTCTATGGCAAAGTAAAATTAAAAGTTATAGAAAAAGAAAAAATAGCGATGACCCAAAAAAGACTTATAAATATTACCTACTACAAATATATACCCAAAATAAAAAAGGCGAATGGAAATTCAGAACAAGTTTATATCGAGGTAATATGCGAGATTTAGTAAATGAAGAAGTAATGTATAATATTGTAATGATTGGACACTTGGATTTTCAATTTAAGCCATTTACAATCAAATTAGCAAATAAAAACGCTATCAAATATCGTGAAGCATAGTTATAGAGCAGTAGATTCTACAGAATTTACTGCTTTTTCTATATCCAAAGGAATGTTTATGAATTTACTGAAATATAAAGGAAAACATATTCGAGTCAGTGACAAATCATTGGTTTTTCGTTTCTCGGCTGGTTCACTGTTCCTGCTGTTCCTTGCGGTGATTATGCTGCTGAACCTAAAGTCAATCCTCACTACTGACTGGAAATCGGTCAGCTTTCTACAAGATGGCAACGTCCATTTAGTAGTCACACCATATAGGATAGTGACTATTGTTGTGGCGGCTCTGGTCTGTGTGCTGGCTGCCCTTTTCTATCGCAGATTCCAGTATGACAGAGTGAAGCAGCTCTTTCACCGTCAAAAGCTGGCTCGTATGCTGCTGGAAAATGGCTGGTATGAATCAGAATCCACACAGGACAGCAGCTTTTTCAAGGATTTGCCAGCCACTACCAAAAAAGAGAAAATCACCTATTTTCCTAAAGTGTATTACCGTATGGAGCATGGACTTTTATATATCCGTACAGAAATCACATTGGGGAAATATCAAGAGCAGCTTTTACACTTGGAAAAGAAACTGGAAACAGGCTTGTACTGTGAGCTGGTTTCCAAAGAGCTGAAAGACAGCTATGTGGAATATGTGCTGCTCTATGATACGATTGCGAACAGAATCACTATCAATGAGGTACAGGCTGAACATGGCAGCTTGCGTCTGATGAAAAATGTCTGGTGGGAGTATGACAAGCTCCCACATATGCTAATTGCTGGCGGCACTGGTGGTGGTAAAACCTACTTTATCCTTACTATCATTGAAGCTCTGCTCCGCAGCAATGCGGTCATGTATATTTTAGA
>ENA-OQOA01000731-OQOA01000731.1-human-gut-metagenome-genome-assembly--contig:-NODE-731-length-12673-cov-2.660609_pt1 | contig 12673 bp, 14 predicted proteins | sample MGYA00242633_ERZ504888 | MGnify/ENA primary metagenome ERZ504888 (study PRJEB26092, sample SAMD00036372) | human gut metagenome | host: Homo sapiens | study: EMG produced TPA metagenomics assembly of... | reverse complement strand
TATTATTATATATAATAAAAAACAATCCACATTATTACTATCAAACTTTTAAGCATAGCTAAAGAAATATTTGTGGAAAAAGGGATAACAAAATACGGTAAAAACAACCAAATAAAACATAAAACCTATTTGATAATTCGTCTTGCCTCAAATTGAGTAAAATAAAAACAGACAAAAAGACAAATACATTATAAAATTTATATAGTCCATCATTATATTTGACTCTTTTCAAATTCAACACAATAATAGCAACTACAATAAAAAGTAATATGCCAATTTGATGAATAGGAAGCTTTCCAAGTTCATATCTTGTATCTTCAGAAGCCCTAGACAAAATATAATCTAAAAATACGATTTTACCGCTAATAAACGTCAATAACAAAGATGCTATTGATTGATAATTAGACAATATAATTACGAAAAAGCAACATAATTATTATACTTTTCTTATTCATGTACGGATTCATAAACCTAAATAAAAACATCATAGGAATAAAAAGAAAGTTGTACTATGTATTAAAGGAATCATAAATATTAGCCAGTATTTTACTTACTATAAAAAAACATGCCACTAAAATATAAAACAAAATAGCCCCTGCTAAAACTTGTCTGAACAAATGAACGGATAAAGAAAATAAAACAGGATTGAAAAAAGAAATAGAATACTTACAACTATCTGTGTAGTATTCAATTTTAAAAACCTGCAAACTTTATACAGTGAAAGAAAATACAAATTATATATGAGAAAAGAGAAGAGAAAAACGAATGCTTTTTGGTTCCCTCCTAAAATATGATAAGAAAAATATGAGAAAACGGCATAAGCCGGTTCTTTAAGACTTTCAACTCCGGCTTTATATTTATTCCAGTAAAATAAATATTCATACAAAGGCATATCACCAGCAGCGGAAAAATATTCTAAATAAGATTCTAAATCATTGACGGGAACTTTTGTTACATTAATAAGAGACACATAAGCAGATAATATCATTCCTAAAAATACATGATTAACTTTACATGATTTACCAGATAAGAAAAATAAAATCAGCAGTGATGCGACTGTTGGATTTAGAATAAATAAAATAGAAAAAACTACCTTATAATTCAATGATAAATGAGATTGGGAATACAATATATTCATTGTAAATAAAGAGATTTTATACCATTTTAATTCCATATTTTCCTCTATTTGTTGATATTGTCTTTTCATTTTCTTATCACAAAAAGCAAGCTTTATATTAAAAAAATAAGCTTGAGGATAGAGCCTATAAAGAGTATTCATCGCCATAGAGTAAAACCCCACAACCATAAAGGGAGTTATATCGTTTATAAGAAAATTGAGTTCGACTGGAAAACTAGTAGACATTATTGAAATCCCATTCTCTTTCATCAGGCTATTAAGCTCTTTATTGTTTAAATCCATTCTATGTGGACAATAATATATAAATTGATTGGGATATTTATTTTTCAGATAACTAATCAATCGGGTTAAATGCAACTCAACAGAATTTTTCTCATCCAAAAAATGATTCAAAGAGCGAGAATTTGTTCCTATAATATATATACCATCCTTTTCATTTATTTTGTTCCGATTTATAAGTACATGAGAAAAATCGTTTTTCTTAATATTTGCTCGCAAATCTTCATATTCGAAAAATGTAAAAAAATTATTCAACAAACATCTTTTTTTATAAACAGAAAACCAGAAAACAAGCTACGCAAAGTATTTGTTACAGAATCAAAAGTGACATAATAAGACTTTTGCTTTATTGCATTAATTGTCTGATTTCCATCGTCTAAAAATGTAATTACTGCTCGATTTGATCCTATTATTGATGCCATCATTCTTTGCCCTGCATCAAAAAAATTACCACACAAGATATAATTATACTTATTACAAAGTTCAGATTTCAATAACGGAAAATAATCTTTAAGCTTAGGATATCTACACACTATATAATCTATATTATAAAGTCCTAACACATTAGCACTTATCTCCTCACTTTTATCATCATTGCTAAAAGATAATAGATAAAAAGTATAATCTTCAATAATATTACTTCGTAAATATTCAATGGCACACAAAACCTGAAAAGGAGATCTACAGATTATTGCTAGTTCATTGTTTTCTTTCCTTAAAAACATATTTAAACATCTTTATATAGTATAAATCAAAATAGAATACACTAAAATCAATCATATTTCCTTTCCATACTATTATATACCAAAATATACATTTTCTTAAAGCCACAAATGCTCCTGCAGTAAACAATTCATCCTTTTTCTATATTCTATAATTACAAGAACACACTTTAACATAATTGCAACACTCCAAGACATCACAAATTAAAAAAAGGTTTCTAAACCATTTTCTCCATTTGAATTGCATTTTTGTTAATGATAAAACTTTAAGACCTTGAATATATAACTTTTATATCCCCACATAAACAAACAAGTCAGTATAAAAAAACAGGAATTTTAATCCATAAATTCATTTCTCCACCAAATACATATTGATAAACCGCCATTAAAAGCAGCAATAAAAAGAAAGGTTTGATAAAGCGTATACTTTGTGGAACATAAGTTTTAAGAACATATCTATTTATCAAATATGCCACAGCATATAAAATAAAATAAGAAATGCAGAATGAGAGTGCTACACCTAAAATATAGAAGCGGTCAATCAGCAGGTGATTCAACAAAATGTTACTGATACCACTAATTAAAATGGCTACAGCATTCCATATAGTACGCTTGGCAAAACCAGTACTTCGTAGATATACATAAGACCATTGATAGAAAACATAGCCAATTATTAATATAGGCAGCAAATACATACCGCTCAAGAACTCAGGACGTGCCATGATTAATGCTATTTCATTGCCAAACATAGTCAATCCCATTGCACCAATTAATGTGGCTCGCCAAATTAAATCATAATCCTTATCTATGCTTTTATAATCTTTGTTGGTCATATACTGAAGATAATATGGATTCCATGCATTATGACCTACTGAAATAAGAATCATCATTAATGCTCCAACGTTTGACACAAAGCTATAAAGACCGGCAGCATCAAAGCCACCATGTGTACTCATAAAGATTCGTCCAAATTGAGCCAATATAATCCCACTTAACGTATAGGGAATATATGGCAAAGAATAGCTAAGCAAATATTTGACGTGTTCCCGATTAATTTTAGATTTAACGTAAAAAGGTCGAATTTGTCGTGTAAGATAAGTCGCTAACAATATCATTGCAGCAATTGTACCCCATATATAACCATAGTAACGCTCAGTCTCCATACATAACATAAATATCACCGATAGACAGAAAGCCAGATAGCTCTGCACGGAAGATACTATCGCAACCTTTTTGCTCCTCAATAAAGGCTGGTATATCTGTATAAAGATTGAGTTAATGATACTATACGTAGCTACAGGAATCATACATAATGTCAAGACTTTGCTAAAAGACAATTCTTCTGCCAACCACGGATTCAACATCGCCATGATGAGCGACATTAAAAGCCAAACGCCAGATGATATTTTTATGGATGTACTACAAAAACTCTTTAAAATCCTGTCGTTTTTGGCATCATAATAATAGCGCGATATAGCAACCTCTGTATTTAGAGTCAATAACACCTGTACAATTCCAACAGTAGACATAAAGACATTTATTATTCCATATTCATATACAGAAAGTAGCCTTGTATAGACGGGTATTGAAATAAAAACCAGTGCCTTAGTTGCCATTGTGGCAAACAAATAATTAGTAGAGTGCTTTGCTAACGCTTTAAAATCAGACATGGCATTATTCTATTATTTTCTCTCTTAAGAGTTTATCGATTTTAATATTCATTTCAATTAGTTCAGTTTGCTCTAACCATGATTTTCTACCTGACATAATCCAACGTATCTTACGAATGGCTCTCCCTATAAAAGTAATGTGATTAGATTTAAGATATGAATTCACCCACTGTTTCACAATTCTACGGTTCTCTCCTTTATATTGGCTGACATGTGTATCCAATTCATTTTGCAAGTTATCGTCTTTAGCTAACTCAGTCAATGAGATTGACGGTACTTCCTGCCCCCAATGCGAACGCGTTGTTAGGACCTCACGATAATTGAGGACATTAGAAGAAACATAGATAGTTCCACTCACAGTAGCCTCACATGCCAAAGTCATCTCAATAAAGTTTCCGTTTTTAGGATTGTTACGCTTCAACTTTTTGAATGCCTCGCAAATTACATCCTGCCGAAATAGAGACCAAAGTACATTTTGGTAATGACTACCAAATATTTGGGCGTTCTCCATCTTATCCTGTGATAAATCATATCCTCTCAGTAAATTAGCTGTAGGTTGTATATACCATTTCCCATCATAAGGCTCATTGAAACAAACCTGTACTCCTACAGACAATGAGATATTTCCGTCTGCCAGCATCTTTGATTTGCATTCATTGAGAGTGTCCATATCTAGAAAATCATCATCGGGAGTAAGAATTACCAATTTGGAGTACACTTTATTAAGTGTACTCAGCACTTTTTCGTAAAATCCACAGCCGGGCATCCATAGATAAGAAATATTGACTGGCATCTGTTTGTTATACTCAAACTTGTTAGAAGTGGAGTCACAGATATATACCTCATAACCACAGTCTGCATAGTACTTAATTTTGGAACCAAGGTAATCATGTCGATTGTGGGTGGGCAAAATAATTACTAAATCTTGCATTTATTGACAAATTGGTTATTTTATACTCAAGCCGCTATACAAAGCTTGATCACTCCAAAGATAGTCCCATTCACCGAATCGACCAATGGTCTCAATACCTATTGACGCTAGATAATTTCTAACGATTTTGCGAGCTTCATATATATTATGGTCAAAAATGACATTAGCATAAGGCTCGAAGCGTACATCTATAAAAAGAATATCTTCTTTACGAATGACACCTTGCTCTATCAGCTTATCAACAGAACCTGCTAGTAATTCTTCCTTAGTATATTTATCTTTTTCACAATAGATTTCCAACTGTAAGGAAGAACATCCTTCAGGAGCATTATCTGGAGATTTCAAAGAAGGCGAATACACACGTGCCGGAAGAATATCTTCGTCATAAATGTACCACCACAAATAAGGCGGAATATTGGTTCCTTTTAATCCTATAGACACTTGATAGCCAGAAGTGGCTTTTAACTTTCGGCTGCTTCTCTCACATTTTCCAGGAACACTTTCAAGCATAGACACAATCTTTGGCAAAGGAAGACTACTAATAAGTCGATCGTATGAAAAAACTGATATTACCGGATGGAGTTGTACATTTTATTGTTTGGTCTCTATATTTATAGAACTAACCTCTGTCATTTGTATGCAAGTCTATATCTTTGACTAGCTCATTAAAGAAAGATTTAAAACCACCCTTTTTAGGATAACGCATGTTCTTACTATAATAAGTAATAGGGGTATCAGGACTTTTGCAGCCAGTTTCAACTTCCTCTATTGTTGGTTGATATAATCTGCATCCTCTTTTGCTTCCCATCCACTTGGTTTCTAATTCTCTTGCTTCATGCATCCAATATTTACGCGCATATTTCAAAGGAAAATGTTCGGCAAAATAATTACCAAATTGTAATCTAAGCCACTCTTCGAAATTTTCAACAGAACTTGTATCAACATTTTTAGGTCTTTTCTTAAAATCATCTACAATAAGGCGCTTTTCTTCTTCACTTAATGGATATAAATTGTTTTGAGCAGGATGCTTTATCCAAATGCCATTATAAATATTAAATGGGTTAGATTGATGAATATACATATCTGTTGACTTCTTGAAAATATTGAAGACATCATCAATTTGGGTAAAATCAAAATGTACAAATCTGTCAAAGCGGAAACCAGCTATCATAAAGTTACCACATAATCCACCATAAGTTTCATCCTTTTCTAAAACTATCGGATTATACCCTTTCTGCTTTAATGAATAGTTTGCACCGAGGCCAGCAGCACCGGCACCTAATATTACAATCTGTTTTTCCATCTTATTCTATTGGTTCGTTCTTTGCAATAAATTCCTTAAGACTTTGAAGCTTTGAATCTTTTTCTGATGTCAAAATTTCCGTATCAATTAAATTAAATGGCCATTCAATATTAATATCAGGATCATCAAATTTAATACCACTATCAAAACTCTGGCGCATACTTATTTGTGCATCTATACGAGAAAATGAATCATCTTCCAAAGCAAGAAAACCATGCGCAAAGCCTTCTGGAATATATAATACGTCATGGTTGAATTCTGAAAGAATAAATCCTTCCCATTTTCCAAAAGTAGTTGAATCAAAACGAAGATCCACTGCTACATCAAAAACCGCTCCTTTAGTAACTCTTATCAGTTTCCCCTGAGAGAATTTTTGTTGAAAATGGAGTCCACGAATAGTACCTTTCTTAGATTTTGATTCGTTACATTCGTAAAATAATATGGGCAAGCCATTTTGTTCATATACTGATTTCTCAAAATCTTTGATAAAATAGCCTCTCTGATCTTCAAAGACGTGTGGATGTATTAAAGTGAGTCCCTCAATAGAGGTTTTTTGTATTGATATTGCCATTTTTGTTATATTATAATTTCATCCAATTAATAGTATTTAAGACACCTTGATCAAAAGAATGCGAGGCATATAGCCGGTATCTTCAATCAGTGCTGAAGCATCAAACCATTCTAAATCATATTTTAGTCCATCGTCTGCACGAGCACCGATTTTAATAGCATCTGGATTTCCGCAAAGTTCGCCTATCCTGATTAGATAGTCTTTGAGTATTTTCGGATTTCCACTGCCTAAATAATAGCATGTTCTTTTTACATCTTTTTCTCCTAAAAGATACGCAGCATAAACAAGATCTTCAATATACAGCAAATCATAGGGTTGTTGGGCAGTACCAAAAATTGCATTTCTACCTTCAAGGATTTCCTTAATGGTATAGCCAACTATATTTCCATTAATACTATAAGGTCCATATAGATTTGAGAATTGCATCCATACAAATTCTAGATTCAATCTATTTGTTAAGATCTCAAGCATACAGTGAGTAGTATGTTTAGCTATGCCATAAATTATATTATCAGATTTCACAGGTAATACTAATGTTTGAGAAGCATTTTTTCAGTAATTGTACCTGCTACGAGAATTTTCTTGCAATTCAACTTTTTTGCAACAATAACTGCATCGCATGCGTATTTTGCATTCATAAGCTGCAAGTTATAATCAGCTCTACCTGAACCGCCTGCTGATATCCATGCCAGATGATAGAAAGCATCGAAACCTCTATCAGGAATAATCGTATCCAAGTTTATCATGTTCGACAAATTACAATACACAATAGATACTCCGGATAATGATGTCAACATATCTATTTTTTCATTAGTGTCTTTGACGATAGCGATTACTTTGATGCTATACTTCATCAATTCTTTAATTAGCCAATAACCAACAAATCCATTGGCTCCTGTAACAATTACTTTTTGCATAATAAAAATTCGTTTATTTCATTATCCATGCAGGTACGTATATCTTTATGTTCAATCCAGCATTTACTCCATTCAATTACTTTAGCAATTGCTGTATCCAAATTCCAACGAGGTGTCCAATTAAATGTTGCTTTTAATTTAGAGCAGTCCAATTTGAGAAAATTCGCTTCATGAGGACCTCCATCGTATTGATTTACCCATTTTATACCATCTCCCCATTTTCTCACAAATAAATCAACGAGAGCACCTGTCTGAAAACAATCGACATCATCAGGTCCCACATTGTAATATCCAGCAAATGCCTTATCTTCATATTGTTTGGCTGCAATCATTAAGTAAGCATATAGTGGCTCTAGGACATGTTGATATGGACGCGTTGAAAAAGGGTTACGCACAATGATATCATGCTTTTCAATAGCTGCTTTTACGCAATCAGGTATGATCCTATCATTTGCAAAATCACCTCCTCCAATCACATTACCGGCTCTTGCTGTAGAAATTGCAACTTTATCATCGTTGAAAAAACTATTCTTATAGGAATGTGTTACTAACTCTGAACATGATTTTGAGTTGGAATAGGGATCATATCCATCTAACTCTTCATTCTCTCGATAGCCCCACACCCATTCCTTATTCAAATATACCTTATCAGTTGTTACATTCAAAAATGACTTAACACTATTACTGCTTCTAACACATTCAAGTATATTCACCGTCCCCATCACATTGGTTTCGTAAGTATATACGGGGTCTTTATAACTATCTCTTACTATAGGCTGAGCAGCAAGATGAAAGACAAATTCAGGTTGTACAAATTCAAATACTTTTTTCAGTGAACTTATATCACGAATATCGCCAATTATTGAAGTTATATCTTGTTTGATTTCAGCTATTTCAAATAATGAAGGAAATGTGGGAGGATTAAGGGCGTATCCTGTTACCTTAGCTCCTGCTAAAGTTAGCATTTTGCACAGCCATGCTCCTTTAAATCCCGTGTGACCGGTTACAAGAACCGATTTACCTTTATAGAAATTCAATATATCCATAATTATTCATTATAAGGGTTATTGGGAATTGCCCTGTCCCATTTCTTCCAAGGTGCAGTTCCATTTGCTAAAAGTTTCTCAAGAGTGGCTTTTTCACGGATGTTATCCATGCACTGCCAAAAGCCTGTGTGAACATAAGACATTAATTCGCCTTCTTCAACCAATTTCATCAGTGGAGTTTGTTCGAAAACACACGTATCATCCGATAGATAATTAAAAATTTCAGGTTCTAGCACCATATATCCAGCGTTTATCGGTGCACCATCTTTTACGTTCTTTTCTCGGAATGCTTTCACGGCATTATCACCACCAATATCTAATACTCCTTTTTCTTGCATTTGTTTTACAGCCGTTAATGTTGCAATCTTGCCTTGCTGTTTATGGAATTGAATTAATTTATTAATATCCACATCACAGACTCCATCACCATATGTCATTAAGAAAGGCTCATCCTGTACATACTCTTGTATGCGTTTTATCCGTCCACCTGTCATTGTGTTGTATCCTGTATCTACAACGGTTACTTGCCAATTTTCAAGAAGACTATGGTGTACGGTCATTTCATTCTTTCCATTTCGGAAATCAAAAGTAACATCACTATGATGAAGGAAATAGTGTGCAAACCATTCTTTGATATATTCCTGCTTGTAACCTGCACATATTATGAATTCATTATGTCCGTAATAAGCATATTCTTTCATTATGTGCCATAAAATTGGCATTCCACCTATTTCAATCATGGGTTTAGGCTTAAACACGCTTTCTTCTGATATTCGTGATCCAAAACCACCTGCAAGAAGTACTACTTTCATGTTATAAGTTTATTTATTTTTGATAAAAACATTATCTTACTAAAAATCCCCCCTCTAATTCTATCCAGTATTATTGCGATAGCAGATAATAAAAAGATAAAAGACAAACCTAAAATTATACTAATTTCCATAATTGATGCCCATAATGTATATATTCCATAACCTAATCCCTCAGACAACAGATATATTGAAAATACATTTTTAGAAAGGCTATTAAGACTTTGATTACAAAATGGATGAAAGTTTAAGAACAGAAGTAAGAGTGAAACACTTTGTATATATATTAATGGATTCCTGTATTGAAGAAACAACTGAAGAGCAGTCGAAATGCTTTTTTCATTAACTATGGCAATTACAAAACTCATCAAAACTAGAATTAGAGTTGTTGAAATAATAAATACAGATAATATGTATTTTGATTTAATTTTACTCTTATCGATCCGTCTTAAATAAGCACCTAATAAATATATAAAAATAAAATTCTGTAGATTCTCCCCTATATTTGCTGGTCTAAGATAAGGGCCAATTGTATTTATACAAAAAATATAATATGAGCGTGTACAATAATTGCTTTCTACTAACTCTTTCAAGTGCTATTTCAATAAATGGAGCAAGTAACATCAGCAAAAATAAGCGGTGAGAAACCACCATCTACCTGTTGATATAGGGAATATTACCCCAACGATATTTATATGAGAAAAATAATCCGAATAAATAGAAGTAATAAAGTAAGTAATAAAACTAAAAATAAGGCTTGAAATGCGAAAACACACTATTCCACTTAAATTTAATTCCAAAATAGCCTGAAATCAATACGTAAGTATTAACAGCTGGTATCGTTAGTGAAACTAAAAGAGATAGTAAAAATGAATGGTCTGAAACATTATTTAAAGGATGTGTATTATGTGAGAAGTAACCATATCCATGAACTGCAAGATGCAAGAAACAGACCATGAGCATCAACAAAATTCTTAAAATCTCAATGTTTGTATTTCGCTTTCCTGTACCTTTTATCTTAGTTTGCTGAGCGGGACTATATATAGAATTTCGCAAGAAAAAACAGGTTGATAAATCCTTAGTACTCATTACTTTATACATTATTCTTCTACTATTTTTTTATAAATAGCATTTACATGTTTCACATGTTCTTCCACCATACAGAACCGTCCATAATCTCCCTCTACAAACGCCTTAGTCTGTAAATAAAAACCAGGTTTAAAATCTATATCCAATTGATTATCTATTTCAACAGGCTTGATAGCCACACTACCTTTTTCCTGGATCTGAAGAGTTTCCATCGGTTTAAAATACAAACGATGCTTTGTGGTCAATACTTCTACCACCCAACGACCGGGAGCATTCCAGTTAGCTTGATACGAGAATAGAGCCCCCTTGTTAGTGATACCTGCTCCTGAAAATACAGCAGGTTTATGCCATGACAATTCCCCTGCACTAAAACAAGAAATTTCTTGGGGTTCGCCTCCTAGGAAAAAAGCAAGATCTACTACATGAGAAGAATTGGCGAAGAACCAATTATCGAAGATATTATGCGAATAATCCAATGTTTCAATTACATGCCCCCACTCAGTAAACTCAAAATTAAAAGAGGTTATTCCACCATCTTCTTTAATAATCTTCTCAGCAGCCAATACGCTGGAATAGAAGCGACGGTTGTATGCGAGAAGAACATGAGCATTTTTAGCTTGTGCTAACTGAACTACGGGTGTAATTTCTTCGGGACGGCAAAATCCAGGTTTTTCCACCAAAATATCTTTTATACCAAAGTTCAGCAAACTTACAGTGACTTCAGCCAACTGATCTACATTTGTAGCTACAATAACCTTTTGAGGAGTAGTTGGAGAAGCCGCCAGGTAATTATTTAATCCACCAGAAACTACCTCTTTAGCTCCGGCCTCAATAAACTCGTCTGCATTCTTACCACTACGTCCTACTGCTATAAATTCATGTTCCAATTGATCCAAGATCTTTGCATATTCCAATGCAATGGTTCCTGTTCCTATAATCCAAATCATATAATTACATCTTATATTTATTATGTGATAGGGCATCTGTCATGCATATCGCCCGTCACTTTATTATAAACACCCAGTATACCTTTTAGAAATACTTTATGATAGTTTGACGATTCGGCATAAGTAGTAAGTTTGCAATTACCATTTAACAGAATTTCATCAGCTACAACACCAGTCAATTGACTCTGATATTTTATATGAACGGGCTGTTTATTACCATCAACAGACATAAATCCTTCCGGCTCATTAATAATAATATGATGAGAGCCATTGATAATAGTCATCTGATGCTGAACAGTATCATCATCCACACAAGTCAGTCGTAAGGTACTTCCATTGGGAGTTGATACATTTACGATGCCATCAAATTCTATATATCCATTACGCCTGCTATCCTTAACCTGAGGTATAATTCCAGAAAAATCAGCGATATAGGCTTTTTCTCCTGACAGCATCATAAATATGTCTATCATGTGTATAGAATTGCAACATAATCCCCAATTAGAATCAGCATATTCCATAACAAGAGGCTTTTGCTTATCTATCATTGAATCGATTTCTGCATAAAAGCCAAATAGACGTCGCGGACAGTTTACCCATGCGTTGACGTGATTGATCTGCAACAACTGTGCGGCTTCATCATAATCAGCCAGTCCTGTAAACAAAAATTTTTCTAAAATGATATTGACCACTTTCACTTTTGCAAGTAACTTTTAAAATCGTTAATCGTGGTTTTGAACTAGTAGCTATGACTACCAGATCTAATTCAGCAGGCAATTGATCGATAAGTTGTATGTAATAAATAGTTTGATTACTGTTCACTTCACCTTCTTCATAACGTTGTTGCGCTATTTGAAGTGAATTTGGATTATTATCAACCACCCAAATATCAGATTTTAGTTTGGACAATTTGAGTCCTTGCAAATGACGGCTACCCAATTGTCCGGCACCAATAACTGCAATTTTATACATTGTATATTGTATTTCAAATTTATTTCAAATGTTTCACCATCTCCCTTGCCCTAGCCAATTCATCATGCTGACCAATATCCAGCCAATATCCACTAATAGGATAGCGAATCACCTTGTATCCCTGTTCTATGAGTTTATCCATGAAGTCAGTGGCATTAAAGAAGATATCATCAGGAATAAGGTCAAGCAATTTGCGTTTGATAAGGTATATACCGGCGTTTGCATAATAACTGATGGTAGGTTTCTCGGTAACGCCCTTGATTTCTCGTCCTTTGAGTA
>ENA-OQOA01000725-OQOA01000725.1-human-gut-metagenome-genome-assembly--contig:-NODE-725-length-12731-cov-3.693351_pt1 | contig 12731 bp, 13 predicted proteins | sample MGYA00242633_ERZ504888 | MGnify/ENA primary metagenome ERZ504888 (study PRJEB26092, sample SAMD00036372) | human gut metagenome | host: Homo sapiens | study: EMG produced TPA metagenomics assembly of... | reverse complement strand
AATCTGTTCCAGATATTTTTCTGAAATATTTTCCCTTGCAGAAATATCTTTGATCTTGACCAGTTCTCCTGTATTATGAACTGCAAGATCAAGCATAAGTCTCAGAGCATATCTTCCTTTTGTAGAAATCTGCATTTTTCAAAACCTCCTGATTAAATTTCGTCGGATTATCATTGTTTTCTTTTATTATATAGTATTCCTAGCCATATAGTCAAGATACATTCCACTTTCCTATATGAATATACAAAAAATCACAGAACCATCCCCAGTCCTGTGATTCTCTCACTGTCTTATACAGTATTATTTCTCCAGTTCTTCTGCTGAAGTAAATACATTAAATCCATTATTCTTAAGAATGCATTCTGTCACTGCACCATCCTCCGTCTGAAGAATTACTACAGGTCTGAGATCTTTTCTGTGGAAAGAAGTATAAATATAGTCAAGACTTACATTACTGTCTGATGCTACTTTCAGGAGTTCATCCAGACCGCCTACCTGATCTTTCATATCAACTACGATCGCCTGTGTAATACGATTCATATATCCACTCCTGTTTAAAACAATTTCCGCTTTATCCGGATCGTTGCAGATCATACGGAAGATTGCAAACTCCGGTGCATCGAAGCATGCAAATCCATAAATATTAATCCCGTTATCTGCAAGTATCCCTGTCACTCTTTTCAGACTTCCTGCTTTATTTTCCACAAATACAACATTCTGTTTGATCATCTCTTTTATCCTCCGGTCGACTCTCTCAGTATCTTTATAATCCCTCATCCACATATTTCTTAATATTGGATGTATTTACATATTTCGTCATATGCTCACCGTCTGTGATCACCAGAGTCGGAGCCTGCATAATTCCAAACTCCTTCACCATCTCCGGATTCTTCTCCGCATCAATAATCTCGAACTCCCTGCCTTCCAGTATCTTCTTCGCCACTCTGCAGTTCGGACAAGTACTGGTTGTAAACAGGTATTTATGTGATGCCACAGGTTCTATCTTCACGTCATCCTTAGTCACAGTAACTACACTGGCATGAACCGGCTGTATTTTTCTGATATCTGAATGCACCACATCATAAAGCGTACGGTTCTTATACTCCTGTGCTTTACCGTCATTCCAGTTCTGTACAGGTCTGTAATATCCTGTGATACGACTGTAAACCTCCGCCTTCTTACCACATTTCGGACAAGTGAAATGCTCTCCGCTGATGTAGCCATGTTCCTTACATACAGAATAGGTCGGCGAAATCGTATAATACGGCAGTTTATAATTCTCTGCGATCTTACGTACCAGTGCTGCTGCTGCTTTCCAGTCAGGAAGCTTCTCACCGATAAATGCATGGAATACAGTACCTGATGTATAAAGCGTCTGCAGATCATCCTGAATATCCAGTGCATCAAAAATATCTGTGGTATATTCAACCGGAAGATGAGAACTGTTTGTATAATAAGGAGTATCCCCTTCCTTGCCTGCAGTCTTAATATCCGGCCAGCGTTTTCTGTCATGTTTGGCCAGACGATAGGCAGTAGATTCAGCAGGAGTTGCCTCAAGATTAAACAGTTCTCCTTCGTACTTCTCCTGATAATCGGACAGACGTTCCCGCATATGAAGAAGAACCTCTTTTGTAAACCTCTGCGTACGCTCATCAGACATATCTTTTCCCAGCCAGCGGGCATTCAGACCAACCTCGTTCATTCCCACCAGTCCAATGGTAGAGAAATGATTGGAAAAGCTTCCAAGATATCTCTTTGTATAAGGATATAATCCCTCATCCAGCAGCTTACCAATTACTTCACGTTTAATATGCAGAGAACGTGCGGAAATATCCATTAAGCGATCCAGACGATTGTAAAACTCTTCCGGTGTCTTGGAAAGATATGCGATACGCGGCATATTTATAGTTACTACCCCCACAGAACCGGTACTCTCTCCTGATCCGAAGAAACCACCGCTCTTCTTGCGGAGTTCTCTCAGATCCAGACGCAGACGGCAGCACATACTGCGGATATCACTTGGTTTCATATCACTGTTAATATAGTTTGAGAAATACGGTGTTCCATATTTGGATGTCATCTCAAAAAGAAGGCGGTTATTCTCTGTATCAGACCAGTCAAACTCATTTGTTATGGAATAGGTCGGAATAGGATACTGGAACCCGCGTCCGTTGGCATCCCCCTCGATCATGGTCTCAATAAATGCCTTATTGATCATATCCATCTCTTTTTTGCAGTCTTTGTACTTGAAATCCATATTCTTTCCGCCTACGATAGCCGGAAGCTCTGCAAGATCATCCGGTACTGTCCAGTCCAGCGTAATGTTGGAGAAAGGTGCCTGTGTTCCCCATCTGCTTGGGGTATTGACTCCATAAATAAAAGACTCAATACATTTCTTCACTTCCGGATAGCTTAAATTATCTGCCTTGACAAAAGGTGCCAGATAAGTATCAAAGGATGAGAAAGCCTGCGCTCCGGCCCATTCATTCTGCATAATCCCAAGAAAGTTTACCATCTGATTGCAGAGAACACTCAGATGCTTTGCAGGTGAAGATGTGATCTTGCCTTCAATACCGCCAAGTCCCTCCTGGATCAGCTGTTTCAGTGACCATCCTGCACAATATCCGGTCAGCATGGACAAGTCATGAATATGAATATCTGCATTTCTGTGTGCATCTGCGATTTCATTGTCATAAATCTCAGACAGCCAGTAATTTGCAGTAACTGCACCGGAGTTGCTTAAGATCAGACCTCCAACTGAATAAGTAACTGTGGAGTTCTCCTTTACACGCCAGTCCTCAACCTTCACATAACTGTTTACGATTTCTTTGTAATCCAGGATCGTTGACTTCATGTTGCGAACCTTTTCCCTCTGCTTGCGGTAAAGAATGTAGGCTTTTGCCACATCTGCATATCCGGCCTGGATCAGCACATTCTCCACACTGTCCTGAATTTCTTCTACTGTAATCTTATTATCTGTAATCTTTTTCTGAAAATCAGAAGTAACACGCAGCCCTAAGAGATCAATCATCTCTTCGCTATAATTTTTCTCTTTTGCATCAAAGGCTTTATGGATAGCCGCTGTGATCTTGCCTATTTTAAACTCATCCACTTCACCATCACGTTTTACTACCTGAAACATATCTAATGCCCCCATTTTCTCTTGTTAATCTGTTTCTCCTGCATATTCTTACCGGAGATATTTCTGTCGTTACTGTCTACTTTGCTCTGAGTAACACTGTAGGTTCATTGTATCAGAGTATCACCGGTTCGTCAACACGCAAAAATACCACATAATGTTCCTCATTTCCGTAAAAGGCACAATATATGGTATTTTCTTATTTTTCAAAATATTTTTTTATACAACTCTGGCGTAGATTTCTTTCGGCACCCTTGCCTTCACAGCAATCCCTTCCTCTGTGTATTCCTCTGAGATAAGCTGCCCATATTCGCGGATCAGCTGGATTTTTCCTGCTTCCTGATAAGGGAAAAGGCGCTCCACATAAATCTGTTCTTCAGCAAGAATCTTCTCCAGAAGATCATTCAGATCTGCAAGACCCTCGCCTGTCTTTGCAGAGACCTTCAGCGTATAGTCCGATTTAAAATCTCGCAGTACGCATGCCCCCGGCGCATCCTGCTTATTAAAGAGTGTGATGATCTTCTTTCCCATCACTCCCAATTCTTTTAATGTCTCATATACCACATGCATCTGCATCTCTGCCTGCGGATTGGAAGAATCTACCACATGGATAATATAATCTGCATATTTGGCCTCTTCCAATGTGCTCTTGAATGCTTCGACCAGATGATGCGGAAGCTTATGGATAAATCCAACCGTATCTGTGAGAAGAATCTGCTGTCCGTCCTTCAAATTTAAAAGTCTGGTAGTTGGATCCAGTGTAGCAAACAGTTTATCCTCTGATAAAACCTCTGAGCCTGTCAGTGTGTTCAGCAGCGTAGATTTTCCCGCATTTGTATATCCTACGATCGCAGCAGTCTTCATATTGCCTCTGGCCCGGCTGGAACGGATCAGTTCCCTGTGTTTCTCCACCTGGGATAATTCCTGCTTCAAAGCAGAGATCCTTGTACGGATAAGACGACGGTCTGTCTCCAGCTTTTTCTCTCCCGGACCTCTGGTTCCGATTCCACCTCCCAGACGGGAAAGAGATTCCCTGAGACCGACCAGACGGGCAGATCTGTAGCGAAGCTGTGCAAGCTCTACCTGTATTTTACCCTCACTGGTTATAGCTCTCGCTGCAAAAATGTCCAGAATCAATAATGTCCTGTCCATCACCTTACAGTCCAGTTCCCGCTCCAGATTATTCAGCTGTGCAGGAGAAAGTTCGTCATCACAGATAATTCCGGTTGCATCCATAGCATATACCAGTGCACGTACTTCCTCTATCTTTCCTTTTCCAATATAAGTTCCGGGATGCACAGACTCACGATTCTGAATGATTCTTCCCACTGTAACAGCTCCCGCAGTTGATGCAAGCTCCTTCAGTTCATCCAGGGATTCTTCCACATTATCATGATCATCCGTCTGCACTCCCACAAGAACCACCCGTTCTTCAAGCTTTCCAAATTCTTCCATAAATTCTCCTCAGTCAGATAGATATTACACACGCGTTTTAAGAAATGCAAGTTCCTTCTTAACAGTTTTATCTTCCGGGTATAATTCCAGATATTCCTGTGCTTTCTGCAAAGCAGTCTGAAAATCCAGTTTCTTCTCATAGACTACGATCTCATTAAACAGCAGACTCTGCATATCCTCCGCTCCTGCCACATGGATTCCGCTTTCTATATCAGAAAGGGCACTGTCATAATCCCCATCCTCTATATCACACAGTGCAAGTCCGTTAAATCCTTTGGCTCCGTTTTCTGCCTGTGATACATACTGCTGAAACATTGCTTTTGCATTTGCGCTGTCTCCTTTATCCATATATACCATACCAAGCAGAACCAGTGCCTCCGTATTATCGCCGTCTATGGCCTGTTTCAGTTCACTTTCAGCATTTTCATAATCATCCATATAATAATAAACTCTGCCGCGGTCACAATGATCCTCTGCATTTTTTGCAGTTCCTGACAAAGCAGCTTCCAGATAACGGGTTCCGTCTGCTTCCATATCCCTGTTCAGATATGCCCCGTAGATCTGGATAGCTCTGTCATAAGTTGCATCTTCGCCGTAGGCCTGTTCAAAATTAGCAGAAGCTTCCTCATAGGAATCCATGGCCAATGCTGTTTCTCCCGTAAGGAAGTACAGATCCGCATCCATTTTATAGTTTTCTGCCAGAGTCTGGCAGTCTTCCAGTGCTGCCTCATAATCCTTTACTTTGAGATAAGCCACAGCTCTATACGACAGAATATCTTTTTTAATGCTTTGCCAACTTTGTCACATTTAAGCGCATCATTGAAATATGTTATGGCTTCTTCATAGTTTCCAAGCTTGAGTTTCGCTACACCTGCACCTCTGTACGACTGTGCAGGCTTCACTCCTTCAGAAATTGCTGTCTCGTATTCTTCAAGTGCTGCCTCATAATTTCCCTGTTCCAGATCCTGTGCAGCCTGTTTATAATTCTTTGTATTTCCCACATTGCAGCCTGTCAGAAGTCCAAGGCTTAAGCAGACAGCAGTCAGAAATAATCTTTTTTTTCTATTATACATGTAATTCCTTTGCCAGTAAATCAGTCAATGAGCAATCCTTCGGATTCCATTACCTTTACTACATGATCAACATTCTCAAGGCAGAGTTCATCTGTTCCGGCTTCTACCATAACACGAATCAATGGCTCTGTGCCACTCTCGCGTACCAGAATACGCCCATCACTTCCCAGTTTCTTTGCAACTTCCTCTACAGCAGCAACTACCTTCGGATTCTCTCTCGCAGTCTTCTTGTCTGCCACCCGGACATTTCTGAGAAGCTGTGGATAAACCTTCATTTCCCTTGCCAGATCACACAGAGTTGCTTTCTTCTCTACACACGCTTCCATTACCATGAGAGAAGTAAGGATTCCATCACCTGTTGCAGCGTAACGGCTGAAAATAATATGTCCGGACTGCTCACCGCCAAGACTGTATCCATTCTCCATCATATTCTCTGCCACATATTTATCTCCTACTGCAGTCTGCTCATATTTCATACCCTCTCTCTCCAGAGATTTGTACAGACCGAGGTTTGACATAACAGTGGTTACTACTGTATCATCTTTTAATCTGCCCTGCTCCTTGAGATATTTTCCACATACATACATAATCTTATCACCGTCGACCACATTTCCCTTATGGTCAACAGCAATACAGCGATCTGCATCACCATCATAAGCAAAACCGATATCCAGTCCATTGTCTACAACATATTTCTGCAGGACTTCAATATGGGTAGAGCCACAGTTTGTATTGATATTTGTACCATCCGGCTGGTTATTGATCACATAAGTCTTTGCCTGAAGTGCCTCAAATACACTCTTTGCAATAGCTGAAGAACTTCCGTTTGCACAGTCAAGCCCTACTTTAATGCCTTTGAAATCCCTGCTTGGAATAGAGATCAGATGTCCGATATAACGATTCCTTCCTGAAGCAAAATCCACAGTGCGTCCAATATCTTCTTTAGTTGCCAGAGGAAGATCCTCGATCAGGCCATCCAGATATGCTTCAATCCTTGCTTCTACTTCCGCTTCAATCTTCTGTCCGTTTCCATTGAGAAGTTTGATACCATTATCATAGAATGGATTATGGCTTGCGGAGATCATAATACCACAGTCAAAATCCTCTGTACGTACTGCATAGGAAACACTTGGGGTCGTCGTTACATGAAGAAGATATACATCTGCACCGGACGCTGTCAGACCTGCAACAAGTGCATATTCAAACATATAACTGCTTCTTCTTGTATCTTTTCCAATAACAATCTTAGCTTTATGGTCTCTTCCATAATACCAGCCTACGTAGCGCCCCACCTTAAATGCATGATCTACTGTCAGTTTAACATTTGCTTCTCCACGAAATCCATCTGTTCCAAAATATTTTCCCATAATTGCTCTCCTTTACTTTTTACAATATCCTCTGTTTCTGCACTGCATACTGTATTTCCCAGATCACACCCAAAACTGCTTTTAATCAGATCAGACATGTCTCCTGCGAAAGCTGCAGATATCTGCTTAACTTATTGATAAAGTCCCTGAGGATATATACCCGCTTCTGTAAGATTTTTAAATGCTCTCATTACTGTTTCTTTATCTTCCTGATAGGTTACACCAAACCATGTATCCTTTGTCTCCAGGACATCAACTTCAGCACTTTTATTTTTGATCAGATGGTCAACTAACTCCGGAAGCAGATATTCCTTTTTGTATCTTCCGGTGCGAGTCCACTGAGAAATTCTGCAAATCCTTTCTCAAGAATCTCCATAAAGTCCGGTGTCAGTCCCCACATATTCATGGACACCAGATCCTTTACATCCAGTTCCTGCACACTTCCGTCCGCATTTCTTGACTCTGCACCTGTGGCAGTCTTAAATATATCATGCGTCTCTGTCACACCTGTAAGCCGTCCATTCTCAATATGGCAGATTCCTCTGGTAACGCTTCCATTATCGCTCAATGTATTTCCAAGCCTGAAACCGGCCATGCAGATGTGGAGTTTTCCGTCCTTTTGCTGTTCCTGCACAAGATAATCATGCACCTTCACATAAGCTTCTTTCCCATAATAATCATCTGCATTGATAACAATAAATGGCTCATCCAGAACCTTCTTTGCAGCAAGTACAGCCTGTCCGGTTCCCCAGGGTTTCGTGCGGTCAGCCGGTTTCGTAAATCCCTCCGGCAGATCATCAAGCTCCTGGAATACATATTCTACTTCCGTAATTTTCTCAATACGCTCGCCGATCACTCTGCGAAACTCTTCTTCCAGATCTTTACGGATAATAAACACTACTTTGTTAAATCCGGCTTCCAGCGCATCGTGGATGGAATAATCCATAATAATCTCTCCACATGGTCCCACCGGTGCAAGCTGCTTGATTCCTTCTCCAAAACGACTTCCGATTCCTGCCGCCATAATTACAAGTGCTGTTTTCTGCATAAATATTTTCCTCCTGACATTCTTCTCTCATATCAATACTTTTTCAGTCATCTTCTGTCACATACCCTCTCCGCAATATTCTATTCCGCATCCTGAAGATTACTTAATTTTGCTGCCTGATCTGCTGCGATCAGACTGTCAATGATCTCATCCAGATCCCCGTTCAGAACATTCTCCAGTCTGTGCAGTGTCAACTTGATTCTGTGGTCTGTCACACGGCCCTGTGGAAAATTATAAGTTCTGATCTTCTCTGAACGGTCACCTGTTCCAATCTGGCTCCTTCTTGCCTCAGCCTCAGCATCATGCTGTTTGGCAAGCTCCATCTCATACAGACGGGAGCGAAGAACTTTCAGTGCTTTATCTTTATTCTTAAGCTGTGACTTCTCATCCTGGCAGGAAATTACGATTCCGGTAGGAATATGTGTCAGTCGCACAGCAGAGTCTGTTGTATTGACACACTGTCCGCCGTTTCCGGATGCACGGAACACATCGAATTTACAGTCATTCATATCCAGATGGAAATCGATTTCCTCTGCTTCCGGCATAATAGCAACTGTACAGGTAGAGGTATGGATACGTCCGCCGGATTCTGTTTCCGGAACTCGCTGTACACGATGTACACCACTTTCATATTTCAGTCTGGAATAAGCACCTGCACCTGTGATCATAAATGTTACTTCCTTAAATCCGCCGATTCCGTTCTCATTGAGACTCATCATTTCTGTTTTCCAGCGGCGGGATTCTGCATATTTCACATACATACGGTAAATCTCTGCTGCAAAAAGGGCAGCTTCATCCCCACCTGCACCTGCACGGATCTCCACAATAACGTTCTTGTTATCATTAGGATCTTTCGGAAGAAGAAGGATCTTAAGTTCATGTTCCAGTTCCTCTACGTTCTTCTTTGCCTCAGACAGTTCTTCCTTCAGCATTTCCCGCATATCTTCATCTTTCTCTTCCTCAAGCATGGAAAGACTGTCCTGTATCGTTTCTTTGTTTTTCTTATACTCCCGGTAAGCATCTACTATCGGCTGCAGATCGCTCTGCTCTTTCATCAGCTTCTGAAAATGTTCCTGATTATCGGTAACTCCCGGCTCTCCAAGCTCATTAAGCACCTCTTCAAAACGAATGAGCAGATCGTCTAATTTATCAAACATATTTATCCTCCTGTAATTTCTTTCGCCCCAGAACCACCCGGTCCAACCCGGCCAGATCCTGCCTTATCTCAATATCTTCAAATTTATATTTCCGCAAAAGAGCTGCCACATCTTCTCCCTGGCTGCATCCGATTTCATACAAAAGCCAGCCACCCGGAACAAGATGATCCTGTGCCTGTTTCGTGATAGCCCTATAAAAATAAAGTCCATCTTCCATACCATCCAGCGCCATACGCGGATCATGCAATTTTACTTCATCCATAAGATCTTCAATTTTCCGCCGTAGGAATATATGGCGGATTTGATATAATCATATCATAAGCTCTGCTATAATTTCTATTACTATTTTCGCATTCTGTCATTTTTACAGTATCTTTTACAGCAGTCCTTTTCATATACTCTGTTCCGTACACAGTATTCTGCATTTCAGAAAACAGATTACTCTGTACGAATTCCGTATGCTCTACCACTCCCAGTGTCCGTGCATTCCGCACAGCCACTTTCAGTGCCTCATCTGACAGATCCACGCCTGTTCCGTGTGCATCAGCTCTCTCCTTCAGAATACTGATAAGAATACAGCCGGATCCTGTACACATATCAAGAATATATGGATTTTTCACAGCTTTCATACATTCAAGAGCGGATTCCACAAGTGTTTCCGTATCCTGTCTGGGTACCAGTACATTCTTATTCACATAAAATTCATGCCCCATAAAAAAAGCCTGATGCGTCAGATGCTGCAGCGGTATGTGTCCCGCACGTCTGCTGATCAGTTCCAGATATCTTTCAGCAACACTTTCTGTGACACTTTCTTCTCCGTATGCAAAAATAATACGCCCGGCTTTTTCCTGTGACATATTCCAGGAGAAGCCAGGCATCCAGCCCGGCTTCCTTAATCCCCGCCTCGTGCAAGGATCATCTGTCCTTTTTTAATAATCCTGTCAGAGTTTCTCCGTTCATTGTTCTGCTTCAACTCCAAATTCTTCCTTCAGATATGCTTTCCAGTCAAAAACCGCCTCTACAGCCCTGATCGCAACCTCTGCCATATCTGCTGTCGGTTCCTTAGTTGTAAGTTTCTGCATTGCCAGACCCGGTTTACTGAAAAAGTCAGCAAGTTTGCTGTCTGATCTTCCAGCCCACTGAATAATCTCAAAAGATATTCCTGCTACAACCGGCACCATAAGAAGTCTTCCAAACAGTCTCACCCAGTAAAACGGAACCAATACAAAAATAAAATGCAGAAAAATGCTGACCAGCATAACCAGAAACAGAAAACTGGTTCCACATCTCTTATGCAGTCTGGAGCTTGCAAGAACATTATCCACCGTAAGCGGCAGTCCATGTTCCACACAGTTAATGCACTTATGCTCTGCTCCATGATACATAAATGTTCTCTGAATATCCTTCATTCTGGAAATCAGAAGCATATATCCCATAAACAATGCAAGCTTTACAAATGCCTCAACTATTGTAACTGCAAATTCCGAAGCGCCAACCCTTCTGCAAAGACTTGCAAGGGCGTATGGCAGCAACATAAAGGCGGCAACTGATACCACGATCGAGACAGCAACTGTCACATATAACAGCCATTTGAACTGCTTATCTTCTTTTGCCTTTTTTGCAGCAAGCTCCTCTTCTGAAAGAGCAGCATTCTTCTGCTTATCCTCTTCGTCCTCCTCGTCCCCTGCGATCTCCGCTGAATACATCAGACATTTTGTGCCGACCACCAGAGAATCCACGAAGCTTACCACACCTCGGATCAGTGGATATTTGAGAAATTTTGCATTTCCGAATACACATTTGTAATCTTCTACTTTTAATTCAATCTCATTGTCCGGTCTGCGGACAGCAATGGAATATTTATCCTTATGGCGCATCATAATGCCTTCCATTACAGCCTGACCGCCGATGTTCGATGATTTCATTATTTTCTCCTAAAGAAACAAGAAAGGCTGAGATTTCCCAACCTCAACCTTCTCAATTCTTACTATATTCTGATTATTTGTTCAGGCCGTATTTCTTATTAAACTTATCGATACGTCCACGAGCCTGAGCTGCTTTCTGCTGACCTGTATAGAATGGATGACATTTAGAGCAGATTTCTACGTGGATGTCCTGTTTTGTAGATCCTGTTACGAATGTGTTACCACAGTTGCAGGTTACAGTTGCCTGATAATAATTAGGATGGATTCCTTCTCTCATGATTTTCACCTCTCTATATTTATTCTATTTTATTTGCGTTGAATCTGACGAATTCACACTTTACACAGCCTACTGATTATAGCATGGCGTTATGAGAAATGCAAGTTATTTATAAAAATTTCTAAAACTAATCCCAGATAATATTCTGCACGGTGTTTTTTGTGAACATTACAATTTCTGTTTTTTACCATTTGCACAAATTCAGCATTATTTGCAGTACGTGCAAACATGTTCAGGATCTGTTCCACTGCCTCATCAGACTTCATTCCGTTAAGAGCCTTTCGCATAATATATACAGCTTCCTGCTCGTCCTTGCTCAGAAGCAGATCTTCTCGTCTGGTACCGGATTTCTGAATGTCGATGGCCGGGAAAACCCGTTTCTCCTGAAGCTTGCGGTCAAGAACAAGCTCCATATTGCCGGTTCCTTTGAATTCCTCATAGATGACATCATCCATCTTGCTTCCGGTATCTACAAGTGCGGTTGCAATAATGGTTAAAACTCCCGCCTTCTTCTACGTTACGTGCAGCACCAAGAAACGTTTTGGTCTATGCAATGCATTTGCATCCACACCACCAGAAAGAATTTTACCAGACGCTGGTGTAACGGTATTGTAAGCACGTGCCAAACGCGTAATAGAGTCGAGTAAAATCACCACGTCTTTTTGTGCTCAACAGAACGTTTTGCTTTCTCGATAACCATTTCAGCCACTTGAACGTGACGAGCGGCAGGTTCATCAAAGGTTGAAGCAATCACTTCACCTTTACTGAACGTTGCATTTCTGTTACCTCTTCTGGACGCTCGTCGATTAAAAGTACGATAAGTTCACATTCAGGGTAGTTGTGTGTGATGCTTTGTGCAATATTTTGCAACAACATGGTTTTACCTGCTTTTGGCGGAGCCACGATAAGACCACGCTGACCTTTACCAATTGGAGAGGCTAAATCCAAAATACGTGCGGTTAAATCTTCGGTTGAACCATTACCACGTTCCATTCTTAAACGGGAATTTGCGTGTAATGGGGTTAAGTTTTCGAAAAGGATTTTGCTACGAGAGACTTCAGGTTTGTCATCGTTGACTTGGTCGACTTTTAAAAGTGCGAAATAGCGCTCGCCTTCTTTTGGTGGACGGATTTTACCTTCGATTTTATCACCAGTTTGAAGATTTGAAAGCGACGAATTTGACTTGGAGAAACGTAGATGTCATCAGGACCAGCAAGGTAGGAACTGTCTGCGGAGCGTAAGAAACCGAACCATCGGGTAAAAATTTCTAACACGCCGCCGCCAAAAAAT
>ENA-OQOA01000724-OQOA01000724.1-human-gut-metagenome-genome-assembly--contig:-NODE-724-length-12747-cov-3.237322_pt1 | contig 12747 bp, 16 predicted proteins | sample MGYA00242633_ERZ504888 | MGnify/ENA primary metagenome ERZ504888 (study PRJEB26092, sample SAMD00036372) | human gut metagenome | host: Homo sapiens | study: EMG produced TPA metagenomics assembly of... | reverse complement strand
GGAAAATAATCTGTGCGCTCCGAGCATATCTCCATGGTCAGATGTGAAGATAACCATCGCATCCGGTGCGACTTCTTTGATTTTATCCAATACTCTTCCGATTTCATAATCTGCAAAGGAATTACATCCAAGGAATAAGGATAATCCATCGGATGGCTTATTGATTTCGTCCTCCGCTGCATGTAAGTTCTTTCCGGACCACAGTCTCTGCATGAATGGTTTCTTAGAAAGGTCATCCTGAAAATTCGGACAACTGTCGAACCTGAACCCATCATACATATGATTAAATGGTGCCGGACAAAGAGACGGACCGTGAGGTTCATCATAAGATACACTTAAGAAGAAATCTTCATCCTTATGTTCTTCCAGATATTTAATTGCACGATCCGAGCAGCGGTGTGCATAGGTAAATTCTTCCGAAAAACCTTCTTTGTAAGCCTCCTTTGGATCTCTGGATTTCACCTTATCTTCATCACTTAGTTCATTCAGGTAAGTTTTCATATCATACCAGTAATCTGAATCCCAGCCATCCGGGCAGCGTCCGTTTCCAAAGTAATCTGAGCCATCCAGATGCCATTTCCCTATATAACCGCATGCAATGCCGTTATCACTCAGTCTTTGTCCTACCGTCTTTACATTGTCCCCCATTGCAATGCTGTTTGTTACCATGCCATTCGTGTGCGGAAATGTACCAGTGAAGATTGCACTTCTTGCCGGTCCACAGACCGGCTGGCAGGTATACGCATTCTCATAACGGATTCCTTCTTCAGCCAGACGGTCCAGATTCGGGGTTTTCATCTTTGGATTGCCGTAGCATCCGACCATGTCTTTTCTGGTCGTATCTGTCATCAGAAATATCAATTGTTTTCTCATGTTACATCCTCCTTCAATCTTATGCACTATGGTTTATTCTGCTCATCTCTTCATTTTAGTATAGTGGTTTTAAATCTTTATTCCATACCTTTTTATGTGTTTTGCATGGACAGTTCTGCTTTTTCGTGTTATATTTACCTTAAAAAGAGAAAGTCTGGCTAAAGGGAAGAGGGTGTTTTTATGATTAATGTATCCGGGCACTTAAGAAATGAAAGACGTGTAACCGGGTTTGCTGATGACTCTGTTTCATTATCCGTCAACTGCTGCGGCATGCAGGTTTTTAAAACAAAAGATTATTCTCAGAACCGTTTCGCCGGCCGCGTTGATTATCAGCTTATTTATGTCTACAAAGGTGCCGGTCACTATTGGCTGAATAATGAACGAAAAGTATTAGGCGCCGGAAATATCCTTCTTTTCCGTCCGAAAGAGCCTCAGATCTATTCCTATTATGCAAATGAGCACCCTGAAATCTATTGGATTCATTTCACCGGGAATAACTGTAAAAATATAATAGAGAAATACAATCTACATAACTGTTATATCGGGGAGCATACTATGTTAAAGACTCTTTTTCAGGAAACGATTATTGAGCTACAATTGAAAAAACCATTTTTTGAGGATGTTGTTCTATGTAATTTTTTACAAATACTTGCCGTCATCGCGCGTTACCATCAACAGATTCTCTCTCCGTTAGGAAATGACTTCTCTATTGACCGGCTGATCATGCAGCTTAATCAACGGTATAAAGATAACTGGAATGTTGCATCAATGGCAGAATATTGCAAATTAAGTGTCGGGTATTTTTCCCACATATTCAAGAAACGTATTGGGGTTGCACCGATGCGTTATCTAAATGAACTTCGGGTAGAAAAAGCAAAGGAGCTAATTGCAACAAATGCGATGAAACTGTCAGATATTGCATCCATGGTGGGTTTCTCCGATCCGCTTTATTTTAGCCGGGTATTCAAAAAGACTGCCGGAATTCCTCCTAAAGAATTCCAGCAGTCTCTGCTTACATCTAATACTCCAAAGTGGTGGCCTGATAAATAATGGATTTATTTCCCCCTAGTGGACAGGAAACAGTGATGCCCGCTGTCGGCTGTGGGATATCATCCTCCAAGGAATGATATTGCCACTTTCATAACTCCTGCCGCCACCATAACCCAGATAGGGTTCATTTTCACTTTCTGAAGTAATACGACACAGATAGCAAATATCACTACAAGGCTCCATTTCGTTCCTGCCAATGCAATTGATGCGGAACTTCCCCAAAATGCTGTAATCAAAATGGAAATTCCGGCAGATGCAATCATCGCAACAACAGCAGGCCTCAGAGAATTCAGGACTCCCTGTAGCATATCCATCTCTCTATATTTCAGATATAACTTTGCAATTACCGTAACAATGATGCAAGATGGCAAAATGCATCCAAGAGTCGCAATCAAAGCTCCCGGAATCCCGGCAATCTTAATTCCAACGAAAGTTGCTGAATTGACTGCAATCGGACCTGGTGTCATCTGGGAAATGGTGATAAGATCTGTAAATTCAGACATGCTGAGCCACCCATGTGCTGTAACCACCTGCCCCTGAACCAATGGCATTGCCGCATATCCGCCGCCAAAACTGAATAGACCAATCTGTAAAAAACTCAAAAACAATTGCAGATAAATCATTTATTTTTCCTCCTCTTTGCAATACATGTCCGGATTACTCCGATTAGTCCGCAAACGATAACAACATAGACTACATTTACTTCAAAGATACAGGAGGCAATAAATGCACCAACCATGATCACTGTGGATATGCCATTCTTATCCTGAACGATACCGGCTCCCATTTCATAAGTCACAGATGCGATAACCGCGCCAACGCCAGCCTGCATACCTTCCAACATCTGGCTCACAAAATAATTGCTGCGGAAAGCATTGTAACAAACCGAAATCACAGATATAATCAAAAACGGTGGAATAATTGTTCCAATGATTGCCACCAGTACTCCAGGCATTCCGGCAAGCTTATACCCAACTACAATTGCGCCATTTACTGCGATTGGTCCCGGCGATGACTGCGCGATTGCAACCAAATCCAACATCTCATTCTCTTCAATCCAGTGATAATCATCCACAAATTTTTTTTCATCAATGTAACAATTACATATCCGCCGCCAAATGTAAAGGCACTTAAATATAAAGCTGATATGAATAGCTTCCATAATACGTTCTTTTATTTCCATGATTTTTCCTCCTTCGCATACCAGTATATCCGCTCTTGACACATATGTAAAATATTATTATTCTATGAAATAGATAACTGTTTTATATGGATTGGAAGAAGGGATATTATGACGCTCAGATATATGAAAATATTCGTCTCTGTATATGAACACAACAGTATTACAAAGGCTGCTGATGTTCTGCATCTCGCTCAGCCGTCCGTCAGCCTTGCCATAAAAGAGATGGAGGAATATTATGGGACCCGTTTCTTTGAGCGGATTGGGCGGCACATCAGTCCGACCGGAGCGGGGAATGAACTTTTACAGATATGCACTGCATATTATAGAGTTGTTTTGATGAAATGGAACAGAAAATTAAAGATTGGGATCATTGCGGAACACTCCGTATCGGTGCAAGCATTACGATTGGCACTCATATTCTCCCGCTAATGCTTAAACAATATCAGGAAATTTATCCAATGCTAAAAATTACTGTTATTATCAAACAGTCTGCTGCTATTGAACAACTTGTTTTAGAGAATAAGATTGACATTGCTTTGATTGAAAACCAGCCCGAATACGCTGATATCATGGCAATTCCATTTATGACAGACCATTTATGTGCGATTGTTCCTGTTACGCATCCATTAGCTGATAAAAAATGGGTTACTTTGGAAGAAGTGTCAGCGTATCCTTTCTCATGCGGGAAAAAGGAAGTGCGGGACGGGAAATCCTGGATGCCGGTTTTGAACTGAAAAATATAACAGTTCATCCTGTCTGGGAGAGCACAAGTACACAGGCTATTGTAAAAGCGGTGTCTGTCGGTCTTGGCGTTGCCGTACTTCCTTACCTTTTAGTAAAAAAGATATGGAAGAGAATCATGTATGTCTGTTACCATTCAAAAACCGCTAAAAGAAATCTGAATGTGATTTATTATAAGCGGAAATATTTTACAGAACAAATGAAGTCCTTTATTGACTTATGCCGAAAATATGGAAAAGATTATGAATCTGCGGAAGTATGATTGTGCTGCATAATCTTACCGGGGATACCGAGAAGGGCGCAGCATCCTTTGTTGTAAAACTGTTATATATAAACGATGTAAATGTATGGCATGACGTATAATTGATAATGATAAGTCGGGTTTTGAATAGACAGATAATTTTGCGTATGTTACAGTATATGAAAATACCGCGATTTTGGTTTCGGGATGAATACACTCAGTGAAAACTGACATGATTCTATAAAATAAGACAAAGAATAAAAGCGATAGCCGAAACTGCAGGAGGGTGATAACCATGGACATTCGTATGGTAATCATGGATGATAAGTTGCTTGTGAACAAGCTGGAGGGGACAATGAATTGAGAAAAATCAGGCATCACGCTGGTTTTTACCATGTACAATATCCTTCAGGACACTGTCATAGAGATACGAATGCCGAGGACACAGTGAAGAGGAAAACTGTACTGGAACTGAAAAAGAAAATGTGCTATGATTTTACATACGGAACAATCATAGATACAAAGAAAGAACGACCATAGATACCTTCGGTGGTGTGTTGCCTTTTATCCACTGGGGGTAAACAAACAGAGTAATTATAGATAAAGGAGAGGTAAAAATGCCAGCAATAAGTGTTTTAATGAAACCATCTTCCAGTATGTGCAACATGTCCTGCGACTATTGTTTCTACTGTGATGAAGCACAGAAACGTACACAAGAATCTTTCGGGTACATGAGTGAACAAACGCTGAAAAACATAATACGGAAAACGATGCTGCGGGCAGAGGGCATGATAAGCTATACTTATCAGGGCGGTGAGCCAACCCTGCGCGGAGTTGGTTTTTCAAAAAAGCAATTGAATTTCAGAACCAGTACAACAGGAATCATGTACAGGTACAGAATGCGCTTCAGACCAATGGTTATGCAATTACAGAAGAATGGTGCCAGTTTTTCAAAGACAATCATTTCCTGATTGGCCTGTCGGTGGACGGAACGGAAGAAATCCATAACTCTATGCGGCACACACATTCCGGGAGCGGCACCTTTGCCCGTGTCAATCAGACGGCGATGCTGATGGATGAGTATGGGGTGGATTATAATATTCTAACCGTTGTCACGCCAAAAATCGCGGAGAATATTCGGGAAATATATGGCACTTATCAAAGGCGGGGATGGTATTATCAACAATATATTGCCTGTCTGGATCCCTTTGGAGAAGAACATGGGAAAACCCCGTATTCCCTTTCGCCAGAGGTATATGGACAGTTTCTGACAGATTTATTCTGGCTGTGGTACAAGGATTTGAGGCGTGGAAAACAGCCTTTTATCCGGCAGTTTTGAAAAATTATGTCGGTCTTGCGGCAGGCTACATGGCGGAATCCTGTGAACAGAGAGGAGTCTGTGGAATTCAGAATGTGGTAGAGGCAGACGGAAGTGTGTATCCATGCGATTTTTATATGATGGATAAGTACCGTCTGGGGAATTTTAACACTGACCGCCTGGACGACATTAACCAGAGAAGGAGCGAGATTCAGTTCATCGAGCAATCCTGGAAATTGGATGAAGAGTGCCGCTTCTGTAAGTATTTCCGACTCTGCAGGGGAGGCTGCCAGCGCAATCGGGATTTTCAGCCTGATACCGGACTTTATAAAAACTATTTCTGTGAAGGATACAGGATGTTTTTCAGGCAGTGCTATGAGCAGATTATGGAAATCGGGAAAAGCCTGTCCAAAAGCTGAGAAACTGTTGCCTGCCAGTCCATGGGTGATGGAAACTGAATATGCCAAAATCCCGAGACATACAAGCCAAAATTCCATTGCCGCAGGCAATCTGGAATGAATTTTGGCTACGTTACTGTGAACGGAGTGAACAGTAACGATGTGGGTTTACAAACCCACCAAAAATGTGCTATATTTTCCCTATAACAGGAAATAACTATTTCCTATAGCTAACAGCGTTCCACGATCACAGAGCGGAGTGCTGTCACGAAATAACACAAACTCATTGAAGAAGAGAGTAGATCCGCAGACCGTATTACAGAGAAATCCCCATGGATCACATATCACAGATTCAAAGGCTGAGAGGGATATGCAAGGAGCAGGTTGAAGATGGCTTCCGAGAGGCACTGCTGAGAGCCAACAGCTTTAGGCAGCGACAGGCACGCCTGTTACAGCGTAGAGGTATCATAACGTACCTCCCAAGGTTTCCCCGCGCGAGCCCGGAAACGAACAGAAGTGGTAACACGGGTAATACTCGTCTTCTCAGATAATCTGAGGAGACGTTTTTTATGTTATAGGAAATTACTCTGTAATGTTCCTATAACAAAAAAGCCTCCGGGCAGGATCACACTGCGACAGAGAGGAATTATTTCCCCCAACACCAGTTCCTTCCTACCATGAAGAATTTATGTTTTTCTTCCATAAATAAGGAGCAGTTGTTACCATTTTTAAACATCAGCTTCGGAAAATATAATTGTTTTCTGTGCATTTGCAGGGAGTGTAGCAACTCTTAGTGCCTGGAAATCTGCGTTATTCGAAAAAATCTCACTGTCTGAGCGAAGCGAGTTTGAGATTTTTTCGAATGGTTTTAGCTGATTTTCAGACACTTAGAGTTCCTAGCTCCCGAAACCGCACAGAAAACAATTATATTTTCCGGAGCGTCCACATTCAAAAAAGGAGACAACAAACCATGGAAAAACAGAAATACTACATCACCACCGCCATCGCCTACACATCCGGCAAACCCCATATCGGCAACACCTACGAAGTCGTCCTTGCCGATGCCATCGCCCGCTACAAACGTCAGCAGGGCTATGACGTATTCTTCCAGACAGGAACCGACGAACATGGTCAGAAAATCGAATTAAAAGCCGAAGAAGCCGGAATCACCCCAAAAGAATTCGTAGACAACGTATCCGGTGAGATCAAAAGAATCTGGGATCTGATGAACACATCCTACGACAAATTCATCCGTACCACAGATGAAGACCACGAAAAACAGGTCAAAAAAATCTTCAAAAAAATGTATGCAAAAGGCGATATCTACAAAGGACACTACGAAGGAATGTATTGTACACCATGTGAATCCTTCTTCACAGAATCCCAGCTTGTAGATGGCAAATGTCCGGACTGCGGCCGCCCATGTGTACCTGCAAAAGAGGAAGCATACTTCTTCAAAATGAGTAAATATGCCGATAAACTCATCGATTACATCAATACACATCCGGATTTCATCCAGCCGGAATCCCGTAAAAACGAGATGATGAACAACTTCCTTCTTCCGGGACTTCAGGATCTCTGCGTATCCAGAACTTCCTTCAAATGGGGAATCCCGGTAGACTTTGATCCGAAACACGTAGTATATGTATGGCTTGATGCCCTTACAAACTACATCACAGGAATCGGCTACGACTGCGATGGCGAAAGCACGGACCAGTTTAACAAACTCTGGCCTGCAGACCTGCATCTGATCGGTAAAGACATCATCCGTTTCCATACAATTTACTGGCCGATTTTCCTGATGTCACTGGATCTGCCGCTTCCGAAACAGGTATTCGGACATCCATGGCTTCTCCAGGGTGATGGAAAGATGAGTAAATCCAAAGGAAACGTAATCTATGCAGATGAACTGGTAGACTTCTTCGGTGTAGATGCAGTCCGCTACTTCGTACTTCATGAAATGCCATTCGAGAATGATGGTGTGATCACATGGGAACTGATGGTAGAGCGTCTCAATTCTGAACTCGCTAACACCCTTGGAAACCTTGTAAACCGTACCATTTCCATGTCAAACAAATATTTCGGCGGTGTGGTAGAAAACAAAGGCGTTACAGAACCTGTAGATGATGATCTGAAGAACTTCATTCTCTCCGTACCTGCCAAAGTAAACGAAAAAATGGATAAACTCCGCGTGGCAGATGCAATGACAGAAGTATTCACAATCTTCAAACGCTGCAACAAATACATCGACGAAACAATGCCATGGGCTCTTGCTAAGGATGAAGAGAAAAAAGACCGTCTTGCAACAGTTCTCTACAATCTGGTTGAGGGAATCTGCATTGGTGCGGTTCTGCTGAAATCCTTTATGCCGGAAACAACAGAGAGAATCCTTGCCCAGTTAAATGCACAGGACAGAGAACTGGAAGACCTTAAGACCTTTGGCCTCTATCCGTCAGGAAATAAAGTAACTGAAAAACCGGAGATCCTTTTCGCCCGTCTTGACCTGAAAGAAGTGCTGGCAAAGGTGGCAGAGCTTCATCCACCGAAAGCAGGAGAACCTGCAAAAGAAGAAAAAGAAGACGTAATTGATATCGAAGCAAAACCTGAGATCACATTTGAAGATTTCGGCAAGCTTCAGTTCCAGGTTGGTAAGATTATCAAATGTGAAGAAGTAAAGAAATCAAAGAAACTTCTCTGCTCACAGGTACAGATTGGCAGCCAGGTGCGCCAGATCGTATCCGGAATCAAAGCACACTACAGTGCAGAGGAAATGGTAGGCAAGAGAGTTATGGTAGTCACAAACCTGAAACCGGCCAAACTTGCCGGTGTACTCAGTGAAGGAATGATCCTCTGCGCAGAAGATGCAGACGGAAACCTTTCCCTGATGGTACCGGAAAAGGAAATGCCTGCAGGTGCAGAAATCTGCTGATCTTTGTATTACTGAGAACAAAGCGAATGGTAGCGAAAATGTGTGAAAACTTACGAATATTATCTTGACAAATACACTCTCAAAAGCTATATTAATATTTAGATAAAGGGGAGTGACTGACTCATGAGTATTCATGATGTCGTCAATTTCGGTGGGTAAAGACTCCAACCGTATCGTGATGAACAGGCGAGGCTTTTATTGTATGTTCCCGTACAATAAGAGCCTCGCTTTTTGTAAAAACTTAAACAGGGGGATTTTGATCATGTCACAGGGTTTTAATCATTTTGATGAGAACGGAAACGCAGTTATGGTAGACGTTTCCGGGAAAAATATCACTTACAGAACAGCAGTTGCCACAGGTGAGATTCATGTAGGAGAAGCAATCATGGAGGCTGTGAAAGAGGGTTCTGTGAAAAAGGGAGATGTGCTTGGAGTAGCACGTGTAGCGGGGATTATGGGAGTGAAAAGGACTTCTGAGTTGATTCCCATGTGCCATCCGCTTCCGATCCAGAAATGTTCCGTAGACTATGAACTGGATGAGACAAACGGAATTATCCGCGCTTTCTGTACAGTGAAAACAGAAGGCAAGACCGGTGTGGAAATGGAGGCACTGACAGGGGTTCAGGTGACGCTTCTGACGATTTATGATATGTGTAAGGCAATTGACAAGCATATGGTAATGTCCAATATTCATCTGGTTGAAAAGACGGGTGGTAAGAGTGGAGATTTTCATTTTTGATATCCACAAATTACTTTGCGATTTGCAAAATATTTGTTGGGTAAAATAAAAGAAATGTGTATAATGGAAATACAGAATGGCAGATAACGAAAAAAATTATCTGCCCGACAGGGAGGTTTTATAAAATGAAAAGAGTAGCGATCATTACATCCAGTGATACGGGATATCGCGGAGAACGTGAGGATTTAAGCGGACCTGCGATCCGAGAGATTGTTGAGAAGAATGGATATGAGGTTGTGTCTGAAGATGTTCTGCCGGATGACAGAAAGATGTTGTCAGAGAGAATGGCGGAAATTGCAGACAGCGGCACAGCGGAACTGATCCTGACAACAGGCGGAACCGGTTTTTCACCCAGAGATATTACACCGGAGGCAACGGAGGATATTATTGACAGACGTGTACCGGGGATTCCGGAGGCAATGCGTGCGTACAGCATGACTATCACGAAACGCGCCATGCTCAGCCGTTCTACGGCAGGTATCCGAAAAAAAACACTGATCATCAATCTTCCGGGAAGTCCGAAAGCTGTAAAAGAGAGCCTGGAGTATATTATTGATGCGCTTGGACATGGCATTGAGATCATGACAGGGGAAGCAGGGAACTGCGCAAGATAACTGATGGCGATAACAGGGATAAGAAAGCAGAGTAGCGTCAGAATGTACTGACGAAAAGAGAAATCGGTGAGCCAAAGCAGAGAAGATAAGCTGACGGCAATAAACGGAATTGCAGATACGAAAACAGTATCTGAAACTAAAACAGGAAGGTAAAAGGGATAATCTTATGGGAAAAGTAATTGCGGTTTGTACAAGTGAAAGAAAGGGAATACAGAAGACAAGTGTTCCGGAGATTAAAGTAATTGAGGATTGGGGAATCGAGGGTGATGCCCATGCCGGCAAATGGCACCGTCAGGTAAGTCTGCTCTCTTTTGACAAGATTGAAGATTTTCGCGCCAGAGGTGCAGAGGTAGAAGACGGGGCATTCGGAGAGAACCTTGTGGTTCAGGGAATCGACTTTGCCACACTTCCGATCGGCACGAAATTCCAGTGCAATGATGTAGTCCTGGAGCTGACACAGATTGGAAAAGAATGCCACAGCGGATGTGCGATCTTTAAGAAAATGGGAGAGTGCATTATGCCGAAACAGGGAGTTTTTACGAAGGTTCTCCACGGAGGTGTGATCCACCCGGGGGATGAGCTGGTAATTTTGTAACAGATCTTTTAACCGGATTATAGCAATCCTCATAAATAATGTATATTGATCCGGCTTATCAGAGCGCGAAATCCTGCGTCAGATATCCTTGACGTGTGTTGTTTACAGGGAGTGCTATAAATTAAGATTACATGAGGAGATTGGAAAAAATGATTATTGATACACATGCACACTATGATGATGAGGCCTTTGATACAGACAGGGAAGCGCTTCTTACGTCTATGTACGATGGAGGGATTGAGAAGATTGTGAATGTCTGTGCCTCTGTAGGCAGTTTTCAGGATACTGTGGATCTGATGGAGAAATATCCTTTTATATATGGAGCAGTGGGAATCCATCCGGATGATGCAGATAAGATGACACAGGAGACTCTGGATGAAATCTGCAGATTATCCCATATGGACAAGATGGTGGCAATCGGTGAGATCGGGCTGGACTATTACTGGCATAAGGAAGAAGAGGAACATCAGATCCAGCAGAAGATGTTTCGCGCTCAGCTTGATATTGCGAGAGAAGAGAAGCTTCCGTTTATGATCCACAGCAGAGAAGCTGCCGAGGATACTCTGAATATCGTCAGAGAATATATGCAGGGTGGTATGTATGGCGGTATCATTCATTGTTTTTCATACAGCAGGGAGATTGCGGCAGAATATCTGAAAATGGGACTGTATCTGGGAATCGGCGGAGTTGTCACTTTTAAGAACGCAAAGAAACTGAAAGAGACGGTTCAGTATGCACCCCTGTCTCAGCTTGTTCTGGAAACAGACTGTCCCTATATGTCTCCAGAGCCAAACAGAGGTAAGAGAAATTCGTCATTAAATCTGCCTTATGTAGCACAGGCAATCGCAGAACTGAAGGGAATTACAGCAGAAGAGGTCATTGATGTGACCAGACAGAATGCAGAGAAACTGCTGGGAATTTAACCGAATCAGGTAGCGAAGCGGATTGCGAATATCTGCGTAATTAAAAAGATGCCGACTGATTACAGTCAGCATCTTTTTGTATACAAATCGGGAATTCATCAATAACCACTGTCGTCGGAAGAGTCTTCGGTTCCGTCTGATGTGTCTGCCTGATATTCCCAGGAGTGGATGGATTCTGTATCTTCCACTACATTTCCGGTAGTTTTGTCGATCATGTTGCCCTCCCAGTCAAACTTGACGTTCAGCAGGTTTGTATTTGTGGAAGGCTTCACATTCATGGACATGATTTCCTTAAATTTAGCTTTCAGGTTATCGAGAGTAAACTCATCACCGATCACATTTCTTACACTGTGGGAAGAAGCAAGTTCTTCTGTATAATCATCCAGCATATATGGTCCGTATTCTCCGTTATCGTGATTATAATGCATGACCATAGGTTTCACTTCCGGAGAAAGGGATCTGGATGGTTGATTTGCCGTTCAGAGTTGATTTCTGTATGGTAAAACTTGCCATTCCTTCCAGAAGTTCCGGGAGTTCCTGCTGGGTGGAAACGAAGTTTCCGAGGGAGTAGAATATGGTGGTATTGTGTCCCTGGTCATCAGAAAGCTGTCCGTAAGGCTGAAGCACATGCGGATGACCGCCAATGATCACATCAACACCCTGCTGCATCAGAAAAGCGGCCCATTGTTTCTCGTATTCATTTGGCATGGTTTCATCTTCTGTTCCCCAGTGAGCCACAAAGATGATGCAGTCGCTGATTTCTTTGGCTTTCTGGATCATTGTGGTGATCTTATCCTTATCAAAGATATCGATCATGTACTCATATCCTTCGCCTGCACCGGAATTATTGGTGCCGTATGTATAGTCAAGAAAAGCAATCTTAATACCATTCACTTCTTTTACTTTGACAGTGTCTGCATCTTCCTGGGTGGCGTGGATGCCAAGTACAGGAATATCCGGATAATTAGTGCTCCAGAAATCCAGAGTACTTTTCAGATAGTCATATCCATAATCATCGGCGTGATTTGTGGCAGATTCCACTACATCAAACCTGCTTTGATAATGGCATCTCCCACTTCCTGGGAGTGGCTAAAAGAAGGATAAGTGCTGACAGCATCGTGGCTTGGAGCAAAAACCGTTTCC
>ENA-OQOA01000722-OQOA01000722.1-human-gut-metagenome-genome-assembly--contig:-NODE-722-length-12759-cov-3.219839_pt1 | contig 12759 bp, 13 predicted proteins | sample MGYA00242633_ERZ504888 | MGnify/ENA primary metagenome ERZ504888 (study PRJEB26092, sample SAMD00036372) | human gut metagenome | host: Homo sapiens | study: EMG produced TPA metagenomics assembly of... | reverse complement strand
ACAGAAAAGCATATGAAAAAGGTGTATATATACCTGTTAAAGACAGACCGATGGACATTATATTTACAGGAAATTATACACCAAAGCATATATTAAGAAAGCAGATAGATAATCTTGAACAGGATTATATAGATTTCTATGAGAAAGTGTTATCAGATATTATAAATCATCCAAATATGACGATAGATGAGGCTGCCGAGAAACATTTAAGAGAAGAATTCAATGATCTGACAGATGAGCAGCTGTGCAATTGTATGCCAGGTATGATGTATGCTGACCTTAATGTACGGTTCCACTACAGAGAGCTTGCTATAAGGGCACTGGTGGATTCCGGACTTAAGGTCAACACATATGGAGAAGGATATAACTATATAGTATGTGAGCATCCTGAAAATATCATACAGCATGGAAGTGCAAATTCCCAGCAGTGCCTGGATAATATAAGCCAGGCTAAGATTTCATTAAATGTTATGCCTTGGTTTAAGAAAGGGGCACATGACAGGGTATTTAACAGCTGTCTTAACGGTGCAGTGTGTCTTACAGACTCATCTTCATATCTTGATGAAATATTTACAGATGGCAAAAGATATATTGTTTTATGATTTGAATATGTTAAAAGATTATGAAATGTCAGGATATGATTATAAGGTTATAGAACCAATGATAAAACGGGTCAGGGAATTGCTTATGGATGACACAGCTCTGCAGAGTATTGCAGACAATGCATATGAGTTATGCAGGGTGGAGCATACATGGGAGAATGTTACATATAGTCTTATGAATCAGGGAATATTGTAAAGCAGATGATTAAATGTCACGAAATATGTTCTTGACGAAAAAAGTTCTGAAAAGATGAAAATGTTTATAAATTAGGGTTTGACGCGGCTGTGATAATATGATATACTGATATATACATGCGGATGTGGCGGAACTGGCAGACGCGCTAGATTTAGGTTCTAGTATCGTACGATGTGCAGGTTCGATTCCTGTCATCCGCATTAATTTATATTTGCTATTATAAAAAGTGGGAAGACATGTCCTGGATTTAAGGATGTGTCTTCCTGTTTTTTTGTGAAAGTTTTTTGTGAAAAATACTTTACATATATTGTAAAAAGTAGTATATATAAAAGTATCAAAAAGCTACTTTTACAAAGGCGGTGAAAATATGTCGGATAATAAGTATATTCCGGGAGAATTAAGAAAGAATAAAGATGGTCTTACGCAGAAAGAGTTCCTGGCACAGTATAATCCGGGACATTATGAAAGACCAAGTGTTACAGTGGATATGCTGCTTTTTGGCATGAGCAGTGACCTTAAAGGACTTAAGCTGCTTCTCATAAAGAGAAACAATCATCCGTATATCGGCTGCTATGCACTTCCAGGAGGTTTTGTTGGTATAAAGGAGTCAGCATATACAGCGGCATGCAGGGAGTTAGAGGAAGAAACCGGGCTTAAGGATATATATATGGAGCAGTTATATACTATGAGCCAGCCTGACAGGGATCCAAGAATGAGGGTTATAGATATTGCGTATATGACACTTATACCTGTAGATACAATGAAGCCGCAGGCAGGGGATGATGCCAGTGAAGCATTATGGTTTGATATAACATTTGATAATAAGCTGCTTACTTTCAGTAACAGTGAGAAGAATATTAACATAGCCTATTCACTTAAGGAAAAGATATTTAATAACGGAAGATTAAAGGTTAAGAATTATATTCCTGAGCTTATCAGTGAGGAAGCACTTGCTTTCGACCATGCACAGATTGTTCTTGAAGGACTTATGAGATTAAGAAATAAGACAGAGTATTCTGACATAGTATTTAATCTTATGCCACAGGAATTCACGCTTCCAGACCTTCAGAGAGTATATGAGATCATACTTGGCAGAAAGCTTTATAAGACGAATTTTAAAAGAAATGTTGATAATAAAATAAAATCACTAAACAGAAAAGGCGTTTCCATAACTGGCAACAAGGCTTCGGAGTTGTATGAGTATGTTCCTGACTAAAATGAAAAGGATTAGGCGCACCACATACATTGTAAGAGAGGGATGTGCGCAGAAAAGAGGAAAATTATGAGATTACATCCAATAATAACAAGTTTATTAGAAACAGATATGTATAAGTTCAGTATGGGACAGGCGATATATCATCAGTTCTCAGATTATAAGACAACATGGACATTCAAGTGCCGTAATAAGGACGTGCATTTCACAGAGGAAATGGTTGAAGAGATAAGAGAGCAGATAAAGCATTTTTGTACCTTGAGATTTACAGAGGATGAGCTTGATTACCTTGAAAATGTAAAGTGGATGAAGGGCAGTTATGTAGACTTTTTAAGATTATGGCAGGCAAGATATGCAGATTTTAAGATAACTACGGATGCAGAATGTGGACTTAGTATCGAAACGTTTGGTACATGGCTTAACACATCAATGTACGAGATACCAACACTTGCTATCGTAAATGAAGTGTACTTCAGAATGGCTTACGATTATGATGAACTTCTTGACAGCTTTAAGGAGAGACTATCGGCTAAAGTGGCAGCACTTGAAGCAGATGCCGCTGTTGAAACAGAAGGAAAAGAAACTGTATACAGATTAGGAAGCTTTAGCGAGTTCGGACTTAGAAGACGATTATCAGCTGAGGCACAGGAGCTTGCCGTTAAGGCTTTGTCAGAGGCTGACTATAAAGGCAATTCATTATTTGTAGGAACAAGTAATGTTTATCTTGCAAAGAAATATAATCTCACGCCAGTAGGTACTATGGCACATGAGTGGATTATGTGTACGGGACAGGGCAATCACAAGCACAATCCGGCATATTCTAACTGGTATGCACTTGATGCATGGGTAAGGGAATATGGCATACTTAATGGTATAGCACTTACAGATGCAATAACAACAGACTGCTTCTTAAAGGATTTCCAGCTCACATATGCAACACTTTTTGGTGGCGTAAGACATGACAGCGGCGATCCTTATGCATGGGGTGAGAAAATGCTTAAGCATTATGAGAGTCTTGGAATAGATGCAAGAAATAAAACTCTGTTATTTAGTGACAGTCTTGATTTTGACAGGGCTGACAAGCTGTATAGATATTTTAATGGCAGGGCAAAGGTAGCATTTGGAATAGGAACGTATATCAGTAATGATACTAAGGTTCCAGCACTTAATATCGTTATGAAAACGACAAAGTGTAACGGAATGGATGTTGCCAAGATATCAGATAATCCTGGCAAAGGTATGTGTAAGAATCCTGAATACGTTGAATATCTGCAAAGATGTATAGACTGGAGAATGAACAACGACAGATAAATAAAAGAATAATCCGCAGGCATGAAAGCAGGGGCTTTTGATAAGAACATCAAAAGCTCCTGCTTTTTAAAAACACATAAGAATATAAAATAAATCAAATAAATATATTGACATGTTAGAACTAACATGTTAGTATGTTATCAATAAAGAAATGCTGTAACAGTAATAATATAATTGTTATGGCTGCCACAGTTAATGGGTAACATAAAAGGTGGATGACTATTTTATATTTAAGGAGGATTTTTTATTATGGATATGACATTAAGATGGTATGGACCAGGATATGACAGTGTAACACTTAAGCAGATAAGACAGATTCCGGGGGTTAAGAATGTTATTACAACACTTTTCGGCAAGCAGGCAGGGGAGTTATGGCTGCCAGAAGAGATTGCAGAGCTTAAGAGAGTTGTTGAAGCGGAAGGCTTAGGAATAGCAGGTATAGAGTCAGTTAATGTTTCAGATGACATTAAGATTGGTACAGCTAAGAGAGATGAGCATATTGATAATTACATCAAGACATTACAGGCACTTGGTGAAGCAGATATTCATATGGTATGTTATAATTTCATGCCGGTATTTGACTGGACACGTTCAGAGCTTGCAAGAGTAAGAGAGGATGGCTCAACAGTTCTTGCATATAATCAGGATACAGTAGATATGATTGATCCAGAACACATGAAGGAATCAGTGGCAAAGATGTCTAACGGTTTGTATGCCAGGCTGGGAGCCAGAAAGACTTGATCATCTTAAAGAGCTTTTTGAGATGTATAAGGATGTAGATGCTGATAAGCTTTTTAATAATCTTGTATATTTCCTTGAAGCTATCGGACCTGTATGTGAGAAGTATGATATAAAGATGGGTATCCATCCGGATGATCCAGCATGGCCTATATTCGGACTTCCAAGAATCATGACAGGTAAGGATTCTGTTACAAAGCTTCTTGATGCAGTTGATAAGCCTTATAATGGCATCACACTTTGTACAGGCTCATTTGGTTCTAACCAGAATAACGACATCTGTGAGATTATTAAAGCCTGCAGAGGAAGAATACCTTTCGCACATGTAAGAAATCTTAAGTATAATTCTCCAAGAGATTTTGAAGAGGCTGCACATTTATCAACAGATGGCTCTATGGATATGTATAAGATCATGAAGACCTTACATGATACAGGTTTTGATGGTGTGATCAGACCAGATCACGGAAGAATGATATGGGATGAGGTAGCTATGCCAGGCTATGGTCTTTATGACAGAGCATTAGGCGCAACATATCTTAATGGCTTATGGGAAGCTATTGTTAAGTCAGAAAGATAATATTGTCTGCAGCTTATATATCAGTTGATTAATATATGCCCATAAGCGGGGCTGGAATGGAGATTAGTGTGAAAAATAAGATTTTTCACACGCAGGAATGGAGGATTATTATGAAACTTTCAATAGAAGGTATTAAAGATAAAAAGAATGGGAAAAGGCAGGGATAAAGCTTCCATCATATGATGTTGAGAAAGTTGCCACAGCAACAAAGGAAGCACCAGTATGGGTTCATTTTGGAATAGGTAATATTTTCAGGATTTTTATAGGCGGGATAGCAGATTCGCTGCTTGAGCAGGGATTATCAGATAAAGGAATCACTTGTGTTGAAACATTTGATTATGATGTGGTTGATAAGATATACACACCATTTGACAATCTTGTTATGGCTGTTACATTAAAGGAAGATGGAAGTACAGATAAGAAGGTGCTAGGTTCTCTTACAGAGGCTGTTAAGGCACAGTCAGCAGTTGAAGAAGACTGGTCAAGATTAAAGACAATATTTGCAAGCCCTAAGCTTCAGATGGTTTCATTTACAATAACAGAAAAGGGATATGCGCTTCATGATGCAAAGGGAGAGTTTTTCCCATTCATAAAGAGTGATATTGATAATGGACCTGATAAGGCATCATCTGCTATGGCAGTTGTAGCTGCTCTTTTATTAGAAAGATTTAATACATGCAAGGCACCTTTAGCTGTTGTATCTATGGATAACTGCTCACACAATGGTGAAAAGTTAAGAAACTCAGTGACAGAAATGGTAAGTGAATGGGCAAAGAAAGGCTTTGTTGGGGAAGATTTTGTTAAATATGTCAACGATGAGAATACGATATCATTCCCATGGTCTATGATAGATAAGATTACTCCAAGACCAGCAGATTCAGTTGCAAAGGCGTTGGAGGATGCTGGCGTTGAAGATATGGCACCAGTTATTACATCTAAGAGAACTTATATAGCTCCTTTTGTTAATGCAGAGGGACCACAGTATCTTGTTATAGAGGATAGATTCCCTAATGGAAGACCACAGCTTGAAAAAGCGGGGGTTTATATGACAGACAGGGATACAGTTAACAAAGTAGAAAGAATGAAGGTTACTACATGTCTTAATCCATTACACACAGCACTTGCGGTATATGGCTGTGTATTAGGCTATGACCTTATAGCTGATGAGATGAAAGATAAAGAGCTTTCAGAGCTTGTAAGAAGGATAGGTCTGGTTGAGGGAATGCCAGTTGTTACTAATCCGGGAATTATAGATCCTGTAAAGTTTGCGGACGAGGTTATTAATGTCCGTATACCTAATCCATTTATGCCGGATACTCCTCAAAGAATCGCGACAGATACATCACAGAAGGTCGGAATAAGATATGGAGAAACAATCAAGGCATATGTAGCTAAAGATGGAAGTGCAAAGTCACTTACAGCTATTCCGCTTGCTATTGCCGGCTGGTGCAGATATCTTCTTGGAGTAGATGATGATGGTGCTGCTTTTGAGTTGTCACCAGATCCTATGGCTGTTGAATTAAAAGAACAGATTAAAGGTATTATATGGGGTGAGCCATCATCTTACACAGGCCAGTTGAAGAATTTGTTGTCAAATGTTAATATATTTGGTATAAATTTATACGAAGCAGGAATCGGTGATAAGGTTGAAGAGATATTTGTAGAAGAAATATCAGGAAAAGGTGCAGTAAGAGAAACACTTAAGAAGTATCTTTAATATATATAAATACATTGCCGTTCAGAGCTTGGAACTTATCTGTTATACAAGCTCTGGGCGGTATTTTGTTATATGATGTAAAAAACGGCTATATCTGCGGTTATAGATATCATCATAAGGATTATTTTCTGAAAAAGGAACAGTTATATCAATATACAGAAAGGTTGTACAGCTATGGAGAAATCATTAAACGAAGAAACATATGAAAAATTAAAATACGATATAATGAATTTTAAGCTGCTTCCGGGAGATTCCATAAGTGCCCAGAAGATTGCTTTAAGATATGATGTATCAAGAACACCTGCAAGAGAGGCAATAGTTAATCTTGAAAAAGAGGGACTTTTAAAAATAATACCACAGTCTGGGACATATGTAGCCTGTATTAACTGTAAGCGTTCGGAGCAGGAATGGTTTGTCAGAAAAAGTCTTGAGATTGGAATGGTGGATGCAATATTTGAAAATGCCAGCGATGACATGCTTGATAAGATGACACAGCTTAATAACCGTCTTATTAACTATAAAGAAGAAGTGGAGAATATTCCAAGAATAGAGATAGATAATGAATTTCATAAGCTGATATATGAATGTTCCGGTGAAAAGCTTGCCATGAATATAATTCAGACACAGATGAGCCATTATAACAGGATAAGGTATCTTGCGGAATTAAATAAAAGCATAAGCGCAAAGACCAATGATGAACATGAAATGCTTATAGAAGCAATAAAAAATAAAGATAAGAGAATGTATCTTCGTGTTATAAAGGCACATATAAGCAGAATATTTAATGAACTTGATAAGCTTAAGGGAATATATCCGGAATATTTTGAGAAAAACTGAGGTGGATGAAAGAAATTCTTTTTATATTTGCATATTTTTGTATCATTATGTTAAAAAAGATAAAAAAGGCTGACGTAGTATATTATTATTACGTCAGCCTTTTTGATTTATAGCTTATTTGTGTTGTATCATTTCGCGGTATTGCGTAGGAGTCATGTTTTTAAGCTTTTTAAAAAGCTTGGTAAAGTAGTTCACATCGTTGATGCCACATTGTGCGGCAATATCCTGAATGGCTGACTGTGTTGTGTTGAGCAGATATATTGCATGCTCGATTCTTTTATTGTTTACGAAGTTCGTCAGAGTTACTCCGGTTTCTTTTTTAAAGAGCGTTGATAAATAACTGCTGTTTAACATAAACTCTTCTGATAAAGCGTTAAGGCTTAAATCAGCTGTGAGATTGAAGGATATATAGTTGATTATATTCTGTATAGGCTTGCTATATGTCCGTAATGAGTGTGACTGGACAAGAAGACAGTATTTTCTTGTTATTTCATTTTCTAATACTTCAAGCTGTGCGATTGATGTGCAGTCTTCAATTTTAATTGCAAATTTGCGCGATATTTCATCCAGATGTACCGGATGTATATATGCAGTCTGTGCAGCTTTACGGCAGATTGTATTTAGTATAATCATAAAGTTCTTTCTGTCACGTATAGAGTCAGATAAGCGTGGTTTTATATCAGCAGAGTTAAGACGTTCCATATTTTCAATTGATCTGTAATCTCCATGTGCTATACATTCCATAAGAAATGCTTCATTTTTATAGCGGGTTTCCAGAGCTTCGACAGATTTTTTGTAGGCTCAGGTGCCTCTTCTTTATACATATATTGGGTTGAATTTTTATTGAGTACATGTTTTTTTCAATAGTATAATTATTACCCCAAAGCTTGCTGCAAAGACAGCTTATAATAGCTGTAATACAGCGTTCATCAGCAAATACTGGCAGAGCAGAGTAGTAAAGCTGCATAAACTCATTATACTGCGTAGGGACTGAATTGTAAGAACATAAGTCAAATATTCTCTGGTTAGTGAACCGTTCAAATGAAAATGGACCTGCTATGAATATTTTTGTGCTGTCTGGAAGCTTAATATGTATATATTCACATGAAAAGCTGTCATGTATAAATAATGCAGCATTATCCCTGTTATAGGAGCTGATGAACTGGCTGAAGTTTTCTTCATTATTCTTATAAGCATTCTGGGTGAAAATGTTATTTCTAAGTCCACCATCAATCTGACTATCCCATATGTAAGGAGTGTCAATAATGTAGGATGGAATTTTTATTTGTGATAAAAGCTCAATTGTATAATCTAAATATATTTTATATTCCATGTATATCCCCCAAAGCTATGTATTTGCATTGTATTATCAAAGTCGGGGGATTTTGACCCCGATATCATATTATAGCATAAATTGTATAAAATATTATCTATTAATTATTATTTGTAAAATAATTTTTAAATTATGATATGTGTATGAAACGTAAATTTAATGTCTACAACAATTATAAATTAATAACTAACATGTCACAATGCAAATACTAACATGTCAATATAGGCATAACTGACATGTTAGTATAATTTAAATATAAAAGGGTATAATTTTTAGTATAAAAATTATACAGGTAAAAATTGTACTATAAATACTAAATATAGTAATAACAGAAAATGTATAAAAAAGTTATTATAAGACCATAGAAAACAAGCACACAAAGGGGTGCAAACAAATATTTAAAGACGGTCTTTAAAAGAATTCAACGCAAAAATATAAGGTGTACATATTGCATATAAGAATGTGTATGTACAGAAATGGAGGATATACAATGAAAGAAACTAATGGAAAGGTAAAACCTTTCGGTATAAAGGATAAGCTGGGCTATATGTTTGGCGATTTTGGTAATGATTTTACGTTTTGTTATCGGCAATGTTTTTACTTAAATTCTACACAGACGTTATGGGAGTTTCAGCAGCACTTGTAGGACTTATGATGATGGCAGCAAGATTCGTTGATGCCATAACAGATGTAACAATGGGACAGATTGTTGATAGAAGCAGACCTGGTAAGAAAGGTAAGTTCGCTCCTTGGATAAGACGTATGTGTGGTCCGGTTGCAGTTGCTTCATTTCTGATGTATGCAACATATTTTAAGGGAATGCCAATGGGATTTAAGATATTCTGGATGTTCTTCACATATCTCCTCTGGGGAAGCGTATGTTACACAGGAGTTAATATTCCTTATGGTTCAATGGCATCTGCAATTTCAGATAACCCAACAGACAGAACATCACTTTCTAACTGGAGAACAATTGGGGCAACACTTGCACAGACAGCTATAGGTGTTATATTACCACTTGTAGTATATTATACAGATGCAGCCGGTAATTCAGTATTATCTGGTGAAAAGATGATGATTGGAGCATTAATCTGTTCAATAGGCGCAGTTATATGTTATATGCTCTGCTATCATATGACAACAGAAAGAGTTAAGGTAGAACAGAATACACAGAAGTTCTCATTTAAGGAACTTATTAAGCAGCTTGTTCATAATAAGTCATTAATAGGAATTATAGTATGTGCATTAGTATTCTTACTTGCACAGTTATCATTAAGTAACATGAATGCTTATGTATATCCTAATTACTTGGTAATATAAAGGCTATGTCTATAGCAAGTCTTGCAGGAACAGTTGTTATACTTGCACTTTCAACATTTATAGTAAAGCTTGCTTCAAAGATAGGTAAAAAAGAATTATCTATGATAGGATGCTTTATAAGTGCAGCTTCCTTCATACTATTATTCATAATTCATACACACAATGTATGGGTATGGGTAGGATTAATAATCGTAGCTACAATAGGAACTTCAATGTTTAATATGGTTATATGGGCTATGATTACAGATGTAATTGATGAGTCAGAGGTTCAGACAGGAGTCCGTCAGGATGGAACAATTTATTCAGTATATTCATTTGCAAGAAAGCTTGGACAGGCTTGTTCATCAGGTTTATCAGGAGCGCTTCTTTCAATAATAGGATATACTTCAGTAACAGCCTTTGATCCAAAGGTAGTAGATGGAATATATAATATTACCTGCCTTGTACCAGCAGGAGGAATGATATTACTTTTACTTGCTTTATGTTTCTTATATCCTCTTAATAAGAAGAGAGTTGAAGAGAATGCAGAGAAGCTTAGAATCAAGCGAAATGAAAAATAAAATTATTATACAAATTATTATACAAAATTTTAAAATTACAGGAGGAATCAATTATGTTATATCCAATTTTAACAGAATCAAGATTATTAAGTGACTTAAGTGGAGTATGGGATTTTAAGTTAGACAATGGCAATGGCTTTGATGAGAAATGGTATGAAGCACCATTAAAGGATGCAGATACTATGCCAGTTCCAGCTTCATACAACGATTTAAAGGAAGGAGCTGATTTCAGGGATCATTATGGATGGGTATTCTATCAGAGAAACATTTCAGTTCCATCATATGTAAAGAGCCAGAGAATCGTATTAAGATGTGCAGCAGTAACACATTATGCAAAGATTTATCTCAATGGTAATTTAATATGTGAGCATAAGGGCGGCTTCCTTCCATTTGAGGTTGAGTTAAATGATGTGTTAGAGGATGGTGATAATCTTCTTACAATCGCAGTTAATAATGTTATTGATTATACAACTCTTCCGGTTGGTGGTAAGGCTAATATGATGAGCGGTCTTATGGGCGGAATAGGTGCAGGAGCATCTGAAAAGCCTCAGAACAATCCTAACTTTGACTTCTTTAACTACTGCGGCATCACAAGACCAGTTAAGATATATACAACACCTAAGACTTATATCAATGATATAACAGTAACATCAGATATTGACTTTGGAAAAGAAACACCATCAGCAGTACTTAACTATGATGTTGATATTGAGGGTGTTGATAAGGATAGCACAGCTTGTAAGATTGAGGTGTTTGATGCTGAGGGTAACAAGGTTGCAGAGGCAGCAGGAACACAGGGAAAGATTGAGCTTGAGAATGTAAAGCTTTGGCAGCCATTAAATTCTTATCTTTACCAGATAAAGGTTACAGCAGGAGAAGATGTATATACTCTTCCATATGGTGTAAGAAGTGTAAGAGTAGAAGGAGTTAAGTTCCTTATAAATGAAAAGCCATTTTACTTTAAGGGCTATGGAAAGCATGAGGATACATTCCCTAACGGACGAGGAATTAATCTTCCTATGAACACAAAGGATATATCTATTATGAAGTGGCAGCATGCTAACAGCTTCAGAACAAGCCATTATCCATACAGTGAAGAGATGATGAGATTATGTGATGAGGAAGGTATCGTTGTTATTGATGAAACAACAGCAGTAGGTGTTAATCTTCAGTTTGGCGGCGGTGCTAACTTTGGTGGAGAAAGAATCGGTACATTTGATAAAGAACATGGCGTTCAGACACAGGAGCATCATAAGGATGTTATAAAAGACCTTATTTCAAGAGATAAGAACCATGCATGTGTTGTTATGTGGAGCATTGCTAATGAGCCTGACTCAGCAGCAGAGGGAGCTTATGATTACTTTAAACCACTCTACGACCTTGCAAGGGAAATCGATCCACAGAAACGTCCTTGTACATTAGTAAGTGTTCAGGGAACAACTGCTGATACTGATTGTTCTTCTAAATTAAGCGATGTTATATGCCTTAACCGTTATTATGGCTGGTATTTTGGTGGACCAGACCTTGAAATCTCTGAAAAAGGACTTCGCAGGGAACTTTCAGACTGGGGCAAGCTTGGAAAACCAGTAATGTTTACAGAATATGGTGCAGATACTGTCAGCGGACTTCACGATACAACATCTGTTATGTATACAGAGGAATATCAGGTTGAGTATTATGAGATGAACAATAAGGTATTTGATGAATTCGAATTCGTAGTTGGTGAGCAGGCATGGAACTTTGCAGATTTTGCTACAAGCCAGAGCTTACTCAGAGTACAGGGTAACAAGAAGGGCTTATTCACAAGGGATAGAAAGCCTAAGATGGTAGCACACTACTTCCGTAACAGATGGAGTGAAATTCCAGAATTCGGTTACAAGAAATAAGCATGTATAGGCAGAATACATTTGTGCATGTATAATATGATGTAAGTGTGATACTCACATCATAAAATAAAACAAGCATACTAAGTGATTAGTATAAAAACTTTCCAATATTATAGTAACAACAAACAGGAGATATGCGGGATGACTGCATATCTTCTGTTTGTATATATAAGATGTATATAATGAGCAATAGTAATAATTGTAATTAAGGCAATTATTATGTTAAAATGATGTAATCTTCCCAATATGGGGCTGTCGCTTTAACGATTGAAAATCGTGATATGCTCCCTTCTAGGTAGACAAGTGAAATAATAAAAACTTGTCACTTAGGAGGGAGCATTGTCATGACCAAAGGAAGAAAAACCACTTTTGAAGAACGGGTTGAAATAGTACAGTATTGTATCGCACATGATCGTAATTATGCCCAAACAGCAGAACAATACCAGGTGTCCTATCAACAGGCTCGCAA
>ENA-OQOA01000719-OQOA01000719.1-human-gut-metagenome-genome-assembly--contig:-NODE-719-length-12806-cov-2.958593_pt1 | contig 12806 bp, 17 predicted proteins | sample MGYA00242633_ERZ504888 | MGnify/ENA primary metagenome ERZ504888 (study PRJEB26092, sample SAMD00036372) | human gut metagenome | host: Homo sapiens | study: EMG produced TPA metagenomics assembly of... | reverse complement strand
AAGTGATGGCTATGATTTTCTCTTCGGTTTTCTTGCAACAGAAGACACGCATATAAATACAGGCACGGATGCTGTAAGAAGCGTAAAAGAAAAAGGCCATGACGCTTACTATGATGATTACAGAAACTAGGATGTGCATCGCTTGATTAAGATGATTGAATGATACTTTAATAAATGATCTTGTAGAGATTATTCTAATTGCTTGTCATTATCCGTCAGTATTCTGAACTTCTTTTCGGTATCAATCGTATTCAAGTGTGCTAATTGCTCTTTGGCCATCTGCCGAAGATGAGTAAACCTTTTAGACTTGTCTACCTTACGCTTGATTAACTCTGCATTGAAGGATTCCATATTCGATAATACGACTAATTCATTTATGCTTGCTACATCTCTGATATTGATATTCTTATCTGCGTATTGTGGATTTGCTTCACGCCATTGTCTTGCGGTACATCCCCATAATGCGAGATTTAACAAATCAGCTTCATCGGCATAAACAAGTTTTTGATTGAAATCTTCTACTTTAGGTATAATAAAGTCTTTGATTGCATCCGTATGTATGGAATAATTTACTTTACTAAGTATTCTTTTTACGTTCCATTCACTTAATAAAGGGTGTGATTCTGCTTCTTTAAGTCTTTGGTATTCTTTGATGAGATATAGTTTAAATTCAGGGCTGAGCCAGGTCCCGAATTCAAAAGCTATGTCTTTATGGGCAAAAGTTCCCCCATATCGTCCGGGCTTGGATATAATCCCTATTGCTTTAGTTTTTTCTATCCATTGTTTGGGGGTTAGGGTGAAACTGTTTGTTCCACTCTCCATTTTAAAAGCATCGAATTCGATGCCTTTAAAATTTGGATTATTTAGTTTTTCCCATAACCCAAGAAAATCAATCGTACTACGTAGACGCATCCAGTTTTGTATAATGTAGTTAGTACGTTCTCTGTCTTTGAAATGTGCCATGTCTGTCAGGCAGATATAATCATTATTATCAGGTCTTACAGATATGGATATATCAATATTCGTAACAGTTATTTTCTTCATTATTTTTACTACTTTTATTTTATGAGGGATAAAGTTAAGCATTATTCCTGTTTTCAGTATCTTAAAAGCATCTTTTTAATAGGCCATGACGCTTACTATGATGATTACAGAAACTAGGATGTGCATCGCTTGATTAAGATGATTGAATGATTGATACCTTGATATTGGTTATAAATCAATGCGTAACGGGATGAAGCTTCTTCTTTCAAGGCTTTTGCCGCCATCCAGAGAGCATAGGATGAGGCAGTCTGATATTCTCCGCATTGCTCTTTAAAGCTGCTATGCAGGGCATGAGGAAACAGACTGTGTTCCAGCTCTGTATAAACGGCATCTGTTGCTTCCTGCCCGTTCTTGCCACTGATAAACCAGTCAATGTCTTCGGGTGCAAGCTCGTGAGATTTTAGAAAATGATGCATCCTGTTACTGATTTCCGGAGCACTCATCCGGGTGATAAAAGTGTCCACCCCTTTCAGTTCAGCAAAAGTCTGTTCCTCTTCTTGTGCGCTTAACAGGAAAAATTGTGCTCCCTCACCGGCTGTCGTTCCTTTCAACAGCCCTAAACGCTGCTGGATGATGTAGCTGGTAGGGGTTATTTCATCCATAGCACCTGCCAGTACATGCTGTTTGCCTTCGGCAATACTCATGATGCCATCTGTCAGAGCACTTTCAAAACTTAAACCACGGTGTACATACGTCACATTATAAGCATGTATTTTGAGTAGCAAAGCTATCTGTGCACCGATCGTATTAAAGGTGGACTGAATGAAAGCGGTGGGATTGAGCATCTGTTCCCGGTTATCCATCAAGGCGTTCATAAACTTTTCCGTATCGGTCAGACAACCCAGTCCCGTAGCAGTGATAATGGCATCTACCTTTTCCGGCGAGATATCTTTCAGACATTCCAGTCCGCAAGCTACTCCCATCTTGATCATGCGGCTCATGCGCCTCCGCAGATTGGCATTGGTGATCATTTCTTTATAATCAGGTTCCTGTGCGGAGAAATAAGGCTTTTCATTTCTGCTTTCCGCATGAATAGAGGCGATACGATTGATATATACTGGGCACATACGCTATCTGTTTAGAGTGGAAAATACGAGAGATGAGTTGTTTCCGCCGAATCCGAAGGAGTTGGATAATACATGCCGTATGGGAAGTCCCGACCGGAAAATCGTTTCAGGAATGAGACCGCTTTCTTCATCGGACAGATGGAAGTTCAGATTAGGGTAAATCAGTCCGTGACGGATGGAGAGTACGGAATATACGGCTTCTATTCCTTCCGAGGCTCCCAGGGTGTGACCGATGAAAGCCTTGACCGAACTGAAAGGTGGAATACGGGTATCGAAGATACGCCGGATGGCTTTCCCTTCGGAAGCGTCGTTACTGGGAGTACCTGTGCCATGTACATTGATATAGTCTATGGCTCCGGCTGTCAGTCCGGCAGAGGCTATGGCCTGACTCATGGAAAGGAAAGGCCCGTTTCCATCGGGGGAACTTCCTGTCTGATGGTAGGCTTCGTTGGCATTGGCGTAACCGCTGAGTTCACAATAAGGAGCCTTTGTAAGGGATTTCTCCGATTGAAGAACAAGGTATCCGGCTCCTTCTCCCAGGTTTAATCCGGCACGTGTGCGGTCGAAAGGACGGCAGTGCTCTTTGTCCAGTATCATCAATGAATTGAAACCGTTGAGCGTGAAACGGCATAAGGCATCCGTTCCACCTACGAGGACGGTGTCCAGATAACCGTGTCGAATCAGGCGTGCCCCTAACATAATGGCATTTGCAGCCGAAGAACAGGCGGTGCTGAGGGTGGTCACCATTCCTTTCACTCCTAAATAAGCGGCTATCATTTCGGTACTGGCTCCACAGTCATGGGAGATAATATCACGTAATCTTCCTTTTCGGTTATCCTCCCGGAAAAGAGGCATAAAACCGCTCGCTTGCATCCATTCCTCCGATGGAAGTGGAAGAAATGAGTCCGATACGGGGAGAAGCGAAATCGAGTTCCGCATCACGGGCTGCCTCTTGAGCTGCCAACAAGCCTAGCAGGGCTGTACGTGAATACGTTTTGCCGGATGGAAGGAACTAGGATTTTGCTTTAATTTTTCATTGCTTTGTTTCACTTCGGACACGGGTACGTCAAGCACGGTGGGGAAAAGGGTGATTTTCCCCATACCGTGTTTTCCGGATTTTAAGGAGTCCAGATTTTCTTTTACTCCTTGTCCTATGCCCGAAATCACTCCCAGACCGGTGACATAGATCTTCCTCATTTCTGATGGGCGGTGATGTAGTCTGCCAGGGTACGCACCGAATAGAATATTTCCTTTCCTTTGGCAGGATTCTCTATTTTAATGCCATAATTCCTTTCCAGAATCAGGATAATCTCTAATGCGTCAATCGAGTCAAGACCCAATCCGTCGTCTCCGAATAAAGGTGCTTCACTATCAATGTCTTCCGGAGTGATTTCTTCCAGATTCAATGCTTCTATTAATTCAACTTTCAATTTCTCAATCAATTCTTCCATATTCTTTATTGTTTTTCAATCAGTTTAAATACTGCTTTATAGGTGTTTTTTAATAATTCACACCATCCGATGATACAATAGTTCAGTTTCCCTTTTTGCATGACTATACGTGCGTATCTTTCCAGTTTCTCCGGCTGATAGGCTTTAGTTATGAAAAAGGTGTTTTCCCCTTGTATCTTGTGGCGGATGCAAATCTCGCCGGACACTACATTGGGTAGTGTGTAAACAAATACAGCCGGACTGGCTGCCCGGTCTCCGTCCTGGTCTATCAGTTGCTGGTGTCTGATATCCGTATGTAGGGATGAAGTGGCGTTGGCAAGTAACATTCCCATTTCCAGTGGGGCGAATGTCTTGTCTTTCAGTAAGTATTCGGCGGCAACATATCCCAGTTTGCAAAGGTCATCCATTTTATAGAATTTCATATTGTTTCCGCCTAATTTTTTATAGGTATCACGTATAAATATGCCGAAATCCGGTTCTTCAGAATGAAAAATAAGTTCGTTGTTTATGAAGACAGAACTGTTTTCAATACGAACCTCCCGTGTACATCGGATTTCGGGCAAGGTGTTGTCCTCATCCTTGAACGGAGCATATTCCGGTAAAGACAAGACAATGGCTGCGTTACACCACCGAATCCCGAAGCGGTTTTTACACAATGTTTCATCGGAATGTGTTGGTGAGTCGCATAGACTGGTATAGGCATAGGCACACCCGGTGTTTCGTAACCCGGAGTGCCGAACAGGATGCCTTGTTTCAGTTCGTGCATACAGACAATGCTTTCAATGATTCCCGATGCTCCCAAGGTATGCCCGAAATAGGGTTTTAAGCTATGTGTGGGAGCTTGTTCCAGATGAGCCAGCGTGAGGGCTTTGGATTCCATTTCATCATTGTATACGGTGGCCGTGCCATGGGCATTGACAAAGCTGATGTTTTGGAGGGCTGTTCCTGCCTCCTGCATGGCTTGGCGGATAGCGAAAAAGAGCCCGTCTCCTGTACGGGAAGGGCCGGAGATATGGTTGGCGTCATTACTTATGGCTCCTCCGGAAAGAATGATGCTGTTTGGCGTCTTTTCCGTACTTAGTAATACGGCTCCGCAAGCCTCTCCCAAGTTCAGTCCGTCACGGTTGCTGTCATACGGACGGCATGACGGGAGCTGAGGGACCCGGAAAAGACAGGAAACCACTGGTGATGAAATGAGAGAGAAGGTCACCTCCCGCTACAATTACTTTGCGGTAGATGCCGTTCTCTATCATGCGTTTTCCTGTTACAAGGGCTGACACTCCTGATATGCAGGCGTTGGAGATGACATGTACCCGTTCCTCAGCATGGAAATAACCGGCAATGTTTTCTGCCATTTTCCAAAGAAAGACCGCTTCATCGGGATGTTCCGTATGACGGGTCAGTAAGTCGATGTTCCCTTTGGTGGTGGAGAGGATGAGTCCGCAGGTTTTGTCTTCCAAAGTTTGTCCGGACTGACGGATGAGTTCGTTGATAGTCAGTATGAACAGTTGTTCCATCTGGGGATAGCCACTTACTCCTATGGCTTCCGCCTGTTGTTGCAATCTCTCTTGCGAGATAGTAGCTGCCAATAGGGGAGTGTCCGCAATCCGTTTGTCCGTCTGCAGGGTGATACCGCTGTGATAGCTCCGGATGGCTTCCAGATTTTCCTGTGTGCCGAAACCCAGCGCGCTGATCAGGGTATCATGGGTGATATAGGTAGTCAGATGATGTTCCATTTCTTTTTCCACTCTATGTAAAAGGCAGGATTAACCAATTCCAGTTCTCTATTTGTATTCAGGAATACCTGTGTAGTGGTTCCTGTTGCCACAATGTTTTGGTCTGATGCCCGGTAGATGGTGTATTCAAAAAGGATTTTGGCAGCATCACTATGAATATACCGTGTCTCGACAATGGCTTCCTCACCGAATGACAGCGACTGTTTGAACTGGCAGCTCAGGTCTACGATAGGAACTACATAGCCTTCCCGGTAGATGCTCATATAGTCCAAGCCATATCGCTTTCCGAAAGCTTCACGTCCATCTTCGAAATAACGCACATATTCACCATGCCATACTATTTGCATGGAATCTATTTCACTGAAGCGGACCTTGATGGTGGTCCGGTCTGTCAGTGCTGCCTGCTGTGGACTTGTTTTTCGTTTCATTCTTTTTTCAGATATATTTTCATCCGGCATTCGGCCAGAAGTTCATCGTTTTCTTTCACCTCGGCGGTAATCAGTGTGATATCGAATATTTCCTGCACAATGGTTATTCCGGTATATAATTCTGCTCCGGCAGAAGGAAGACGGAATATTTTCATTTTTTCTACAGAGCCGATAAAGCCTAGTGGTACAGGCTCTTCTCGCAGCATATAGATATATCCTACCCGTGCCGCTGCTGATTGGGCGATGTGTTCTATGATTCCTGTTTCCTGTAATACGCCGTCCCGGCAGAACAGATTATCGGGGGTGACGGTCAGCCCTGACCAGGATGTATTTTCTTCTATCCCATAGAAACGGTCTATCATGACCATGGGCGGACGTTGTGGAATCAGCCGGAACAGTTCGTCTCCCCGACAAATGATTTCTTTTCTGTTCATTTCAGTCTGCATTGCAGGATACTGTGTCCCAGTCCTATGTTATCATGAATCTCTTCCACTTCCAGTCCGGCATTTTTAATACAGCGGATCAGGTCATCCGAATGGAACATCTTGCTGTTGCCGTTGGCCATGGCTGTGAAGTAAAGGCTGATTTGAGTCAGGCAGTAAGAGCCCGTTTCGTATGGCTGCCGGTCCCACAGCGTTTCCATGATGTAGACTTTACTGTCTTTGCTGGCGGACTGTGCCACACGACTTAGAATACTGGTTGCTTCCTCTTCCGAAAAGCAGTCCAGAAACTGGCTCATCCATACGGCGTCAAAGCCTGAAGGAAAGGGCACGGTCCGATCCAGCAGATTGGCGCCGTGGCCATGGATGCGCTCTGCACCGGGCACGCCGGCAGTTTGTTTTCTCATCATTTCCAGTTGTTGAGGCAAATCCACAATGGTTACTTCTACTTCTTGATTATATTGGACACATCGGGTTGCCCATCTGCCGGTGTTTCCACCAATATCGAGCAGTCGTTTCGGTGAGTGAAGAAATACAATTTCTAATGCCTGGCTGAACGAGTTGTCCGAGTAGAAATGGTCAAAGCCAAACCAGCTTTTCTGTACCTGTTCCGGCAGTTGGGAAAGTCCTTCGTAAATGGTAGGCCATCCGCCGAATACTTTCAATCCTTCCGGCTGACCATTTAAAAGAGCCTCTTCCAGATAGAAAAGTCCTTGATAGTTCACATCGTGATTGAATTCCATATTGACACGTGCCATTTTATCATTCAGCAGAAACCAGCCTGCCTTGGCCAGTACATAGTGGTCTTCTTCCAACAGGATGGTTCCGATGGCCAGCGATGCTTCCAGTAATACTTGTGCTGCATAGCGTGTCAGTCCGGTCTGCACACTGATTTCTTGCAGCGTGTATCCTTTCCGTTTGTCGGCCAGCAATTGGAATATTCCGAATTTCAACATCAGACGTGAAACTTGGAATACCACGGGACCGAAAGCGATCTCTTGCGCCAGTCTTTGTGCCTCTACAGCTGTCAATTGCTCTTTTGTATATCTTTTATGCATCATAATCCAGATTTGTATTTATGCCCAGAACGGGTAGTAATTGAACCATTGTTCCGGATACTGCCGGACGATTTTTTCCAGCGTTTGTGTATATTGCTCCAATAATGCTTGTTCGGCCCGCTTCTCTTTGGTATGTACCACCGCCTCGGCAATAAAGAAATGGAAACGATAGTTTTTTTTCGCTTCACGCATGGCAAAATAGAATACGACAGGTACTCTCATTTTGGAAGCCAGCAGGAAAGGACCCATCGGAAATTCGGCTTCTTTTCCCATGAACGGACTGCTGAGTAATTTCTCTTTATTCAGATAGCGGTCACCTTGAAAGCAGACATATTCTTTGCGCTCCAGTGCCTCTGTAATACGGAATACATGGGTCAGATTGTCTTCATTCACGGGAATTATTTTATAATCGCGTGTGGAGGCATTCTTTTCCAGAATCTCTTTTATCCGTTCGTGTTCGGCATCAAACATGACAATATTGATTTTTTTGCCGTATTCATCGAAGAAAGGAGCACCTATTTCCCAATTACCTACATGGGCGCCTATCATAATTACGCCGGTGTTTCCATTCAGTACGTTCAAAAATGCCTGATAGTTCTCGAACTCGAAATGATATTTGTCGGCCATCCCATTGCCGATGGCTACTTTGTCAATCAATATCTGCCCCAGCCGGTAGTAATTTTTCAATAACAGTCCGGCGGCTTTGGCACGTCCGTATTTCAGTCTGTTCCGTGCGTATTGCCAGGTACTGGCGGTAGCTTTCGGTGCGAAAGGTATAAAATAGAGGACGACCAATGACAGAAAGCCGTAAGCCGCAGTGATACCCAGACAGCGAATCATGTAGATGAAGAACATGTATCCGAATGTACCTCCTCTTGTTTTACCTTTCCATGTTTCGGGCATCAGTCTTCTTTTTGTATGTGCGAAATTACCAGATTATAGAAATCCTGGAAGGTTTTGATACCGGCAAAGTCTTTGGCTGTCACGGTGAAACCGAAATTCCTGTCAATCAGTACTACCATATCTACCAAATCAAGGCTATCCAATTCCAAGGTTTGCATCAAAGGGGCGTCCGGCTGAATCAATTCTACATCAATCTCAAATTCTTCGGCCAGGGTGGTTCTGATCTTTTCGATGATTTCTTCGTTGGTCATAAATTTATATATTGGTTTAAATTAATTGTTTTCTTTGAATTTGCGGATAATCAGTGAGGAATTGGTTCCTCCGAATCCGAATGAGTTGGACAAGAATGTGTCAAATTCCGTTTCTACCCTTCGGGAAGGGATATTCAGCAGGGCAGAGGCTTCATCGGGCTCCTCAAAATTGAGGTTGGGTGCGATGAATCCGTTGTTCATCATCAAAGTGGAGTAAATGACTTCACTGGCTCCTGCCATCCACATCTCATGTCCGGTCTGTGATTTGGTGGATGTGACGTAGGGATGATGGCTCCCGAATACTTCCGCTATGGCTTTTGCCTCGTTCAAATCACCTACAGGAGTGGATGTGGCATGTGCATTGATGTATGCAATCTCTTCCAAAGGAATACCCGCATCCTTGACTGCCATCTGCAAAGAGCGTCTGGGGCCATCCACATTGGGTACGGAAATGTGATCTCCGTTGGATGAAAAGCCGTATCCTATGACTTCTGCCAGGATAGTCGCTCCGCGCTTTACGGCTGACTCATAACTTTCCAGCACCAGACTGGCGCCTCCGCCGCTAGGTACTAGTCCGTCACGGTTTTTATCGAATGGACGGGATGCTTTTTCCGGTTCGTCTTCCCGGGCGGAGAAGGCTCCCAACCCGTCGAAACTACCCACGGAATAAGGGTTCACTTCCTGTGCTCCTCCGCACAGAATGCAGTCCTGAAGTCCTGACTTGATAAGCAGATAAGCCATGCCGATGGCGTGTGAACCACTGGCACAGGCTCCCGATATAGTGAAGTTAATTCCTTTTAAATGGAAAATAACCGAAAGATTCATGGTAATGGTGGAATTCATGGACTGGAAAATAGAACCGGAACCAACCAATGCCGTATTCTTTTTCTCGCGGATAATATCTATTGCTTGAATAACCGGAGCAGCACTACTGTCATTGCCATACAGTATTCCGACTTCGTTCTCCAACAGAAACTTTTCTTCTATCCGGGCTTGCCGGAATGCTTCCAGGGTAGCCATATAGGCGTATTCTCCCTGCTCGGCAAGGCTATGGCGTTTCTTGCGGTCTAATAATTTCTTCAAATCGGGACGTTCGACAAGACCGGTTAACGCCGAGAAATAGCCCATTTCTTTGCGAGCCGGAGCGATTCCGATGCCTGACTTTCCTTGAAACAGTGACTCTTTCACTTCCTCTTGATTCCTGCCTATGCACGAATAGATGCCCATTCCTGTAATAACTACTCTTTTCATCTTTTGCTTACGTATATAATCCTCCATTGATGGAAATCACTTCTCCGGTAATGTAGGAAGCTTGCCCGGATGCCAGGAAGCCTACCAGTGCGGCTACTTCCCCGGGCTCGCCGAAGCGTCCTGCCGGGATGTGTTTTTCCACTCGTTCTCATCAATTCCGTCTGTCATATCTGTACGGATAAATCCCGGTGCTATGGCATTTACCGTCACGTGTTTTTTGGCAACTTCCTGCGCCAACGCTTTGGTAGCGGCTATGATTCCACCTTTGGCTGCCGAATAATTTGTTTGTCCCGGCATTCCTTTGATCCCCGACAGGGAAACGATATTGATAATACGTCCGAATCGCTTTACCAGCATATTCTTCAGCAAGGGTTGGGTGACGTTAAAGAAACCGTTCAGGCTGATATCCAGTACCCGGCTCCATTCTTCCTGTTCCATCCACAGCATCAGGTTGTCACGGCGTATACCGGCATTGTTCACCAGTACCTCAATGTAAGTATCGGGATGCTGTTCCATCCATCCGTTCAGTGCGGCGTGTGTGGCTGCTGCATCTGTCACGTCAAATTTCATCAGTTCGCCATCCGAGCCTTGTTCCCGTATTTGTTGCAGGGTGGCTTCAGCTTCCGTATTGTTGCTTTGGTAGTTTATCAGTATATGATATCCCATTTCGGCCAGTTTCAGACAAATGGCTCGTCCGATTCCCCGGCTTCCTCCTGTTACTAATGCGTATTTCATTTTTCTTGAAACCTCCCTTTTTTAAGATATACCATCATGCTTTCTATCTCTTTATATTTAGGTGTATCTTCCCGGAAAACAGGGAAAAATGCTCGTATTTCTTTATATACTTGTTGTGACCGGGGGCTTATCCGGTCGGCTATATCCAGGCAATCAATGGCTTGTACAATACCCATCATCAGGATAGCCATCACCTGATAAGCATTTTCAATGACTGTTTTTGCCATCAAGGCGGAATTGGTACCCATGCTTACAATGTCCTGGTTGTCATTGTTGTTGGGGATGCTATGCACATACATCGGATTGGACAAAGTCTGACATTCTGCCGTGGTAGAGGTGGCTGTGAACTGGGAGGCCTGCAAACCATAATTCAGCCCCAGCACTCCCATATTGACAAAGGGGGGGAGAATGCCGTTGATGCGGTCGTGAAACAGGTAATTAATCTGCCGTTCGGCAAGCATCGTCAGTTTGGTGACTGCTATTTTCAACTTGTCCATTTCAAAAGATACATAATCTCCGTGGAAGTTACCACCATGATATACATTCTGTGTGTCAGGGTCCACTATCGGGTTGTCACAAGCTGAATTTATTTCGTTTATCAATACTTTTTCAGCATTGAGTAATTCATCATAAACCGGCCCTAGAATTTGTGGAATGCAACGTAGCGAATAATAGGGCTGCACTTTTATGGGTGAAGATCTTCTCTTCGTGCTTCCCATTATAAAGTTCATTCTCTCTTTTGCGTACACACAGGCTGCCTTTTACCCATTGGCGCATCATGCGGGCTATCTCTTGTTGTCCTTCATGCTGTTTGGCCCCGTTCAGCGGTTCAGACATGAAGTCATCGTATGAGGCGGCTATTTCATTCATCATAACAGATGCACCTACCGCCCACTGCATAAGTTGGCGTGCGTAAATCAGATTGACAATACCTATACCTGTCATGACTGAAGTGCCGTTGGTCACTGAAAGCCCTTCGCGGATGTGCATTTGAAAAGGTTGCAATCCGTTTTCCGCCAGCACAGAGGCCGTATCTCTTTTCGTGCCTTGGTAAAAAGACTTCTCCTTCTCCAATCAGAGTGAGGGCGATATGGGCGAGTTGTACCAGATCACCACTGGCCCCCACACTGCCGTGTTCGGGTACGTATGGAATAATCCCCCGGTTGATAAACTCGGTAATGAGCAACGCCAGTTCTTTATGTACGCCGGATTTTCCTTGCAGAAAAGTATAGAGACGCGCTATCATGGCAGCTTTGACATAGAGTTCCGGAAGGGGTTGCCCTGCTCCGGTAGCATGGCTGCGGATGATATTATACTGTAATTGTGACAAGGATTCATCTTCAATACGGTATTGGGCCATCGGTCCAAAGCCGGTATTGATGCCATAGATGATCTTGTCGTTGGAGAATGTTTTTAGAAAATTGAAACTCTCTTCCAATTTTTGCATACATGGGTCGGAGAGTGTCAGTGGCTCTTCTTCAAACAAAATCTTATACAGGGACGCTAAAGTTATCTTATTCTCAGCTAGCATTGGATTGGTGTGATAAGCAGTTTTGTATAATTTCTGCAAAAATAGTTATTTAAAATACCACGGAGCCAGCGTAACAGAAACCGGTGCTCCTGTTCCTGTTACCACCTCACCAGGCTTTAAACCACTGGTCTCCTCATACACCTGGATCGTGTTTTTCTGAGGTAAGCCCAATGACTTCGCCTACCAGATTTTCCTTACCAACGTACACCATTTCGTTCATCTGAAATCCGGGATCACCGGCCAGAGAAACTACAGGTCCGTTGATACCGTAGATCACACCTGTCTTAGCCATTTACTGCTTACCTCCCAAGTCAAACTTAAATTCATGGCGCGCTTCTTCCAGTTTTGTCTTAAAGGAACTGTCGATCAGGATATGTTTGGACGGGATCACCGCACGGATGCCTCCGTCAAAGGAATATTCGCTGATCTTTACAGTTACATTGTGGTGCATGGCCAGTCTGCGGGCCTTGTCCTCATCAGAGGGATCCATGTATACGACCATAGCCTCATCACCTGCAACTGCTTTAGCTGCTCCGATCTGTTTTTCCAACAGGTCCAGATAGTCTCTTGTCTCCATGAAATTAGCCAGTTTATCTCTTATCTCCACAAACAGCTTATCCTTTAATTCCTCCTGTCTGTGGCTTACTTCTCTTCTTAAGTCCAGCTGTCCAATGGAAAGCTTTTTGTTACGCTCACGCCCTAACTTTTCCGTCTCAGCCTCTTCCTGCATTTTCGCCCGCTTCCTGGCATCTTCTGTATGCTCCTCATAGGCCTTATCAAGAGTTTTTGCGTAATCGTCCAGTATTTTTGCACTTTTTTCCCTTGCATCTGTCATACAGATCTCCTGAAAATGCTTCAGCTTTTCCTCTGTTGTCAAGCTCTTCACCTGCTTTCTATAGTTTCAATCCAAT
>ENA-OQOA01000717-OQOA01000717.1-human-gut-metagenome-genome-assembly--contig:-NODE-717-length-12859-cov-8.006205_pt1 | contig 12859 bp, 11 predicted proteins | sample MGYA00242633_ERZ504888 | MGnify/ENA primary metagenome ERZ504888 (study PRJEB26092, sample SAMD00036372) | human gut metagenome | host: Homo sapiens | study: EMG produced TPA metagenomics assembly of... | reverse complement strand
TTGATTCCATGGACGAAAAGACGTTGAGGGAGAGCCTCAAAGCGATCGGGGACGCGTGCCGGGCGGCCGGGTTCGATCCCGCGATGCAGGCGTGCGGCGAGATCCTGCGCTCGAACAGGGACATGGGTGTTTGTGTTCAATTAGTTGTTGCGGGTTTAGTCACGATGATTTTTCGGGTTTAGGCAGAGCATGCCGACCACGGAATGGTCTTAACTGGATGGTGCTTGTATCTCCGCCAGAAAGGACCGGAAAGGATTATGATCAGCATGCCCCAAGTACAGTCTATCCGTCGTTTGCGGCGGAACGGGGAATCCGTCGCGTCGATCGCGCGGAAAACACATGTCAGCGAGCCGACGGTGCGTAAGTACCTCGCGAAGGAGGATCTGTCGGCCGTGCCGTCGGTGAGAAAGCCGCGCGCGTCGGTGATCGACCCGTATCTGCCCGTGATCGAGCAGTGGCTCGCGGAGGATCGCGCGAACTGGCGCAAGCAGCGGCATACCGCGACCAGGATCTGGGAGCGGTTGAGGGACGAGCATGGCGCGGAGGTCTCCCTGTCCACGGTGACGCGGGCGGTGGCGCGGCTCAGGCGTGAGTTCGCGGCGGAGCGTGATGAGGCGTTCATGGATCTGGTATGGCATCCAGGCGAGGCGCAGGCCGATTTCGGCGAGGTCGACGTGCTGTTGCGCGGCGTGGTGCAGCGGATGCATCATTTCGTGCTTGATTTCCCGTATTCGAACGTCGGTCTGGTGCAGTTGATGCCGGGCGAGAACGCTGAGTGCACGTGCCTGGCGTTGCGCAACCTGTTCGAGTGGCTGGGCGGTGTGCCGGAGCGGATCGTGTTCGATAACGCCGCCGGCGTGGGCCATAAGGGGTACGGGGAGCGCGAGCCGCGCCTGACGCACCTGTTCCAGGCCTTCCAGGCGCATTACGGGTTCGATTGTTCGTTCTGCAACCCGTATTCCGGTCATGAGAAGGGCGCGGTGGAGTCCAAGGTCGGCATGGTGCGGCGCAAGCTGTTCGTGCCCCGGCCGAGCGTATGGAGCCTGGAGAACTTTAACGCCGGGCTGCCGGACCGGTGCCTGGAGCTGGCCACGAAACCGCATTACCGCAAGGACACGGAGGAACGTGGCCTGTTCTCCGAGGACCGTGCGGCGCTGCTGCCGTTGCCCGGGAAGCGTTTCGACGTGGTCACGTGGCGGCATATGAAGGCCGACCGGTACGGCGTGGTCACGCTCGAGGGACGGCATCGTTATTCCGCGGACCGGGCGAACGCGGGCAGAGGGGTGATCGTGGGCCTCCGCGCGCTCGAGGTCGAGGTCCTCGACTCGTCGGGCAAGCATCTGGCGACCCATCCTCGGGCGTACGGCCAGGCCAGCACGAACAGCGAGGACCCGTCCATGCAGTTGGCGCTGCTGTGCAACAAGCCCGCGTCCTGGCCCAACAGCCGGGTACGTGACGCGTTGCCGGACCCGTTGCGGGAATGGCTGGATCGGCAGGACAGACAGACACGCAACGAGGCGCTGCAGACCCTCAAACGCGTTGACAGGGAATCCGGGTGGGCGAACGCGGTCGAGGCGATGCTTTCCATCCTCGAATCGACCGGCGGGGCGGACCGCGCCGGTGTCACACTGCTCGCGGCCAGGCTCGCCGAGGGCGTGGCGGGTATCGAATACGACGATGACAGGCCGGATCTGAGTGAATACGACATCGCGTTCACCGCGGACGTCGGCGTGCAGGAAGGCGGGCGATGAACACGAAGACGGACGAAGGGCTCTACGAGAAGGCCCGCAAGCTGTTCATCTCCAAGGCGAGCATCGACGAATTCGCCGGCTGGGCCACGCCCCGCCAGGTCGACGCCGTCCACCGCCTGCTCGACACGGAACTGGCGAACAGGGAACGCGCGAAGCACGACAGGCTCCTGCGCCGCGCCCGGTTCCCCGTCGTCAAGGGTCTCGACGGCTACGACTTCACGAACGTCAGGCTCCCCGACGGCTACATGCTCGATGAGCTCCTAGGGCTCGGTTTCATCCCGCGCGCGCAGGACCTGGTGTTCTACGGCAAGACCGGGCGCGGAAAGACACATCTCGCGATCGGGCTGGGCATGAAGGCGATCGACATGGGGCTGGGCGTGCGGTTCCATCAGACCGCCGAGCTCGTCCTCCAGCTGGGCAAGGCCAAACGCGACGGCACGCTCGAGACGATGCTCCGGGACATCGGCCGTGCCGACCTGATCATACTGGACGAGTTCGGCTACGTACCCTTCGACATCGACGGGGCGCGCCTGCTCTACCAGATCATCGCGGGCAGCTACGAAAGACGGAGCATCATATTCACCACGAACATCGAGTTCAGTAAATGGGGCACGGTCTTCGCGGACGACAAACTCGCCGCAGCGATCATCGACCGCATCGTGCACCACGGGCGGCTCCTCGAGTTCGCCGGCCAGAGCCGCCGCGTCAGTGAGGCCCTCATGTTCGGCAGGAACACCTCCGCGCAACCGGAAAATAGGAAAATGCATGCAACTGCCTAACCCGAAAAAAATACATGACTAAACACGAAACACCGACTTGACGAAATACAGCGATGCGCCGCGCGGCGCGCGGGCGTCTGCGGCGATATACAGCGTCACCACCACGGCCAAGGCCAACGGGCTCAATCCCAGGCTTTACGTCGAGTGGCTGCTGACCGAGATGCCCAACGCCGGCGAGCTCACCGATGAGGTTGTGGACTCGTTCCTGCCGTGGTCGGATAGGGTGCCTGAGTCCTGCAAGCTCGACCCAGCCGCTGCCGAGAAGGCCAAAGAGATGCCTGACGACTTCATAATTAACATCGACCCCGATGCGTTCGACGACGAGATGGCGAACAACGCCGAGGAGGGCCTGTAGCGACATAGCGGCCTAAGGCATACCGCAACGCAAAGATGGAAACGTCCAGGACTTTTCCATCCGTATGCCGGAATGGTCCTGGACGTTTCCTGCTACGCGGTCATTTTGACGCTTACGCTCTAATGCCTCCACCGCTTGTCGCGGGCGGGGTAGACGATCCAGGCGGATGCGTAGCTTGCGATAAGGCAGACAATGACGCAGACGATGCTTGTCTGGAACCCGAATGAGTCATTGATAACGCCCCAGATTACGCTTGCGAAGCCAATGCCGATGTCATTGGCGAGCAGGAACAGGGCGTTTGCGGCGCCCCAGCGCTCTGGCGGGGTGTTCTTTACCGCTACGCTTTGATTAAGTGGCAGGCTTATGCCAGTGGCGAGACCATAGAAGATTCCGGACGCCAGGAAGACAGGTTCCCCGTACGGTGCGGCAAGTAGCATAAGGCAGCAGAGGATGCCGCACGCGACGGCTCCGGTCATTGTTTTGATTGCAGGTACGGTGTCCATGAAATGCTTTGAAATCATGCGAATGATAATCATGCTTACCGCGCTGATGGTGTAGAAGAGACCGGCGTGGGTATAGCCGAGAGTAGTACCGTACAGACCAGCAAAGAAGACGCCAAAGCCAAAAGTGGGGCACATGATCATCTGTGGGATGGCGCCAGGCAATGCGCGCGGCTCGAAGATGTTGAATGAGTCACGCAGGGTTCTCTTGGACACCTGGTCGCCTTCAGGATACTTTTCACTGTTAATTGTTTCGGATGTAGTTACTGTGGTGGGGCTGGGTGCCTGCCCGTCTTTTGAGTCGAGTTCGAGCCGGGTTTCCATTTTGATTCGGTATGCGCTGGAGCTTGGCAGAGTTTGCCATTTACTTTCATAGCGTGCGTTGAGGGCGATTACAAGCCCTGCAAACCCAACCAGGGCAAGGCCGACATAGAGGTTCGTTGAGGGATCGGTTCCTACTAGGTAAAGTGCGAAGGCTGGGCCGATGCTCATGGCGATAGCCTGTCCGAGGCCGTGGTATCCAATGCCTTCGCCGAGCCGTTCTTGCGGTAAGACGCTTGCTGCGGCGGTCGAGGCTGCTGTTGTTGCTGCGCCAAAGCCCACGCCTTGCAGCAAACGGCTGATTGTGAAGAGGGGGATGCCTTGAACGACAGCGGACAGTGCTGTTCCTGCTATGAGGATAGCGATGCCGGCGATGATAACGAGTGAGCACTTGCCGTTGTCGATAACAGGGCCGACGAACAGTCGTGCTAACGCGGCGGCAATGGAGAAGACGAGTGCAAGTACGCCGGCAAGGCTCGCACCGTAACCTTGGCCTGCCAGGAAGACGCTGGTTCCACTGTTGAGTCCTTGGCCCATGACGAAGCAACAGAAGGTCAGCGCGATGATAAGCACGAAAATAAGCGACCACAGCTTCGGATGGTCGTCCTTACCGATATTTGGCATGAGAACCCTCCTTTGATTCCAATACTCGTGTTCTACGTCTGCAAAAGTGAGATGTAAGCGCCAAAATGACCGCGCCTTAACAACCCGCTGGGCTTGAGGCAGAATCATCGCATCGACTTATCCTGGAAACTGCCTGACGAAGGCGACAGGATGCTTATCGGCAAGGCGGCAAATCTTAACGAGAGCCAAATCCAAGAGCTTGCAAAGCTTCAGCGAGGCGTTGCAGCAATATATCAGAACGAATGGATCGAACCTGTCCTCTAGTCACATCGAACCGCATGAACGCGGCCTAGAGTACTCGCCGACACAGAGCAAGCACAGCGCGAAGGACAAGGCTTCTTCTGAAGAGCTTCGCTATCTCAACTCTTGTGTGCTTAATCCGTTCAAGCTCGATGAGCCAAGGGAATACAACTTCTGCGACTGTGTGCACAAGATGGACATACCTGACTCCATGAAGGCACGCTTGATTGAGATGGCAAGGACTCCTCTGTCCTCGAGGAAGCCACTGTTTGAATGGTGTGCTTATAGGTATTTCAATATTGGACGCATCCTCGACGACGCCAGGGATTTATCTGCCGACAGCCTCAAAGAGAGGCTTTGCTCCCATCTGCTTTCAAGCTGGAAATTCGAAGATGACTCCTCACCCGAAAGCTGGGGACCAATCCAATACCTGTTCATTCAGTCGATGCTTAACGCTCATCTCAACGAGCTGAGAAAGAGGGGTACCGGCATCGAGACAACGGAAAAGGCCTCAGCACTCGCCGAAGTATCAGCGGTCTTATCTCAAACAAGGCCGGTGATCTAAATGGCGTTTGAAAATATAGAGCAATTAATGCCGGATACGACCGAAACGAGATTGGCCTTTGAGGAGGCGCAACGCACCGTTGCTGATTGTGCAGATGCCGCATGGCGGGATATTTCTTCCGGCGATGTCCTAACCGCGAGCATTTCAACAGTTCAAGAAGCCGCAGATGACGCCTGGAAAGCATGCGAGCCAACACTCAACGCTGCAGGCGAAACTGTCCGCGATGGCGCAAGGAACGGAGCTTATCTTGGCGGCAGGTTCGTACTTGGAGTTGCCGACGTTGGAGAAAACGCATATGTCGGTGTTGAATCGAATATTGAACTACTGGCCGAAGACGAAGAAGCAGCGGTGAAAACCGCGCAAACACACGCTGTTGACGATGCAGCCAACGCCTGGGGCGACTTCATGGAAGCCGATGAGCAGATACGGGAAATCGGAGACTATGTCGAAACTGGAGGCGAAATCGCCACTAAAGTTGCGCTTGGTGCCGTAGCCGTCACCGCTTCTGCCCCTGCAGCACTCGCTGCTGGGTCTGTACTCGTTCTTGACGAAATGGGAAAGAGCTTGGAAGCCGGCGCTGAAGACGGTGAGATATCTCAGGAGGATATCGTCGGAGAAGTCGTTGCGGGAACTGTTACGGCAGCAACGCTTCTTGCCGGACGAGGTCTAAATAACTTTCTTGCCTCAAAGGCAGCAGAATCGGGCGCAAGCTCACGAATTCTGGATGATGCCGGAAAGGCAATTTACGAAGGCGACCGACTGCTTCCCAATAACGAGTTTGCGATCGACGGCGTGAAGTGTGCAACCGACGATCTCGGGCAACTTTACCGCGTTGGCGACGACCTCGTTCCGAACATGAGCTATGAGATCAATGGGTATAAATACGTTACCGATGCAAGTGGGTAGGGTCGAATCGGCCGAAGGCTTCTTACAACTAAACGACCCACGAAGGTCGTTTGACCATCAAGGACACTATCCAGTCAATCGGAAAAGGGTTTGAAGAGCTTTTTGATCAAAGAGGCCATCTGATTGCCGACCGATTCAATGGATCAAATGGCCTTGAGAATATTGTCGCCATGGGCGGCGAGGTTAACCAAAAAGCCTATGCAGCAATCGAGCAAAAATGCGCCGATGCTTTGGCTGACGGCGCTGAAGTGTTTTTCAAGGTTGAGCCACTTTATGAGGGCGGGTCATTCAGGCCTAGCTCGTTTGCTATCACGGACATTATTGACGGCGAAGAGACGGTTACGTTTCTTCTTAACACTGCAAAGGAAATGTAATGAGTGAAAAGAAGATGCTACAAGGGATAGCTTCAATTCTTGAGGAAACCCTCCCCGAAGACTGGAGCAAGGTCGTGTTTTACGCCGAGTACGCCGAGGGTGCGTTCTCTATTGAGTATTACGTTGCTGGCAGCGGAAAAGACGACTTCGTTAAATGCTTTGACCAAAAAGGCGTTTCGAGGGCATCCTTGATGAAAAACTTTATGGCTATCAACAAGTTCATTGAACCTGAAAGGCCGCGCTTAAGCCCGAAAAGAGATGGGGATCGATGACGCTTATTCTCCATTCCAACGGCAAGTTCAAAGTTGATTACGACTACTCCGACATGACAGAAAACGTTTACGCCCGAAAGAAGGCCTGGAAAAAGAAATATCTCGCCTAGCAACGAACGGTCTGGGAAATCACCGCAAAGCCACCCGTGCATACTCTTCGAGCGCACGCGTCGTCGGCAACGTTTCAACCAGCGCGTTTTTGGGAGCCATGCAAACCCCTGTTCAACATTCCTCGGGAGTAATTGCTCTCTATGACGAATGGGATTCCCCATCGGGGAATCCCATTTTTTGTTGCCGACGACGTCCGGTATAATTTTTCCGTTTACGACGTCGTTCGGAAAGGGATGCCGACCTCTATGCGCCAGGGATTCGACAACGAAAAATACATCGAGCTGCAAGCCGCCAACATCAGAAAGCGCATCGCGCAATTCGGCGGCAAACTCTATCTGGAATTCGGAGGCAAGCTCTTCGACGACTACCACGCCTCGCGCGTGCTGCCCGGCTTTGAGCCGGACACCAAGTTCCGCATGTTGGAAAGTCTGGTGGACGATGTGGAAATCGTCATCGCCATCAACGCCAACCATATCGAAAAAGGCAAGACCCGCGGCGACCTCGGTATCCCCTACGACGAGGACGTGCTGCGACTCATCGACGTGTTCCGTTCCCGCGGCTTCCTCGTCGGCTCCGTAGTGCTCACCCAATACGCCAATCAGCCCGCCGCCGACGCCTACCGCCACCGCCTCGAGCAACTCGGCGTCACCTGCCGCCTGCACTACCCGATCGCCGGATACCCGCACGACATCGAACGCATCGTTTCAGACGACGGATACGGCAAGAACGAGTACATCGAGACCACCCGGCCGCTCGTCGTGGTCACCGCGCCCGGCCCTGGCTCCGGCAAACTCGCCACGTGCCTGAGCCAGCTCTACCACGAGCACCAGCGCGGCATCGACGCCGGCTATGCCAAATACGAGACGTTCCCCATCTGGAATCTTCCGCTCAACCATCCGGTCAACATCGCGTACGAGGCTGCCACCGTCGACCTCGACGATGCCAATATCATCGACCCGTTCCATCTGGAGGCGTACGGCGAGACCACCGTCAACTACAACCGCGACGTCGAAGCATTCCCCGTGCTCAAAGCCATGATGGAGCGCATCATGGGCGAAAGCCCCTATCAGAGCCCCACCGATATGGGCGTCAACATGGCCGGATACGCCATTGTGGACGACGATGCCTGCCGCGATGCCGCGCGTCTGGAAATCGTGCGCCGCTACTTCGCCGCCGCCGTGCACTTGAAGCGCACCGGCACTGGCGAGGAACAGGTGGAGCGGCTGCGCTCCATCATGAACCGGGCCGGCGTGACCCCCGATCTTTCTCCCGCCCGCGCCGTGGCCCTTGAGAAGGAAGCCGCCACCGGTGCCCCGGCTGGTGCCATGGTGCTGCCCGATGGCCATGTGGTCACCGGCAAAACCGGCGACCTGTTGGGCGCGGCCAGCGCGCTGCTGATGCACGCGCTCAAGGCCGTCACCGGTGTTGACGAAACCATTCCGGTAATCGACGATGCCGCCATCGAACCCATCTGTCGGCTGAAAACCGAGCATCTCAACAGCGTGAACCGACGCTTGCACTCGGATGAGACGCTGATTGCATTGTCAATCACCAGCGCCACCAGTCCTGTGGCCGCTCGCGTCATCGACGGGCTCAAACAGTTGCGGGGCTGCGACGCCTTCTTCTCCGTTATCATCTCATCCACGGACGAGGCGCTGTATCGCAAACTCGGCATCAACGTGTGCTGCGAACCGAAGTACGAACGGGTGAGTCTGTATCACCGGTAAGCGCCACCGATAAGCGCGGTATGCCGCGAATCGTCAAGCCGGTAATCATGCAGCATGCGGCCTGACAATTCGCTGCTGTCGCATTGTCTCTCCCCTCGGCCATGCTGGGCTTGTTTTCCGTTTGTTGGAGAGAACGGGGAATGCCATCAGCACTACGGAAAGAGAAGGATTATCCGTGAAGCGGTTCGTGGGTTTAGACGGTATTAAAGGACTAGCGCTGATAGCCATTGTGCTGTACCACTGCATGCAGCAACGGCTGCCAGGCGGATTCTACGGAGTCGACGTGTTCTTCACCGTCTCTGGATTCCTGATTGCCGTCAGTTTGATTCGTTCTCTGGCGAAAACCGGATCGCTGAATCTCGTGCGATATATTCCCAAGCGTGCAGCACGTCTCTATCCGGCGCTGTTTCTGCTGATTCCGGTCATCGTCTCCGTCGGCTGGCTGTTCGATCACGACATTCTAGTTTCCATCCGCGACCAAGTCATCACCGTGCTGCTGGGCTGCTACAACTGGTACGCCATTGCCGGAGGCCAAAGCTATTTCGACCAAATGAACCCGCAGGTGTTTCGCCATCTGTGGTTCATTGGCGTGCTCATGCAGTTCTACGTCATCGTGCCGTTCATCGTCTGGCTGATGTGGAAGCTCCGCCAGACGAAACTGTCTTCACTCATCCCACTGGGACTCGCGGCGTTCAGCAGTATCGCCATGTGGGTGATGTATGTGCCCAAAGGCGACCCCACCCGCGTCTACTTCGGCACCGATACCCACAGCATGGGCCTGATGCTGGGTGTGGCTCTCGCCTGGTGGGTCACCGCTCCTCAGTTGGGCCACGCTCGCCAGAGGGCTGTGCCGATGCCCCGCACCATTAGCTCGAGCGCTTCGGCAGCCGCACATCGGGCTCCGTTACCTCAGATTCCCGTGGAGCATCGCATCTGGAATGCGGCGGCACCGGTATTGGCGTTCCTCAGCCTGATTGCCTTGGTCACCATGGCGGTTATCGGCAAACAGGATGCATTCGCCTTCCGCGGTGGCATCATATTGTCCAGCTTGTTGTCCGTGCTGCTGATTGCCGGTACCATCTCCGACGATTCCTGGATGCAAAGCCTCATGGTGTTCAAGCCATTGGCCTCCCTCGGCAAGTATTCGTACGGCATCTACCTGTGGCACTGGCCGTTGTGGATTCTTTCCAGCGCCCTTGCCCCGAAGATCTTCAAGGCAGTAGGGCCTTGGCCTCTCATCATGACCGCGTTGCTCACCGCCATTGCGGTGATGATTTCCTGGCTGATGGTGGAGAAACCGGCGGCAACGCACTCGGCGGTATCCGTCGTGGTGCCCCTTCGCACGAACAAGAAGAATCATGTGGCCCGGGTTATTGCCGTTGACGTTATCCTGGTGCTGTCGTTGGCCGGCTGCGTGCAGGGCATTGCTCATGCACCTGCGAAAACCGCCATGCAGATCCAGCTGGAGCAACAGGCCGCACAACTGGAACGTATGCAGAAAACCGAACACGTGCTGCTGCGCCATGCCGTGCCGGCACCGCCCAAGCCCAAGCATGAGATGCCCACCGGCGATCAGATTACCGCCATAGGCGATTCGGTGATGCTGGCCTCATCACAGGGCCTTTCGGAAGTCTTCCCCGGCATTCAGACCGACGCGAGCGTTTCCCGCTCCATCATGGTCGCCCCCGAACTCATCGGCAACGCTCTGTCCGCCGGCAGTCTGCGGCAGTGGGTGTTGATCGGCCTTGGCACCAATTCGGCAATCACCCCCGATCAGTTGGACCAGATTCGTAATATGATCGGCCCCGACCGCGTGCTGGTACTGGTCAATGCCCACGGAGACCGTACGTGGATTCCACCTACCAACCAGGTGCTTGCCGACTATGCGGCCGCACATCCGGACAATGTGGTGCTGGTGGATTGGGATGCCACAGCCAACGCGAACGCGCAGGTGCTCGGCTCCGACGGCATCCACCCGAGCATGGATAGCGATATCTATGCAAAGGCGGTCAGACAGACCATCGAACAATGGATCGCAAGCGGCAGGTGAACGGCAGGCAACGCTGAGTTGTCCAACCGGTCGTGAAGAACGGCTATGCTGAAGACTGCATCAACGAGACCACACGTTGGGAGACATGGTGAGCGCAATCCTTGAAGGAAAGCCCGATAAGAATCTTATTCTCGTTACGGGAAGGATTCATCCGAAGTTGGCTGAGGATGTCGCCGAGCAGCTCGGCATCGACGTCCTTGAAACCACCGCATACGATTTCGCCAACGGCGAGATGTACGTGCGCTACACTGAATCGGTGCGTGGCGCCGATGTGTTCGTGCTGCAAAGCCACTACAAGCCCATCAACAAGGCGATCATGGAGCAGCTCATCATGATCGACGCATTGAAGCGCGCCTCGGCCCGTTCCATTACTGCGGTCTGCCCGTTGCTCGGCTACTCCCGTCAGGACAAGAAGCACCGCGGCCGCGAGCCCATCTCCTGCCGTCTGGTGTTCGACCTGCTGAAGACCGCCGGTGCCGACCGCATCATGTCGGTCGATCTGCATGCCGCGCAGTCCCAAGGCTTCTTCGACGGCCCGGTCGATCATCTGGTGGCCATGCCAGTGCTGGTCGACTACATCCGTGATCGTTTCCAGGGCCATCTCGACAACGTCGCCGTCGTCTCCCCCGACGCCGGCCGCATTCGCGTGGCCGAGCAGTGGGCGCAGCGTCTCGGCGGCGGTCCGCTCGCTTTCGTGCACAAGACGCGCGACATCACCCGCCCGAACCAGGCGGTCGCCAACCGTGTGGTCGGCGACGTTGCCGGCAAGGACTGCGTGCTTGTCGATGACCTGATCGACACCGCCGGTACCATCGCGGGCGCATGCCACGTGCTGCAGGACGCGGGAGCCAAGTCGGTGACCGTGGTCGCCACGCATGGCGTGCTCTCCGGCCCGGCCGTCGAGCGACTCAAGAACTGCGGTGCGCGCGAGGTCGTGCTGACCGACACCGTGCCGATTCCCGAGGAAAAGCGCTGGGATGGCTTGACCGTCCTGTCGATCGCCCGCTGCTGGCCAGCGCCATCCGCGCCGTATTCGAGGACGGCTCGGTCGCCGAACTGTTCGACACCTACCCCGAGCACCACGGTCAAGGCTTCCTGTTCGCCTGATCACGTGCGTGTTTGTTCGTGGAAAGCACACGATGCGAGACGCGACATGGCGTAGTCTTTCGGTAAATACCGACAATATGGTATAAATGAACACTTGTGGGCCGAAAAGCCCACGACTCCCCCATGGTGTAATGGCAGCACACGGGTCTTTGGAACCCTTTGTCTTGGTTCGAGTCCAGGTGGGGGAACGGCTGACGGCCGCTCGACATCCGGGCGGCCGTCTATTGTTTTGAGGTGTTTCCACCCTCAATAGACATTCCGATCGAAGGGAATACGTCAGTTATGGCATTATCCGCAGCCATCGTCCTCGCAGCCGGCGAGGGTACCCGCATGCGTTCCAACAAGCCGAAGGTGCTGCATGCTTTTGCAGGCAAGACCTTCCTGAACAGGGTCATGGATTCGGTGGCCGCCCTGAATCCCGACACGCTGGCCGTGGTCGTGCACTTCCAGGCCGAGCGCGTCGCCGAAGCCGCCCGCTCCTATGACGAGCAGGTCACCATTGTGAACCAGGACGACATTCCCGGTACCGGCCGCGCCGTGCAGTGCGCAATGGCGCAGCTCACCGAGGCTGGCAAGGTCGATGGCCCGGTGCTGATCGCCGCCTCCGACATGCCGCTGCTCGACAGCGAGACGCTGCACCGTCTGGTCGAATTCCACACCGCCTCCGGCAACGGCGCCACTGTGCTCACCACCATCCTCGATGACCCGACCGGCTACGGCCGCATCATCCGCGATCGCGAAGGCAACGTGCTGCGCATCGTCGAGCAGAAAGACGCCAACCGCAGCGAACTCGCCGTGCAGGAAGTGAACACCTCAGTCTACGTGTTCGAGGCTTCCGTGCTTACCGAGGCAATCGCCGGACTGAAGTCGAACAACGCGCAGGGTGAGTTCTATCTGACCGACGCGCTGGAAACCGCCAAGGCCGCTGGCAAGGTCGGCGCGTTCGCCGCTCCGGATCCGCTCACCGTCGAAGGCGTGAACGACCGCGTGCAGCTGGCCGCGCTGTCCAAGACCTACAACCGCCGCGTCTGCGAGCGCTGGATGCGCGACGGCGTGACCATTCTTGACCCGGAAACCACCTGGATCGAGGACGATGTCCAAATCGGCCGCGACGCCACCATCCTGCCCGGCTCCTTCCTGCAAGGCCACACGGTGGTCGGCGAGGACGCCATCGTCG
>ENA-OQOA01000715-OQOA01000715.1-human-gut-metagenome-genome-assembly--contig:-NODE-715-length-12880-cov-4.029248_pt1 | contig 12880 bp, 9 predicted proteins | sample MGYA00242633_ERZ504888 | MGnify/ENA primary metagenome ERZ504888 (study PRJEB26092, sample SAMD00036372) | human gut metagenome | host: Homo sapiens | study: EMG produced TPA metagenomics assembly of... | reverse complement strand
CGGCGATGGCTTGGCTCTCGTAAGCGGTGGCGCCCGAGGACGTGCCGCCGGTCAGGGCGCTCAAATTGGCCGTGTAAACGTCCGTGATTTCATCGAATACGGAATCATTGCGGCGGAGAGCTGGCTCTGGCCATCGGCGTATTGCTTGGAGCCTTGAGTGGCTTCCTCCGAAGCCTCGGCGATCAGATCATCCACACCTCGGTGGTGCCTTGCTGCTGGATGCGGCGAATCACCTCGTCCAACGCATCGACCGCACCGGCATGCTGATGTGCGGCACTGACGTTGTTCACCGCGTTGGCCAAGTCGAGTACGGCTTGAGCCAAAGGCGTGTCCCCGGACAGTTCGCCGGCCGTGCCCATCAACGCCGGCAACTGGGTGGAGGTGCCAATCGATCCAGACAGGTGCGTGGTATATGAGCCCACATACGCGGCCATATAGTCTTCAAACGTCCGCTTATGGGGCGGTTTTCGCGTTCGGCCACTACAGACTTGTTCAGCGCACGTTCGTTATCGCGCAGGGTTTGAAGCTGCTCGATGAGCTGTTGCTGTTCACCAGAACCGGCGTCGGTCAGTGAATCGACCAGTGTGGCGGCAGAGGCGGTGAGTTGGGCGACATCCGTATCGGCAGCAGGCTGTGCGGCAGCATTCGCAGCATTCGCGGCATCGGGATTAGCACCAACTGCCGGACTGCTGGAATTGGAAGGCAATACGGCGAGCGCCACGGAACTCATGGAGAAGTCTTTGGCGTTCATATAGCAGCTGAATTCCAAGCCGGTTGCGGCTTTTCCAGCTGCGGCGACTACGGTATTGGAACCTTGCGTGGTCACCGTAATGGAGTTGTCAGCGGAAACATCATCGGCTACCTGCGTAGGCACGGTAAAGGCGACAACCGGGATCGTACGGTTGGCTTCCTTGGTTTGCGGCTTAATATCGATATACACGCCGATCAGTCCAGACGCGCCGGCAACCTCGTTTGCCTCGACGTTCGGACCGTCAAGCGAGTAGGTGACGCTGACTTTCCATGGCAGGGTGGCGGCGGAAGCGGGGATACGAGAAACCTTGGACGTGCCGGAATTACTATTGGCGGAATCGGTATCAGTGGAACCGCTATTGCCGGAATCGGCACTGGCGCCATTGCCGGCGCCGCCCTTCCCTACCACATACCAACGGACCGGCTCCCCTTCGGCATCGGTGACGGCGTACATATCACTTGCCGTAGCGAGCACCGGACCGTAATCAACCGGAGTCGGACGAGACATCCAAGCACCGCCGAGAATCGAAGCCACGCACAATGCGCAACTGACCAGTGCGGCACCACATCTCATCTACGTATCCCATTCATACAGTCGACCACTACGGGCATTCCATTCCCGTATTAATGTAGTCGCTGCAGGCAACTTGCCCTATAGACGAATATCCGAAAGGTGCCCATTCGCTGCGGGCGAATCAGGCGAATACGTCGAGTACGCCCGGGTCACCACCGGCATCGGCTATGCGCTGGTGGCGCTTCTTGGCTTCGGTAACCACGAATTCACGGTACATTTCGGCAATTTCCGGATCAAGCCCGGCATCGATGGCGATGCGGTGGAGGCGTTCGATCTGATAGTCCTCACGCTTGGTGTCTTCGGGCGCGAATCCGGCGTTGGCTTTGAGCACGCCGACCTGCGAGGTGGCCTTGAACCGCTCGGCCAGTAATGCGATGACCGCCGAATCGATGTTATCGATGGTTTGGCGCAGCGCTTTGATGCGCGCCACCGCTTGTGCGGTTTCCGGGTGGGCCGCCGCCTGGGCGGAGTCGATGGTGGTCCTTTGCCAGTCGCTGCTCGTTTCGCTCATAGATTCGAGGATACTCCCGATTACGGCTTTGCACGATGCGCAAAGTCAGATATCTCAGATGTCATAGTCGCCGGTGAGGATATGGCTGGCATCCGCATCGCCGAACATGGCCGCACCACTGCCCACTCCCAAAACAATCGAACCCAGTGATGCCTCTTTCATCTCATATATCGTCAGCGTGCATGTGAACGTTGACGGCAATACTACAACTGCAATGTGATAGTTGATGTATTTGCATCAGATACGACAAGGGCTGCACCCCGTATCAATCAGGGTGCAGCCCTTACACTATTGTTCAGCGGTCTGATCAGTTGCCGTTGACCGCGTTGCCGGTGTTGGCCTGCTGCACGATGGCGGCGAGGAAGTCGCGGTTGGTGGCGGTCTTCTTGAGGCGCGGCACCAGCGTCTGGTAGGCCTGCTCGGGCTCCATGCCGCCCAGCAGTCGACGCAGACGGTAGATAATCGGCAGTTCCTGCGGGTTGGTGATGAGCTCCTCGCGGCGGGTGCCGGAAGCGTTGATGTCGATGGCCGGGAACAGTCGCTTGTCCGCCAGCTCGCGGGACAGGCGCAGTTCCATGTTGCCGGTGCCCTTGAACTCCTCGAAAATCACCTCGTCCATCTTGGAGCCGGTTTCCACCAGCGCAGATGAGATGATGGTCAGGGAGCCGCCGTTTTCGATGTTGCGGGCCGCGCCGAAGAACTTCTTCGGCGGGTAGAGGGCCTGCGCGTCCACACCACCGGACAGGATGCGGCCGGAGGCAGGGGCTGCGATGTTGTAAGCGCGAGCCAGTCGGGTCATGGAATCGAGCAGTACGACCACGTCCTGGCCGAGCTCCACAAGACGCTTGGCGCGTTCGACGGCCAGTTCGGCAACCGTAGTGTGATCGGAGGCCGGACGGTCGAAGGTGGAGGAAATGACCTCGCCCTGGACCGTGCGCTCCATATCGGTGACCTCTTCGGGTCGCTCGTCCACGAGCACCACCATAAGGTGGACCTCGGGGTTGTTGGCGGCGATGGAGTTGGCGATGTTCTGCAGGGTGATGGTCTTACCGGCCTTCGGCGGGGAGACGATCAGGCCGCGCTGGCCCTTGCCGATCGGGGAAACGATGTCCATGATGCGGCCGGTGAGCTTGTTCGGGGCGGTCTCCTGCTTCAAACGCTCCTGCGGGTACAGCGGCGTGAGCTTGGAGAACTGCGGACGGTTGAGCGCTTCTTCAACGCTTTGGCCGTTGATGGAATCGATGGCCTGCAGCGGCACGAACTTCTGGCGCTGGTTGCGGCGGTCGCCTTCACGCGGGGCGCGAATCGAACCATGCACGGCATCGCCCTTGCGCAGGCCGTACTTCTTGACCTGGCCCATGGAAACGTACACGTCGTTCGGGCCGGGCAGGTAGCCGGAAGTGCGCACAAAAGCGTAGGAGTCGAGCACGTCGACGATGCCGGCCACCGGCACCAGATCCTCCTGCGGCTCTTCGCGGCGGCTATCACGGTCATTGCGATCGCTACGATTATCGCGATCATCATAGCGACGATCATCATCGGCGTTGTCGCGATCACGGCCACGCATGCGACGGTTACGGCGATCGCTGCGATCATTACGGGTATCGCGATCGTTGCGATCGCTACGGTCGCGGCGGTTACGACGCACGAACTCGTGATCGTCGTTCTGCTCGCCGTCTTCGGACGTTTCCTCGTGCTTCTGCGTGGGCAGCGTGGCCAGGATATCGTCGAGGTCACGCACGGTTTCTTCGCTGTTTTCCGCAGTGCGACGACGGCGGCGAGGCTGCTCGTCCTCATCATCACGGACTCGGCGAATCAGCGGAACTTCCACGTCCTCGTGACGCTCGCGGCGACGCTCGGTAGGCGCTGCATCTCCCAAATCGAGCGTGGCCAGCAGATCGCCGGCCTCATCGGCCTTCCTGCGCGGCTTGCGGCGAGCGAAATCGGGCTGGTCGTCATCGCGACGACGGCGGGCCGCACGCGGTTCGGATGCGGCATCATCGGCGGCCTTACGACGGGTGCGTCGCGGTTCGGTCTCGTCCTTCTTGGCATCGTCGGCCACGGGAAGCGGCAAATCGAGCTGCGGTTCCGTGGCAGCCGGAGCCGGAGCCGGCGACTGGGTGGCCACGTCAGCATTGTCTGTGGTGTTGGCCTCAGCGGCATCGGACTGCGGAGCCTTGACGACCTTGGCGGTTTTGGCGGCCTTGGGGGCGCGCACGGTCACACCGGCCGGCGGCTCTCCACCATTGCGCGCCGCCTGCAGGGTGGCGAGCAGCTCGGGCTTGCGCATGGTCGACGTGCCGCGCAGGCCCATCTGTTTAGCGAGCTCTTTGAGCTCAGGCAGCTTCATATCCTCAAGATTCTGGCTATTTGCCACTGGTTGCCCTTTCCATACCGAACAGACCCATGCCTATCCAGGCGTTAAGAGTGATTATTGCGGTTGCACCGCTCATGAATGTTCGCTGCGTCTCTGAGTCTCTGCGAACTTCGTTCACTGTACAACGCCAACTCGACCAACGCAAAACGGCCCGCCGAAAACCAAAAAGCTCCCTCTGTGACGAGGGAGCTCAACAAGGTTTATTCACTTTTCTTCGTGGTAGGACTTTTCGGTGTTGACGGACCACACGTTCTTCTTGGACGTCTTGCCGGTCTTGATGTTGCCGACGGCCTCCATGGCGGTGGCCATGGAGTGGTCCATGTTGTTGTAGCGGTGCTGGCCGTTACGGCCCACGCAGTACAGGTTGCCGAAGCCGTCGAGGTACTCGATGAGCTCGTCCATGTGCTCATAGGTGTCGAAGTAGGCGGGGTACGCCTTCCTGACGCGCTCACGATGGGAGTCGATGACCTCGTCCGGACCGTTGATCACACGCATGCGGGTGAGCTCGGAAATCGCGAACTTGGTGACATCCTCCTCGCTCATGTTCCAGAACGAGTCGCCCTCCTCGCAGAAGTACTCGAGACCGATCCACACGGTGTCGTCCACGTCCTTGACCAGGTACGGGCTCCAGTTGTTGAAGATCTGCAGACGGCCGACCTTGTAGCCCGGGTCCTGCACGTAGATCCAGCAGTCCGGCACGATCGGCGGATTGCCGAGGGTGGGGATGCTGGTGGTGTTCTTGAGCTTCAGGTGCTTGACCAGCAGGCCCACGGTCACGAAATCGCGGTACGGCAGGCCGTTGGCCACCTCGGTCATATCGGCCGGGGCGGGCTTGGAATCAACGGCCTCGGGATCGGCGCCGGCCGCGTCGATGGCGTTGACCAGGTCCTTGACCGGCATCGAGGAGATGAACTGGTCGCCGGAAAGCTCGGTGCGGTTGCCCTCGGAATCCTCGTACACCACGGAAGACACGGCACCATCGGTCTGGCGGACCTCGACCACCCTGGCGTCGGTCAGCACCTTGACGCCGGCGGCCTCGCAATTGGACTCGACGGTCTCCCACAGCTGGCCGGGACCGTACTTCGGATACCAGAACTCCTCGATCAGCGAGGTCTCGACCTCCGCGTTGGAGCGCTTCTTGGGCAGCAGCTTCTGGAAGGCGTTCTTGAGCACGCCCATGATGGACAGGCCCTTGACGCGCTGGGCGCCCCAGTCGGCGGAGATCTGGGAGGGGTGGCGGCCCCACAGCTTCTCGGTGTAGCCCTCGAAGAACATCGAATACAGCTTTCGGCCGAAACGGTTGATGTAGAAGTTCTCCAGATTGTCTTCCGGCAGCTTGTGGAACATGGACTTCAGGTAGCTGAAGCCGGCGACCATGGTGAGCTTGAAGCCCATGGCCTTCAACGTGTTGGGGCTCAGCGAAATCGGGTAATCGAAGAAGTGGCGGTTCCAGAAGATACGGGACACTCGGTGGCGCTTGAGCATCACCTTGTCCTCCGTCTCCGGATCGGGGCCGCCCGGCTCCATGTCGTGGTCGCGGCCGAGCTTCTTGTCATCATAGGAGGGTGCGCCCTGCAACGGCAGAACGGTCTTCCACCAATCCATGATGCGTTCGTCTTTGGAGAAGAAACGGTGGCCGCCGATATCCATGCGGTTGCCGTTGTGCTTCACGGTGCGCGAGATACCGCCGAATTCGCGGGTCCCCTCCAGCACGGTCACGTCGTACTTGTCGGCACCGCCGTCCTTGATGAGTTCCCATGCGGCGGTAAGTCCAGCCGGACCGCCGCCGATAATCACTACGGATTGCTTGTCGGTCATTATGCTCCTTATAAACGCAAAATCAGAGACAGTCTACTAGAAGCCCCGGAATCGCACACCGAAAGATGAGCGAATGCTTACAGAATTCTCCCGATATACGACCGATGCGCCGTCTTTCCATCAGCAGAAAGGCGACGCATCGAATCGTGAGGTAGGGGTATTCGGCAACGTTGCGTCACACACAGCGCGGCGAATCGGTTTGGTCTTAGGCTAATTCGTCAGCGACGAACTTTCCATAGATTCAGCGAGATGCCTGCAAGTGCAAGCAGCATCATAATCCCCGCAACACCAGTAACGGCAACACCAGTACGACTCAACTCGTTTTCCGTACCATTAGCCTGAGTGTTGCTGGGCTGATGAGTTCCCGCACCATTGTTATTCGGAGTGGTACTCGTTCCTTCACCAGTGTTAGGTCCTGTGCCCGGCTGCGTTGTGGAATCATCAGTCAGATGCGCATCGTCGCCTAGGGTTTGGTGGTCGGAGGCCAAGCAACTTTTAAGCTCAGTGAGCTTGTACCACGTGGAACCATCGGCAATCGGCGTGCATTCGGAGCGGAAGGCGATTTCCTGCTCGTTGTAGAGCATACGAACGAGCGGCGTGTAGGCACGGCCGGTCTTCGGGTCGTTGCCGGATTTGACGGCAACATCCCACTGCACATTAGCGGCCATCGGAGTCACCGATTCACCGCGCCATTCATTGTTGGCGTAGGTGTACACGTCGGTGGTGCTGGCGGCCGCCTGCTGGGTGGAACCGGGAAGGCCAAGCAGCGCGGCGAACGGCATCATCGTTTCGGCATGGGCAAAGCGGAAAGTAGCAACGGTGGATCCGCCGTTTACGCGCTCATCAATCGACGAGAAGAAATCGTCAAGCAGCGGCTGTGCGATTGTGTAGGTCTCGTCTTGGCCGGCGTAGCTCGGGCCCTTCTCGTAGAAGTCCTCGGCGTCAAGCGCCCAGGCGAACAACTTGGCGTCGTCTGCCTGCTCACCTTGGAAGTACTGGTTGAAGTCGAAGGTATGGCTGCCGGTGTTCTCGTTCTCCATATCAGCGGCGATGATGTACAGGTTGTACAGATCCATCGCGGCATCGTATTCGGAGGCGATCTTCTTCTTGGCTGCGCCGCAGGCGTCGGCATCCTTGCTGGGGTCGGCTCCCGGCGCGCAGTTGGCCTCGCCGCCCTTGGTGCCATCGACAGTGTTGTACCAGGCGTACGTGCCGTCGGCCAGTTTGGCGAGGAAGTCATCGGTGAAGATTTGTGAAAGCAAATCGTGAGAGGCTGTTTTCACGTCCTCGTTTTCGGCGATGGTTTGCTCAGCGCCTGCGATAATCGCATCGTTTTCCACGAAGTTCTGGTAATCGTCGGCACGCTGCTTGGCCTCACCGGTTTTCTCAGTGCCGTCCGGGTTTTCGGACTTGTGGAAGTACAGCGTGTTCGGCGTCTTGTCGAAAGCCGCCGCCTCGCCGGTGCCGGCCGGATCGGCGGGCGTCACAGTGCTGTTCGCCAGTTTATTGTTCGAGGCCGCGTTGAAACCGCGAGCAAAATTCTCGCCTGATTCAGTAGCGCGGGCTTCGCCAGAGGACTGATAGGCAATCTTGCCACCGTCCTTGGCTGCGTTGTCGAACAGCGTCTTGTTGCGCTCGTAGGCACGTGCGCCAATGCCCTGATGTTGGTCAGCACCCTGACCGGTGAGCATACCGTAGCCATTCTCCACATTTGCGGCGGTGATGGCTTTGAGATTCTTCATGAATTCGGACTTGATGGCATCAGACTTAAAACCGTTATCCGCTTCGGCGGCTTCGGCCATCTTCATAAGCAATGCGTCGTATTTGTAGCTGGACAGGCCGCGTGAACCGTGGCGAGCCATCGACTCGGTGTATACCGTTTCGTAGCCTTCCGGCGCCTGGCTATAGCTGGCAGTGGTCGCTTCGCTAGGTGCCACATATGGCTGCTTGCTGCTGTAATACTGGCCATCGGCCTCCAAAGCCATGGCGTGCGGAACGGTCAGGATGCCACCGGCCAGCAATGTGGCGGCAGCAACCACGCCCGCGATGGAGCTCTTAAGGCCCTGCTGCATATGGTGTGTGTTCATGCAGCATTTTCTATCAGCCGCAAGCAAACAAGACACACGATGGCAAGGTTACGAGTCTGAACTTTTGCTATGCGTTGTATGAACAATGCGCGACGCCCCGCCGTAAGATGACGGAATGCCGCGCATTGTCAATACAGGCTGTATCAGACGATTGCCTGTCAGTGAATATCGTCGGGAATGTCGATATCGGTTTTCTGGACTTCTTACGACGTTCACGTCCTTGAAGGTCACGATGCGCACGGACTTGACGAAACGGCTGGAACGGTAGACATCCCATACCCATGCGTCAGTCAGCTGCACATCGAAATACACGTCCTGACCAGCGGGAACGCACGTTGAAATCGACCTTATTCGCCAAGTAGAAGCGACGCTCAGTCTCCACCACATAGGTGAACAGCTTGATGACGTCACGGTATTCCCTATACAGCGCGAGTTCGGCGTCGGTTTCGTAATTGTCGAGATCCTCGGCACTCATGCTTGTTTACTCACTCACTTTCCGTATCGCGTTTGCGGCCGCGGCCCAGCGTACGCCACCATGCTTCCTTTGAGGGCTTGCGTTCTGCCTGACCGTACGGCCAGTTGCTTTCCTCTTCGAGACTGTGGCGCGTGTTCTTCTGCGTATCGTCGTGGTGCTCGGCCTGTGGCTCGACTGGCTGCGCGGCCGCCGGCGTCTGGGCCTGGGACTGCACGTCACTCGTCGTGGCGGCGGCTGCCTCACCACGCTGTGCCGGCTCGGGTTCCGGCTTGTTCTGCTGGATGGCGATGGAATGCTCGCGCGCGGACAGCGCTTCCTTGACACCCGGGTTGTCCTCAATCAAGTGCATGCCAAAAGCGTCAAGCGAACGAATCGGATCGTACTCGTCGGCCAACGTGTCCATGACGATAAGGTCCTGGTATTTGTTGTTTTCGGCATCCCACAACGCGTCGCGCGAGGTGCCGGACGGCACGAAGCCGAGCGACTGGTAGACCGAAATCGAGCGGCTGTTCTTTTCCGGCACGCTCACCCAGATGCGGTGCATACCCAGGCCGGCCGGTTCGGGCGCGAAACCGTAGGTCATCACACGCGGCATGGCGTCACGGGAGTAGCCGCGGCCACGGTATTCACGGCCCAAGATGATCTGGATGCGGGCGGACTTGGACCAGCCGTCGATGTCGATAAGGAAAATCATGCCGATGACATTATCGGTGCTGGCCGCATCGAGCTGACCGTCATCGTCATGGTCGGCGTCAGTCAATACGGCCCATGCGATGGTGCGGCGGGATTCCGGATCACCCACACCGGATTCGGCGGGTGCCTGACCGGCTTCCCAAGCCTGGGAGCGGCGGACCCACGTGTGTACGATGGCGCGTTCGGTGACCGCATCCTTACCTGTGATCTTGGATGCGCCATAGAAGGCATCAAGTTCATCCAAACGAGGCAGGTCCTCGACGGTGGCGGGGCGCAGGTGCACCATTTCTCCACGGATTGGCGGAATGACGATGCTCTGTGGCAGATCGCGCTTCAGTTGCGCTTCGGTAGCCATGCTCAGCGTCTCGTTGGTTGCGGTCATCGGTATACATCCCCCGGTTCGGCTTGTTTCGGCTCACGGTCCAGTGCCGAACATATCTTACTCGACTGGGTGAACGCTGGAAATGCTCTGAGTCGACTTTCTTACAGAATCAATAAAGGCTCCCGCTGGCGGGAGCTGTCCGCGAAGCGGACTGAGGGTGGTCATCCGTACATGGCGACCACCCTCAGTCTCACTCCGTTCGACAGCTCCTGCCAGCGGGAGCCAGTGAATCTAATCAGCCCTTGATCTTGCCCATGACGACCTTGGTGACGGCCTTGGCGTCGGCCTGACCGCGCGTGGCCTTCATCACGGCACCGATGATTACACCCATCGGCTTCATGTTGCCGCTCTTGAGCTTCTCGACAACGTCCGGGTTGGCTTCGAACGCCGCGTCGACGGCCGCCTCGATGGCACCGTTGTCTTCGACGATCTTGTAGTCGTGCTTCTTGACGACTTCGTCCGGAGTGCCTTCGCCCTTAAGCACGCCTTCGACGGTCTGCTTGGCGAGCTTGTCGTTGAGCTTGCCGGAGGCGATGAGCTTCTCGACCTCGGCCACATCGGCCGGGGTGATCGGCAGCTCTTCGAGGGACACACCCTTGGCGTTGGCTTCGCGGGAAAGCTCGCCCAGCCACCACTTGCGGGCACCGGCAGCCTTGGCACCGGCCTTGACGGTTTCCTCAATCAGGTCGAGGGCGTCGGCGTTGAGGATGTCGCGCATCTGCAGATCACTCAGGCCCCACTCGGACTTGAGGCGGTTGCGGCGCTCGCGCGGCATTTCCGGCATCTGGGCCTTCATCTCCTCGATGTGCTCCTTGGTGATGTGGAGCATGACGAGGTCGGGATCCGGGAAGTAGCGGTAGTCGTCGGCATCGGACTTGAGACGGCCGCCGGCGGTGGTCTGCGTGGCCTCATCCCAGTGGCGGGTCTCCTGCAGGATCTCCTTGCCGTCGTCCAGACGCGCCGCCTGACGGCGGATCTCGTACTGGATGGTTTTCTCGATGCCACGGAACGAGTTCACGTTCTTGGTCTCCGAACGGGTGCCGTACGGGGCGTCGGCGGAGGGGCGCAGCGAGACGTTCACGTCGGCGCGCATATTGCCCTGCTCCATGCGGGCGTGGCTGATGTTCAGCGCACGCACGATGTCGCGGATAGCGCGCATGTAAGCGCCGGCGATCTCCGGAGCGCGGTCGCCCGCACCCTCGATCGGCTTGGTGACGATCTCGATCAGCGGCACGCCGGCACGGTTGTAGTCGACCAGCGAATGGTCGGCGCCTTCGATGCGGCCGTCGGCACCGCCCACGTGGGTGTTCTTGCCGGCGTCGTCCTCGATGTGGGCGCGCTCGATCGGCACGCGGAACACGGTGCCGTCCTCAAGCTCGACATCCAGGTAGCCGTTGCCGTTGGTGGGCTTGTCGTACTGCGAGATCTGGTAGTCGCGCGGCATGTCCGGGTAGAAGTAGTTCTTGCGGGCGAACTGGCTCCACTCTGCGATCTCGCAGTGCAGGGCCAGACCCAGCTTGATCGCGTAGTCGACCGCGGTCTTGTTGATGACCGGCAGGGAGCCGGGCAGACCGAGGGAGACCGGGGTCAGCTGCGTGTTCGGCTCGCCGCCGAACTCGATGTGGGCCGGGCAGAACAGCTTGGTGTTCGTGGACAGCTCCACGTGCGTTTCCAGACCGAAGACCACGTCGTATTTCTTGGTGGCATCGGCGTACTTCATCAGTTTTTCAGCCATGATGTTTGTTTTCCTTCCGATGCGTCACTTGTTCAGGCCGTCGAACCACGGGGTCTTCAGGGACTGCCAGATCGGGCCGCCCCAGCTTTCCTCAAGTGCGGCTTCGAGCGCGGCGGCGGGCTTGTACATGACCTCGTCGCGCTGCTGCGGCGCGATGAACTGGAATCCGACAGGCAGGCCGTCGTCGGACAGACCGGCCGGAATCGACATGGCCGGGACACCGGCGAGGTTCGCCGGAATCGTGGCGATGTCATTCATGTACATGGCCAGCGGGTCGTTCATCTTCTCGCCGAACTTGAACGCGGTGGACGGGCTGGTCGGGGAGACCAGCACGTCGGCCTTCTCGAAGGCGTTGTGGAAGTCCTGGATGATGAGCGTGCGCACCTTCTGCGCGGAACCGTACCAGGCGTCGTAGTAGCCGGCGGACAGCGCGTAGGTGCCGAGGATGATGCGGCGCTTGACCTCGTCGCCGAAGCCGGTCTCACGGGTGTAGGCCATCATGTTGGCGGCGGTCTGCGGTACACCGGTCGGCGGCATCACGCGCAGGCCGTAGCGCATGCCGTCGTAGCGGGCCAGGTTGGAGCTGACCTCGGACGGCATGATGATGTAGTACGCGCCCAGCGAGTACTCGAAGTGCGGGCAGGAGACCTCGACGACCTCGGCGCCCATCTCTTCGAGCTTCTTGACGGCCTCGTTGAAGCGGGCCTCGACGCCGGGCTGGTAGCCGTCGCCGCCGAGTTCCTTGATCAGGCCGACCTTGAGTCCCTTAAGGTCGCGCTTGAGGCCCTCACGGGCCGCAGCGGCCATCGGACGCGGGCCTTCGGGAATCGACGTCGAATCCCGCTTGTCGTGACCGCCGATGATCTCCTGCAGCAGCGCGGAGTCGAGCACGGTGCGGGAGACCGGGCCGATCTGGTCGAGCGAAGAGGCCATGGCGATGGCGCCGAAACGGCTCACGCCGCCGTAGGTGGGCTTGACGCCCACGGTACCGGTCAGGGCGCCGGGCTGGCGGATCGAGCCACCGGTGTCGGTGCCGAGGGCGATCGGGGCTTCGAATGCCGCGACCGCGGAAGCGGAGCCACCACCGGAGCCACCGGGCACGCGCTCGGTGTCCCACGGGTTGTGCGTGGTCTGGTAGGCGGAGTGCTCGGTCGAGGAGCCCTGCGCGAATTCGTCGAGGTTGGTCTTGCCGAGCAGCGGCATGCCGGCGGCCTTGAGCTTCTCGATGACGGTGGCGTCGTACGGCGGCACCCAGCCTTCGAGGATCTTCGAGGCGGCGGTGGTCTCGATGCCCTTGGTGACGATCATATCCTTGATGGCAATCGGCACACCGGCCAGTTCGGGCAGCGCGGCCTTGTCGTCGGCGCTCTTGGCGTCGAAGGCGTCGGCCTGGTCGAGCGCCTGATCGGCGGAGACCTTCAGGAACGCCTTGATGGACGGTTCGGCGGCGTCGATGACGGCGAGGTGGGCCTCGGACC
>ENA-OQOA01000714-OQOA01000714.1-human-gut-metagenome-genome-assembly--contig:-NODE-714-length-12899-cov-2.830645_pt1 | contig 12899 bp, 18 predicted proteins | sample MGYA00242633_ERZ504888 | MGnify/ENA primary metagenome ERZ504888 (study PRJEB26092, sample SAMD00036372) | human gut metagenome | host: Homo sapiens | study: EMG produced TPA metagenomics assembly of... | reverse complement strand
TGACGATCCGTGACACAATGAACGATTTTATCTGGAAGAAGACAAAGAGAAGACCAATGGTCATTCCGATTATTATGGATGTGTAAGATATGATAGTAGATGAACGTATCGTGACATTCATCAATTCCTTAGAGACAGAGAACAGTGAAATACTCGAAGCAGTGGAACAGGAAGCTCTGAGCACATATGTGCCGATCATACGAAAGAAATGCAGAGTTTCCTGAAAGTGCTTCTGATGATACAAAAACCTATGTGCATCCTGGAAGTAGGGACCGCAGTAGGTTTCTCTGCGTTATTGATGAGTGAAGCGGCACCAGAAGGGTGCAGGATCACAACAATTGAAAATTACGAAAAGAGAATTCCGATCGCCAGGGAGAATTTCAGACGGGCAGGGAAAGAAGAGCAGATCACGCTCATAGAGGGAGATGCTATGGATGTGCTGAAAACACTGGAGGACACCTTTGATTTTATTTTTATGGATGCTGCAAAGGGACAGTATATCAACTGGCTTCCGGATGTGATGCGTCTTATGAAAAATGGCGGTGTTCTCATCTCTGACAATGTGCTTCAGGAGGGAGATATCATAGAGTCCCATTATCTGGTAGAGCGCAGAAACAGAACCCATATATAAGAGAATGCGTGAGTATCTGTATGAACTGAAACATAATCCATCCCTGATAACTTCGATCATTCCCCTGGGAGACGGAGTTACAGTCAGTGTGAAACAGGAGTGAACAATATGAGAAAAATAGAATTGCTGGTTCCGGCTAGCAGTCTTGAGGTGTTGAAGATTGCTGTATTTTCGGAGCAGATGCAGTATATATCGGTGGAGAAGCCTTTGGACTTCGTGCCAAAGCAAAGAACTTTTCCCATGAAGATATGAAGGAAGGAATCGCTTTTGCCCATGAACATGGAGTGAAAGTTTATGTGACTGTAAATATTCTGGCCCATAATTATGATCTGCCGGGTGTGAGGGAATATCTGACAGAACTGAAAGAACTGAAGCCGGATGCACTGATCATTGCAGACCCGGGAATCTATATGTATGCAAAGGAAATATGCCCGGAAATCGAACGCCATATCAGTACACAGGCAAACAATACTAACTATGAGACATATCGTTTCTGGTACAATCTGGGAGCAAAGCGTGTGGTAACAGCCAGAGAGCTTTCGCTTGCAGAGATTAAAGAGATCAGAGAGCATATTCCGGAGGATATGGAGATTGAAACATTCATCCATGGTGCTATGTGCATTTCTTATTCCGGAAGATGTCTGCTCAGTAATTATCTGGCAGGACGTGATGCCAACCAGGGAGCCTGTACCCATCCCTGCCGCTGGAAATATTCAATTGTTGAGGAGAAACGTCCGGGAGAATATATGCCGGTATTTGAAAATGAAAGAGGAACCTATATCTTTAATTCCAAGGATCTCTGCATGATCGAGCATATGGACGATATCATTAACAGCGGAATCGACAGTCTGAAGATAGAAGGCCGTATGAAAACCGCTCTTTATGTTGCAACAGTTGCCAGAACTTACCGCAAGGCAATAGACGACTATATGGAGAGCCCTGAGAAATATCAGGCAAATATGCCATGGTACCAGGAACAGATTTCCAACTGTACCTACAGACAGTTTACAACCGGATTCTTCTATGGAAAACCGGATGAGAATACACAGATTTATGATAATAATACTTATCAGAAGGAATATACGTATCTGGGATTTGCTGAGGCAGTGGATGAACGGGGTTATGCGCAGATCACTCAGAGAAATAAATTCTCTGTAGGTGAGACAATTGAAATTATGAAACCGGACGGACAGAATGTAGCTGTCACTGTGAAGGGAATTTATGATGAGGAAGGCAATTCCATGGAGAGTGCGCCTCATGCACAGCAGAAGCTGTTTATCGATCTGGGAACCGAAATCCAGGTTTACGATCTGTTAAGAAGAGCAGAGTGATTAATAAACGCAGCCAACGTTAAATTTGTTGGCTGCGTTTACTGCATTTGCGGGAAAAGGCCTCGAAGCTTTTGCAGAGCAGTTTTTTCGATCCTGGAGACATAAGAGCGGCTGATACACAGTTTTCGGGCAATTTCCCGCTGAGTTTCTTCCTCCATGCCAAAGAGCCCATATCTGCAGCAGATCACCTGATATTCCTTATCTGACAGGACTTTTTTTCAGTAGAGCGTAGAAGATAGTCGGTATTTTCGCGGATATAGCAGTCTTCTACAATATCTACAGGTGCACTCTCGATCACATCTAACAGATTAATCTCATTTCCTTCTTTATCTGTTCCTATGGGTTCATATAGGGACACTTCTTTTGAATGCTTTTTCTTAGCACGAAAATACATCAGCAGTTCATTTTCTATACATCTGGCAGCATAGGTGGATAACCGGGAAGCCTTCTGGGGATTAAAGGTTGTGACAGCCTTGATCAGTCCAATGGTTCCAATAGAGATCAGATCATCTGTATCCTCACCGGTTCCCTGATATTTTTTGACCACATGTGCTACCAGCCGGAGATTATGCTCGATCAGGATATTCTTTGCCTGAGAATCACCCTCCTGATATTTTTGAAGATAATATTTTTCCTGGGATATGGACAAAGGTTTTTGAAAGGCCTTCAAATCGCTACCTCGAAGGGGATTTCTATATAGTTTATGTCCGGGACAGGGTGTTGGTGCTTTTCCAGAAAATTTTGAGCCTTTTTACAATTATTTTACCTGTTCTGTACAATTGTGTGATGGCAGAGTGTCTTTTTCTCTGATATGCTTAATAAAGCTGGTGATGAACAAGGATATGATTTTCGATGCTGATGGACAGGCTGCACAGACCGAATTGAAAGATCAGAGAAAAGGAGCAGTCAGATATATGATAAAAACCTATGTAATAGATACAAATGTACTGATTCAGGCACCGTATGCAATAAAAAGGCTTTGAGCCAAAGGGAGTGAAATATTTGAAATACAAGGAAATAGCAAATAACAAAGAAATTAATGCATATCTGCAGAAAGGTAATGCAAATCTGGGACAGCTGGGTTTTACAGATCATTCAAAGGCACACTGCGTGCAGGTTGCACATCAGGCAGGAAAGATACTGAAACGGCTGGGATATTCAGAACATGAAATTGAGCTGGCAAAGATTGCCGGCTATATGCATGATATTGGAAATGCCATTAACAGAACCCATCATGCAGAATATGGTGCACTGCTTGCAAATGATTTACTGAAAGAAACAGATATGTCTCTGGAAGACAGGATAACTGTAATAGCAGCCATCGGTAATCATGACGAATCAACAGGAAGCCCTGAGGATGTGGTTTCAGCGGCACTTATTATTGCAGATAAAACAGATGTAAGAAGAAGCCGTGTGCGCCAGAAAGAACAATCCGCTTACGATATCCATGACAGGGTAAATTATGCAGTTACAGATGCCAAGCTGAAGATTGCGGAAGACAGATCAGTAATTGCACTGAACCTACAGATTGATGAAAAAATCTGTTCCATGTATGATTATTTTGAGATTTTCCTTGAGCGTATGATGCTTTGCAGGAAAGCTGCGGAAATACTTGGAACAACTTTTAAGCTGACAGTAAATGGCCGTAAGGTTTTATAGAATAAATGAAAAAGATAGAGAAATTTATTGAAAGAGATGCTTGCAAAAAGGGTATCTCTTTTTGTGTTGATTTTTGCAGCGGATGTTTCAAATCTGCATTGAGAAATCAGAATAACTACAGTATAATGGATGAAGAATTTAACCGAATAAACTGCTCAGCAGTTATCAGGTGTAGAACTACGCAGCGAAGTGGATGATTTTATCTGCTTAAATACAATATAACAGGAGAAGCACATGAAAATATATTTAGCCCCGCTTGAGGGAATTACTGGATATACATACAGAAGGGCACTTTACAATTGCTTTGGAGGGTTTGACAAATATTTTATTCCTTTTATTCTTCCAAACCAGAAAGGACATCTCAGCACCAGAGAAAAGAAAGACATTATGCCTGAGAATAATGAGGGGATGTATGCTGTTCCCCAGATTTTGACAAAGAATGCAGAGGATTTTATCCAGACAGCGGAAACACTGCAGGAATACGGTTATAATGAAGTGAATCTGAATCTTGGCTGTCCGTCAAAGACTGTTGTGACAAAAGGCAGAGGTGCGGGATTTCTGGACAGACCGGATGAACTGGACAAATTCCTGGATGAGATTTTCCGTAAATGTGATATGAAGATTTCCATCAAGACTCGATTGGGTATGGATGATCCGGAAGAATTTGAAGATCTGCTGACGATTTATAATAAATATCCACTGGAAGAGTTAATTGTTCACGCAAGAGTGCAGAAAGACTATTACAAAAATACGCCACGTCTGGAAACATTTGGGAGGCGGTGGAGCGGGCCAAGAGCCCGGTTTGCTATAACGGAGATATCGTCACAGCAAAGGACTGTACCAGATTACAGGACATGTTTCCGACCCTGGACTGCATTATGACAGGCAGAGGAACACTGAAGAATCCTGCACTTGCCAGAGAGATCCGTGGCGGTGCACCTGCGTCAAAGGAAGAAATCCGCAGATTTCATGATATGATGTACAATGAATATTGTGAAGACCTGTCCGGAGACAGAAATATCCTGTTCCGTATGAAAGAATTATGGTCTTATCTGGCACCTATGTTTACAAACAATAAAAAATATGCCAAAAAGATTAAGAAGGCTGAGAAATGTGTGATATATGAAAATGCAGTCAGAGAATTATTTGGCTGTGAACAGTTAATTGGAGAAGTGGAAAATGCGGATATGGAAAAAATACTGGATTATTATAATAGCTGAAAGATATAGAACTCACAGTATTTCGATAAAAAGTAACTGATTAGTATCTTTAGGGTTGCAATATTTTTTATTAAGAAGGAGAAAAAGAATCCTATGAAATCTCATGTATTTCAGATGAAATATTTCTTAGCAGGCATCTATATTATCTGTGTTATATTTACCTGCTTTAACGCCAGGTTTTATCATACGCCTCTGGCGAAGATATCTTCAGTAACAGAAAAGGAAACAATGAGCAGAAAAGGAACCAGGGATGTAGAAGAGTATTATTATACTCAGAAAATTACAGCGCGTATATTAAATGGTACCCATAAAGGGGAAGAGATTTCTATTTCTAATGAATATACATCGTCTCAGGTTCAGAATCAGAAATATCACAAAGGAGACACGGTCCTTTTAAGCGGTTCAAGGGAAAATCCAGGGAAATCCATACGTTCCATAAAGCGTGATGGTTATCTGGCATTGCTGGCAGGTGGTCTGTTTTTTCTTCTGATCTGTATTACAGGAAAACAGGGATTCTATACGATCATATCGTTGATATTGAACACAATTATATTCGCGTTTGGATTTCAGGCTTTTATGAAAGGGGAAAATATCTTAAATATCTGCAATGTAATTGCTTTCTTTTTTCGATAACAACTCTGATCTGTCTGAATGGAATCCACAGAAAAACATGGGCTTCTGTTATTTCAACCATATGCGTACTGTTTCTGATCATGGCATTATTTGAATTTTCTATTCAGTTTTTTGGAGATTTGGATTATTCTAATCTGGAATATCTGGGGAGTATGAGTAATTCCGCTGATATATTCTGGACAGATATTATGCTGACAGGACTTGGAGCTATCATGGATGTAGCTGTAACTATTAGTGCTGCAACAGGGGAAATTGTCCGGAAAAATCCAGATGTTTCTCTGAGAAAATTAATACATTCAGGACGGGAAATCGGATATGATATTATGGGAACCATGATAAATGTGTTGCTTTTTGTTCTGGCAAGCGGCATGATTCCTATGTTTATCCTGAAAATGAACAATGAGATCAGGTTTATAACGATCATACGATATCATATTCCATATGATATCTGTCGTTTTCTGATTGAAAGTATAGGAATTGTACTGGCAATCCCTGTATCTGTTTTTATTTCTTCTATTATCATGAAACTACCATCTCTGAAAAGGAGCGACAAAAAATGATAATTTTTCTTGCACTGGTATTGATTATTTTAATGATTCTAATTGGTGGGGAGCGCGGAGCAGTTTCTCTTATGACACTGGCCGGTAATATTGTAATTCTGTTTATTTCGATTCTTCTGATGTCCATTGGTTTCCCGGCTCTGCTTCTGATATTGGCTGCAGGGGCAGGAGTCTGCTATAATTCCCTGTTTTACCAGAATGGAAACAATCCAAAGACACGGGCGGCTTTTCTGGCTACCTTGCTTGTGATGCTGCTTTTATTTATTCCGATTTATCTTATTATATGGAGATCAGGAAGCTATGGACTGAATGAGCTTCAGCTTTCAGAAGATGATTTTATGTATTATTACAGTACGGATATCCATATTAATATGCTTCATGTGGCAGTTTTTGTAACTGTTTTCAGTACTCTTGGAGCGGTTATTGATACTGCTTTATCTGTAACTTCTTCTGTATATGAAGTCTGGACACATAAAAACAGCCTGACAGCGAAAGAACTTACTTCTTCCGGCTATCAGGTTGGAAAAGAAATTATAGGAACAACTGTAAATACGCTGCTTTTTTGCTTATCTTGGAGGCTCTATTCTGTTATTTGCCTATGTTCAGACACAGCAATATAACCTGGAAATTATCCTCAATTCCAAATTTCTTTTTCAGGATGTTGCAATCATGCTGTCTGGGGCGATTGCCTGCCTTTTTACAGTACCGGTATCAATCAGATGTGTGATTCGCCAGATTCATCATGCTGCATCTGAAACAGATCACAGCTGATCGGATTTGTTTTCACAGTCTTTGCAGATTCCATGAAGCATATCTCCGCTGCACTGCAGATGGAATCCATGATCCCGGAACAGATGCGCAAAGAGAACATTAGAAGGATTGGAATTAATTCTGTTCTTTTTTGTCCATACATTATCCTGTAAAATGGGTCGTATCTGGAGCAGTATCTTTTGATGTATTATCTATTATCAGCAGTATATAGTATCACTTCTCGCTTTATATTTCTTTTGTGATGCTGTATATAAAAGGACTAACTGTCTGTGGGGAGCAGTCATACTACATATAATCTATAATGCAGTAGGAGCAATGATTATAATTCAATGAAGTAATTTTATGAGGTGATTTTATGTGTGAAAATGAAAAAAGAAATATCATTCCATTGAGATGACCACAGGATCTCTCTGGAAAAATATACTTCTCTTCAGCCTTCCTCTTATGGGATCACAGGTACTGGAGGTTCTTTTAACTTAAGCGATGTTGCTGTTGTTGGACGGTTTGCAGATTATATGGCACTAGGTGCCGTCGGCTCCACAACTTTGCTGGTTACTCTGTTTACCGGAATCCTTATCGGAATGGGTGCCGGTGTCAATGTCCGCGTAGCTCACGAACTGGGTGCCGGTAATAAAAAAGGCACAGAAGAAACAATCCATACTTCTCTTCTTTTGTGCGCAATCACAGGTCTGCTCGTCTGCGCCATCTGTCTTCTGTTTTCCGGGCGGATGCTGTCCATGATGAACACGAAGCCGGAACTTATTGATCAGGCTATTTTATATATGAAGATCTATTCCCTGGGAATGCCTGCAATGGCCGTATACAATTTCGGAAACGGCGTATTAAGTGCCATAGGCGATACGAAACGACCATTGATCTACCTTTCCATTGCAGGTGTGGTCAATGTTCTTCTGAATCTGTTTTTGTTATTGTCTGTCATATGGCAGCTGCAGGCGTTGCAACAGCCAGCGCAATTTCTCTGTATATCTCTGCTTCTCTGGTGATGATCCATCTCCTCAGAAGAACCGATGACTGCAAAGTATCTCTGCGTAAGATCTGTCTGCACCCCAAGGCCTGCAAAGCAGTTCTCATGCTTGGCATCCCTACAGGTCTTCAGAACGGAATCTTTGCTATTGCAAACCTGTTTGTGCAGACTGGTGTCAACTCTTTTGATGCAGTGATGGTTTCCGGAAATGCAGCTGCCGCAAATGCTGACTCCCTGATCTATAATGTCATGTTTTCTTTTTATACTGCATGTGCAAGCTTTATCGGTCAGAACTGGGGTGCCGGTAATAAAAACGAATGCTGAAATCTTATAGAGTCAGCCTTACATATGCCTTCATTTTCGGTGCAATCCTGGGTGGACTACTCCTTGTGTTTGGCCCACAGTTTCTTTCTCTGTTCGCTACGGAACCAACAGTTATTGATGCTGGTATGCAGAGGATTCGTATTATGGCATTCAGCTATGCGTTTAGCTGTTTTATGGATGGTAGCATCGCCGCATCCCGAGGCATCGGAAAAAGTATTCCGCCTACCATTATCGTTATCCTGGGCTCCTGCGTATTTCGTATTGTCTGGATTTATACAGTATTTGCACATTTCCAGACGATTTCATCACTGTATCTTTTGTATATCTTCTCATGGGGAATTACAGGACTTGCAGAAACTCTGTTTTTGTTGTAAGTTTTAAGAAAATATGGGCTGGAAAATAGTCATAGCCATTCTGTGATTTATATGCCAGGTGGATTCCGCAATTGACTGGAAAGAAAAACAGCTTACAAAACGGGTGAAATTTCAATCGGAATTGACCGAGCTGAAAGCGAGGGATACTTCTTGTCCGAGGGGCAAGAAGGTGGAACTAAAAATAATTAGAACAATCGAAATTTACAGGAGAAATATATATGGTTGGAAGAATTTATCATGTAGGACTAACGGTTTCTGATTTGGAACGCTCAATTGCATTCTACAGAGATGTCCTTGGGCTTGAGTTTCAAGGAGAGATTTTTATGGAAGGCGAAGAAACAGATAAAATGTTTCGTAGAGTAAATTGCAAAGCAAGGGTCGCTTATTTGAATGGCTCCAAGGCTGTTGAAGCACCGCCAGTTGAGCTGATTCAGTTTGTAAACAACGAAGTAAAGAAAGTTCCCTCTGATTTGTTTACAACATCTATCTCGGAAGTATGTTTCTACACAGATGATATTGATTCTGCTTACAAACATCTCGTAGATAATAATGTGGAGTGCTTGTCTGAACCGCAGTATTTCGATTTTAGAGCAGATGGATTTGGGGAAAGTAGAGCTTTTTATTTTAGAGACCCGGATGGAATCATTCTTGAGATGATGCAGCCGCTTTAATGAAAAATGGTAAGTACAGGAAAGCGGCAACTTTCAGTTTGTCTGGTTGTCCTTTGAGAGGGGAGAAATCCTTTTCTCAAAGGGCTTTTTTCTATTTATACGGATATTCGCAAACTACAAGATAAAGCTAAAACTTCATATACTCTAAGCACAAGGAGGTTGAGGTTTGGCTATGAACAACAGTTTAGCAGAAGTACATCCGGAACTTGTTTCGGAGTGGTCGGAGAAAAACTTACCGCTTACACCCGATGACATTACTTCGGTTCAAATAAAAAGTATGGTGGAAAGGTACTTGTGGTCACGAATGGCAGACAAGCGTTAAGGCTCGTTCAAATGGAGAAAAATGCCCGATATGTTCCGGTGCGAGAGTGATTGCAGGTATTAACGATTTGGCGACATTAGAGCCGCTACTGGTAAAGCAGTGGTCGAAAAAGAATAAGATAAAACCGACAGAGGTTTCTATTGGTTCTCATAAGAAAGTAATTTGGAGATGTAAAAAAGGACACGAGTGGGAAGCTGCCGTTAAGAGCAGGACAATAAATAAAACAGGTTGCCCGTATTGCTCCCATAATAAAGTGTTGGCAGGATTTAATGACTTTGCAACGCTTCTGCCGGATATAGCTGCCGAGTGGTCGGATAGAAATTATCCGTTACTTCCAACTCAGGTTACGGTCTTTGCCAATCGTAAGGCGTGGTGGAAGTGTAAGGATTGCGGCAGAGAGTGGAACACCCTTATTTCTACCCGTTCCGGTGGGAGTAAATGCCCGTATTGCAGTGGGTACATATTCCTGAAAGGATTTAACGATTTGCAGACAACACACCCTGAAATTGCTTCGGAGTGGTCAGAAAAGAACTTGCCGTTGAAACCTGATGAGGTAAATGCAAAGTCGAGGAAAAATGTCTGGTGGAGATGCGGTAAATGTGGTAACGAGTGGAAATCAGTTATCAATGCTCGTGTGAAAGGTACGGTATGCCCCGTTTGTGCGGAGAGAGAAGTTCTTGCCGGATATAATGATTTGGCGACGACAGATAATCAGCTTCTCAGTGAATGGGATTATGAACAGAATAAATTGAAGCCGACAGAAGTATCACGAACTTCAGCAAAGAGAGCGTGGTGGAAATGCAGGCACGGTCATTCATGGAGTATGAAGATAAATGAAAGGACGATATTGAATAAAGGCTGCCGAATTTGTGAGCAAGAATATTTATCTCTATTTCCTGCTTTGGCTGTTAGCTATTATTCTAATAAGAAAGGTTTGAAAGCAGAACTTGGTTCTGACCGATTGCTTGGAGTTCCGCTTGAAACATACATACCTTCAGAAAAGTTGGCTATTGAGTCAGGAAGTGCTGACGAGAATATAGAAATAATGAAAGCATATATGTGTGAGCAACGAGGAATAAGACTGATTAAACTGCCGATGAAAGGCACTGAACTGGATTATGCCGACAGCCTAAAAAGAGCTTTTCAGAACGTACATATATTTATTTCTTCTGATACAGAGGAAGATGTAGAGATAATCAAAAATACATTTGAAAGATGGAGGACAGCCAATGAGAGAGAAAACCTATCATCTAATACTTAAATGAAGAAGAACGAAGCCGAGTGATACAATCGCTCATTGAACTGAAGAACAATTTAGCAGCTCAGGGACGATACACCGATGCAGTAGATGATGTCCTCTGCAAAGTGCTTGAAGCAAAGAAAAGAATTGAAAATTGAATACATTTAGAACGTGTTTTGCCGTCTGTTTCCTAACCGGAGCAGGCGGCTTTTTTATTCAAAAAATTTTCAAAAAATTTTCGGAAAAGCGGCGATTTTGGGTGTGCATTTCATACCCCTTTGTCCAAATGAGTGAAGGGGTTCATTCCAGATAGCAAAAAACGGAAGCCTTTTCGCTTGAAAATTGAATAAGTCATTCACTAAGACTTTATTCTGATGATAGCCACTTTAGCAGGTACGCCGTGATTTCTGTATTTCAGAATAGCGAGAATTCCGGCTATGAGTATCAGGTTGCTCCTGATATGGCGATGACAGTCAGAATGATAATGATACTTCTCTACGGAGCTGGCGGAGTACCCCGGCAGAGGTTAGAATCCTATGATACAGATAAGCAGTCTGTTCCTTAGTGACTTCCCATGAGCGTTTTGCTTGGCAAGGGGTGTTGAGAACAAATATTGCTATGACCGATTAGGAAATGAGTCGGTCAGGTACATAGCCATAATGCGGTGGCTATGAATTTCAGAAAGGAGGGCAAAAAGAAGTGTCAAACTGCAAAACGATTTCCGTATGTAACCAGAAAGGCGGAGTCGGAAAGACCACCACAACAGTTAATCTCGGAGTCGGGCTTGCAATGCAGGGCAAGAAAGTATTGCTCATAGACGCAGACCCGCAGGGCGATTTAACGACTTGTCTTGGTTGGCAGGATACAGACGGTTTGGGTATCACGCTTGCAACAAAACTCACAGATGTAATCAATGAAACGATGACAGCCCCTATGGTTGGTATCCTGCATCAACGAAGAAGGTGTTGACCTTGTTCCGGCAAACCTTGAGCTTTCAGCAATGGAATTTTAACCTTGTAAAACGCAATGAGCAGAGAAACTACACTCAAGAATTATTTGTGTCAAGTGAAAAACAGATATGATTATGTAATTATAGACTGTATGCCTTCACTTGGTATGGTTACTCTCAATGCTTTATCGGCGGCAGACAGTGTTATCATTCCGGTTCAGGCTCAGTATTTGCCGGCAAAGGGTATGACACAGCTTGTGCAGACCATTTCAAAAGTAAAGAAGTATATCAATCCGGATATTAAGATAGACGGTATGCTGCTTACTTTGGTGGATAGCCGAACAAACCTTGCAAAGAGTACGGTGGAAGCACTCAGGGCGAATTTCGGTAATCAGATAAGAATGTATCGAACACAAATCCCGATTGCCGTAAAAGCCGCTGAAACTTCTTCCAAAGGCAAAAGCATTTATGCTTATGAGCCAAACAGCACAGTGTCTAAGGCATACGCTGAATTTACAAAGGAGGTGTTAGCCGATGGCAGGAAGAAAGAGCGACTTCACTCTCACGAAGCTCGATGATTTATTTACCACGCAGGCACAGAGAGATGAAGAACAGCTTTCAAAAATCCGAGATATTCCATTGGAGCTAATTGATGATTTCCCCGACCACCCGTTTAAGGTCAGGGACGATGAAGATATGATGCAGCTTGTGGAGAGTGTCAAGGAAAAGAGGGGGTTATTACTCCGGCAACGGTAAGGCAGAAAGAGGACGGCAGATACGAACTGTTTCAGGACACAGACGAAAGCGAGCTTGTGAACTGGCAGGATTTGAAACCTTGAGAAGTGAGATTGTAGACCTGAACAGAGATGAAGCGACCATTTTAATGGTTGAGAGTAATTTTCAGAGGTCAGAGATATTGCCGAGTGAAAAAGCCTTTGCGTATAAAATGCGTTTGGAAGCAATGAAAAGACAAGCAGGCAGACCAAGAAAAGAAAATGTGTCCCCAGTGGGGACGAATTTACGAACCGATGAACAAATTGCACAGGAAACAGGGGACAGCAGAAATCAGATACACCGATATGTGCGTCTGACAAACCTTGTTCCTGAACTGCTTGAATTTGTTGACGAGGGGCGTATTAAAATGCGTCCTGCCGTAGAGCTTTCCTATCTTGATGAAGATTGCCAGCGTGATGTGGTTGATGAAATCGACCTGAATGATGCTACCCCGT
>ENA-OQOA01000711-OQOA01000711.1-human-gut-metagenome-genome-assembly--contig:-NODE-711-length-12935-cov-3.018738_pt1 | contig 12935 bp, 15 predicted proteins | sample MGYA00242633_ERZ504888 | MGnify/ENA primary metagenome ERZ504888 (study PRJEB26092, sample SAMD00036372) | human gut metagenome | host: Homo sapiens | study: EMG produced TPA metagenomics assembly of... | reverse complement strand
CCTTTCGCTAAAGCTTTTTCTTCCCATTTCTGCTGAAATCTTACGCCTGCTAATGCGTCATTTCCATCAAAATCCTCTGGTGTAACACTTGCGATGATCGCACTGTTGGAATTCTTTGCTGCCCGATCGTGATTGCTCATTCCATTGACCGTCAATCGTTCTGGCTCTGAGGACGCGTTGACAACGAAACCTCCCGGACACATACAGAAGGAATAAACACTTCTTCCATTGTTTGCATGATATGTTAGTTTGTATGATGCAGCTGGAAGATCATATTGATCTGCTCCCTTTCCATACTGCGAATGGTCGATCATCTCACGCGGGTGTTCCACACGAAGTCCGATCGCAAAAGCTTTAGGATTCATTTCCAGATCACGATCTGATAAGACCTTAAATGTATCTCTGGCACTGTGTCCCGGTGCTAAGATCGCTGCTTCTGTTTTAATTTCTTCTTTATCATTGATAATCAGCCCTGTTAATTTTCCATCCTGGATCACGAAATCTGTCACTTTCGCCTCAAAACGGACATCTCCTCCAAGAGATCTGATCTCTTCTCTGATCCCTGCAACGACATTTCTTAAAAGATCCGTTCCGATATGTGGTTTATTTTCATATAAGATCTCTTCTGGTGCACCATGTTCTACAAAAGTTTCTAAAACGAATCTATTCCTTCCGAATTTGTCTTTTACTAAGGTATTTAGTTTTCCGTCTGAAAATGTTCCTGCTCCTCCTTCTCCAAATTGTACATTGGATTCAGGATTCAGTTCACCACTCTCCCAGAAATGTTCTACATCTTTCATACGGTTTGTGACATCTTTCCCTCGTTCTAAGACGATCGGATGTAATCCGGCTCTTGCAAGCATCAGTGCTGCAAACAGACCTGCCGGTCCCATTCCGATCACAACCGGTGGATATTTAAATTCCCGCTGATTTTCTGGAAATTCAAACTTCTTTTCTTTTACTGCCATGATATTACGATTCTTGTTCTTTTTGAGGAATTTCTCTTCTTGACCCTTACCTAATGTCACATCGACTGCATACACATAAGATAATTCTTCTTTTTCCTCGCATCAATAGACCGTTTTACAATCTTGTATTGTTTATATTCTGTATTATGTAATGCTTTTTTTATCTTCTTCTCAAGTGCTGCCTCTTTATGATCGATCGGCAGCTTGATCTGGTTGATTCTTATCATTGTCTTCCTATCTGGCTTGCAGCGATGTATCCAGATGTAAATGCCCACTGAAGATTATACCCTCCGCATGTTCCATCGACATCTAGTAATTCACCGACAACATAAAGCCCTTCTAATAACTTTGATTCTAATGTTCCTTGTATGATTTCTTTTGTGGATACGCCTCCGGCTGTTACCTGTGCCATATCATATCCTTTATATCCTTTGATCTCAACTTCAAAGTGTTGGATCATATCTAAGATCCTGTTAAGATCTTTCCTGGATATCTGAGCAACTGGTTTTCTTGGATCAATCTTTAATCTCAGTAAGATTGCATATACCAGTTTTTTATTTAAAAATCCCTGGAAGAATTCTTCGACTGTCTTATAATTGCAGCTCTTTAAGAATACTTCTGTTGTTTCTTCTAAGGTTACCATCTGTGGCATGAGATTTAAATAGATTTTTACTTTTTCTTTCTTCTTAATGCTTCGATCGCAAAATGACTGATCTGGAAAATCGGGATCCCTGAAACCCCATATTTTGTAAACTGAACTTCTCCATGTTCTTTGGCGATCAATTCATTATTCGCGTAAACGCTGACATTACTGACATTTCGAACTCCCGAGGTGTCTTTTAAATATTTTCCTTCTGCTTCTAATCCTACCAAAGACGGGAATGTATCCGTGATCTTATGATGAAAGTCTTTGGCAAGCTTGTATCCACTTCCGTTGCTTCCTAAGTTTGGCTGTGCACATCCACCAGTTGCAAGGATCAGATTGCTTGACTGAAAACATTTGTCATTTCCATAGACATAAAATGTGGACTTACGTTTCTCTGCTTTCGTGACTTCAAATTCTGTCAGAATATCCACGTGCAGATGCTTTAATTTCTGTGTCAATGTATCAACAACAGTTGCTGCCTGCAAAGATGCAGGATAATAATATCCATTTTGCTCTGTCACAAGCATTCCGAGAGATTCAAAGAACTGAATGAGATCTTCTAATCCAAATTCCTCGATCATCGGATAGGCAAAGGAAGGTCTCTGCCCTCTGTAGCAATTCTCGTCCATGTAAGCATTTGACAGATTGCATCTTCCATTTCCCGTTGCTAATATTTTCTTTCCTAATTTATCCATCCGTTCAAGCAAGAGAACTTTCTTATGATGACTAGCTGCTGTGATCGCTGCCATCATACCAGAAGCCCCTGCTCCAACGATGATCACATCATATTTCATTCGTTATTTTTCTCCAAATTTTTATTTTAACTACTGTATGATTCCAGAAAATGATATACTTCTTCTCTGTTTTCAAAGATAAAATTCTCTTTCAGCATATTTTTGATGTCTGCTGGCAGATTCTCTTTCTTCATATCTGTATATTCAAAAACTTCTTTGGTCTTATTATTGATCACAGCCAGACTTCCATCAAGAATCTTCAGACTGTACGTTGCCTTAACCTTCTTGACTGCTTTGGTCTGTTTTTTTTCAGCTGTTGTTGTTATCTGAGAACGAACTTCCTTGAGGTTGTCCTTCTTTTCATTTGCTGAGAATGCAAGATAACACATACAGATGCACAAAACTGTGATCACAACCATATATATCATCAAAAATCGATTGATCTTCTTCATAATGTAACCCTCCTTTGGCTATATTGTTACCAAAGATAAGGGAATTTATACAAAAAGCCCAAATCATAGCAGATCTGGACTTTTTCTTCCTTTTATAAATGGAAGCCCTTACGATCCTTACAGCAAATGTAATTTCTTTGCTAATCTGACAATCAGATTTCCCTTTGGAATCTTAGTAAGTTCTTCTTCTGTAAATACTCTTAACTTAATGATCGCTGCAAAATAGATCAGTGCTCCAACTGGCACTGCAATAATCACGCAGACCGCAAAGCATACTCGCCCGAATGGAAGAACGCTTTGAACCGCATACTGAATCAGAAAACAGACAACACCCATCACTGCTGCACTTAATGCAGGCTTGATAAATGTCTTTGTGATCTCCTGATGAAAACCTGTGTATTTCTTGATGGAGTGTGCATTTAACAGACACATCACAAGGGAAAATGCCATAGTCGCAAATACCAATCCATATGTTTTACAATCTGTGTATGTTAATAAAAGCCATAATACAACGATATTGACCACAACGGAAATCGCAGAATGTCTGACTGGCACTCTCATCTTTCCCATTCCCTGTAAGATACCATTTGTCAACGTTGACAGACAGTAGAAAATAACGGAAACTGCACCGACCCGAAGCATGGCAGCTCCTAATCCCTTGGCATATGTTGCACCGAAGATCAATCCATTGATCGAACTATTTAACACACCTAGTCCAACCGCACATGGGATCGCGATCATCATCGTAAAACGTATCGCCATCTGGATACTGTCGTTCATATCGTCCTTCTTGCCTAATGCATAAGCTGCAGAAACATTTGGCACGATCGCATTGGAAAGTGCAGATGCCATCGCAACTGGAACGTTGATCAGCACGTTATACTGACTGCTGAACAGTCCATAAAATCCTGAAACTACTTTCGCCGTAATTCCTTTTCCTACTAAGATATTACTAAAGATCGTCTGGTCGATCGTTGCACTACAGTTATAGATCGCTGTACTAAAGATAACCGGTGTGATCGTTAATAATAAGATCTTTAAGATATTCCCATAAGATTCAATATATTTTGTACGGTCATGTTTCATCTGAATCTTGACCTTTGGCTGGTATGCACGATAAATGATAAAGCAGAAGATCAAGCCTGTTAAAACACCGACTCCTGTACCGATCGCACTACCTGCTGCCCCATGTCTTGCGATCTCATATGTGATCTTATTTGATGGCAGATATGGTAAGATCAGTACATATGCCATCAAAATACTAAAAATCGCATTCAAGATCTGCTCAATGATCTGGGAAATGGATGTTGGCACCATGGTATTATGTCCTTGAAAATATCCTCTAAGCACTCCAAGAATTCCAGAGAAAAAGATCGTTGGGGAAATGACCTGAAGGGCAAGTGTTGCACCTTTCTGATGTCCGACAAAGGTTGGTGCTCCAAAATATGCGATCATGGACGCGATACCACCAACGACAACTGCATAAACTAATGCTCCATAGAAGATTCTCTGAGCATTGATGTATTCTTTCTTCGCAAGTCTTGCAGAAATTGATTTGGATACCGCAAGTGGAATACTAAAGGATGCGATCAGCAGAATGATATTGTAGATATTATACGCATAAGAATAGTATCCCATACCTTCTTCGCCGATGATCCCAAACAGTGGACTACGATATAATAATCCGATCACACGGCAGACAATGGATGCTGCGGCTAAGATCATTCCTTGCATTAAAAATGAGTTTTTGCTGCTTTTACTCATACTAAACCTCTTTCATCTCTTGTATATTTCGTCTTTGTCAAAATCTCTTCCTGACGTTTTTCCATATCTTTTCGTTCTTCTTCTTCCATATGGTCATATCCAAACAGATGTAACATACTGTGAGCGATCAAAAAGGCATATTCTCTCTCCCTGCTGTGTCCATAATTCTCAGCCTGTTCCCATACCTTGTCCATGGAGATCACGATATCTCCAAGCAGAAATTCACCGCTCTCTGGATCAAATGCCATCGGATCTTCTTCAATTCTTGAGAAATCCGCTGGTTCTTCGTATTCTGCCATTGGAAAAGACAGTACGTCTGTTGGCCGGTCGATTTCTCTTTGTTCTTTGTTGATCGCATGAATCGTTTCATTATCGGTTAGCATTAAATTCACTTCGCACTCATAAGGGCAGTCCACATAATCAATCGCTGCCTCGATCACTTCATGTGCGATCTTCTCATAAGGGATATTGATCTCCCCTTCGTATTCATTCTCGATTATAATACTCATAACATTCCTATCTTCTGTTCTTTTTGTTATTGTTATTCTTATTCTTTTTCGCAGATCTGGCTGCTTCATATTGATCATATGCTGCAACAATCTTCTGTACTAATGGATGTCTGACAACGTCCTTATTGGTAAGCTCACAGACCCCGATCTCCTTAACTTTTCTTAACACTCTTAGAGATTCTTCTAATCCTGAAATACTGTCAAATGGCAAATCTTTCTGTGTTAAGTCACCCGTGATGATCGCTTTGGACCCAAATCCAATACGTGTTAAGAACATCTTCATCTGAGCAGGTGTCGTATTCTGTGCCTCATCTAAGATAATGTATGCATTATCCAGTGTACGTCCTCTCATGTAAGCCAATGGAGCGACTTCGATCAAGCCTTTCTCCATATTCTTCATAAATGCGTCTGCCCCAAGGATCTCATATAATGCATCATATAATGGTCTTAAATATGGATCAACTTTACTCTGTAGATCTCCAGGCAAGAAACCTAGCTTCTCTCCTGCCTCAATTGCTGGTCTTAGTTAAAATAATACGGCTGACTTCATCATTCTTAAATGCTGTGATTGCCATTGCCATTGCAAGATATGTCTTACCAGTTCCTGCAGGACCGACTCCAAATGTGATCATCTTATTCTTGATCGCATCGACGTATTTTTGCTGTCCTAAAGTCTTTGGTTTGACTGCTTTGCCCTGGATCGTATGACAGATAACATCTTTATCAAGCTCCAAAAGACTTTGAGATTTCTCTTCCATTGATAACGATAACGCATAGTTTACATTCTGCTCTGTGATCACATTTCCTCGTTTTGGATAATTCGAGTAGTTCATCGATCACGGAGATCGCATGATTGACTGCCTGCTGTGTTCCAATACATTTTAAATGGTCATCTCTCAGGATCAGACTCACATGCAGTGTTTTTTCGATTTTCTTCATATAGGCATCAAACTGCCCGAATACATTCCCGCCATGTTCTGCCGGAAAATTCATTTCTATTTCAACTGGATTCATCTAATTCTCAGTCTCCTTCTTTGTGTATATTCCTTATGTATTCTACCATCTGTTACAAAGTTTTTCAACCTGAGTGGCAAAATCCATATGGCCTGATTCATAACTTTTATTTATTGCTGCGCTGTTGTTGGTGTGATCATTTCTTCTTGTTTCTTTGTTAATTTCTTGATATTTCGGATCTTTCCGACACTTTCTTCTTTGATGATCGATGCATTAACTTCATATCGGTTGTTCTTTTTTTATAATTTCCTTCACAGTGAACGATCTTTGCTCCTGCTTTTGCTTTCTTCATAAGATATCGTTCCAACTGTTTTTTAATTTTAACTGTGCTTCTTTTTTGTTCAAGATTTTCTTCTTTGGCCTGTATCTTTCAGTTATCTGCATCGTGATCCCAATGGGCAGATAAAAAGATTTCCCTATCTTTAATGATCTTCTCTTTGTCATAACATTTGTATGATCCTGTCTTTTCTTTTCGGGAAAATCGAATTGATACTGTCCAAAATATAAATTTTTGATACTCTTTTTCTTGCCTGTGATCAGCTTCTCGTAATATTCCATGGGAATTGAATTGTTGTACACCTCTTTAGTGCGCATCACGATCTCTCCGTCCGCTTTGATCTTATCCGTCTGTGTCACAGTAAAATCATCACTGTAGTAATAGATCAATCCAGAAATTAAAGTTGTTCCGCTTTTGACACTGTCCCCAACACTTACAAGCGGCGTTCCACTTTTGACCGCCATTTTTGTAATGATCCCTGATTTATTTGCCACGATATCACATGGTTTCTTTGGATTCTGCTTTGTTTTGCGATCTAAGGTCTCTTTTATCTCAATATGCAGTCTTGTTCCCTGAATCGAACAGGATGCCCACGCAATCTCAGCATAATCTTCCCTCAGATGGTCTTCCAATGCATCACAGTCAATCTGGTATTTTAATGTTCCAATATGGTAGTAGTTATCCGTAACATACTTTAATATATCACTTTCTGAATATACTTCTCCTCCAGAAACTGTAATCTCCCATAAAAACTGACTCAGCGAAAGGATCATTAAACCGCACAAACACATGGAAAAAATAATATTTTACGTTTTTATGTTCTTTTAAGAAATATGGCAGTCCTTTTGCCCTTGTAACGCAAGATCAACATTTGCTTTCTCTGCTAAATGCTTCCAACATTTGATAAGAACTTCGTCTGATAAAAAACACATAGCCGTCTGATACTGGTTTTAATTCCCACAATACAAGATGTATTTTTTGCACAGAGATTCAAAAAACGCTCTGTCTGATATCCTTTGACTTGAAAATACAGCCTTCCAAATATAAAGTGCAGAATTTTAAGCATTTCTCATGCTCCTTTCAAAGAATATCATACATATTCCAGCCTTTTGATCTTTCCTTTGATCTTCATTGATTCCTGTGAGTAAAAATCAACTGCCAGATCACATCCACAGATATTTAATATAACATGATTCCCCTGAATGGAGATCTTATTCTCATCATATGATACGATCCCCCTGTAATTTTCTATGTATGCTTCACAGTTTCCTGTCAAGGTTATAATGAAATCTCCAAACACCACATCTCTTGGAAGAGAAAGTCCTTTAGCAATCACTTCTTTTGGTTTCTTCTTCATGCAAAACTCCTTTTGTGGCATTTGGTTTAATATATGCCGAAAAAAAGCACCATATACCTGTTCCCAGGTAAATGATGCTTATCTTTTCAATCAAGTAAAAATTATTTAGATTTTCTCTTACGAGCCGCTTCAGACTTTTTCTTACGTCTTACGCTTGGCTTTTCGTAATGTTCTCTTTTACGAATCTCCTGCTGAATTCCTGCTTTTGCACAGTTTCTCTTGAATCTGCGAAGAGCGCTATCTAAAGATTCATTTTCTTTAACGATTACGTTTGACATTCTATTCCCGACCTCCCCTCCAGTCTTGTACTTGTGCATAGGACTGTTTGGGGTTTAATTTTTTGCACTAGATTAGTATATCACATTTTAGATTTTTGTCAACTATGAAATTTGACTTTCTAAAATTTCTTTTACTTTTGCTACTGCTTCTGGAATTCCGGCTGGATTCTTTCCTCCGGCCTGAGCCATATTTGGACGTCCTCCACCGCCGCCTCCAACGCATCCGGCGATCGCTTTGATCAGGTTTCCAGCGTGTGCTCCTGCTTTCTGTGCCTCGTCTGTTACCATGGCAACTAAGAATACTTTTCCGTCTTTCTGGGAAGCAAGGACAATGACACCTTCTCCTAATTTCTCTTTTAAGTTATCTCCAAGTTCACGAAGTCCATTCATATCAACGTCTTCTATAGAAGTTGCAAGAAGTTTCACTCCTTTTACTTCTTCTACCTGATCCATAACATCTCCCAGAGCATCTTTTGCAAGTTTGCTCTTTAAGGATTCGTTTTCGCTCTTTAATTCTTTTACTTCTGCAAGAAGTGATTCAATTCTTGTCAGCAGTGTTGCTGGTGTAGCTTTTAATGCTTTGGCTGCTTCTTTTAATTCTTCTTCCTGCTTATGGTAGTAGTTAAATACTCCCTGATCTGTCACTGCTTCGATTCTTCGAACTCCTGATGCAACACCAGTTTCAGATAAAATCTTGAATGCTGTGATCGCTCCTGTATTCTTCACATGAGTACCACCACATAATTCTACAGAGAAATCTCCCATGGATACAACGCGTACTTCGTCTCCGTATTTCTCTCCAAACAGTGCCATAGCTCCTGTTTTCTTAGCTTCTTCCATAGACATAACTTTTGTCACAACTGGAAGATCCTGAGCGATCTTTTCGTTGACGATCTTCTCAACTCTTGCGATCTCATCATCAGATAATGGTGAGAAATGTGTAAAGTCGAATCTTAAATGTTCCGCATTATTTAAAGATCCTGCCTGCTCTACATGAGTTCCAAGCACTTCTCTTAATGCTTTCTGTAATAAATGAGTTGCACTATGGTTCTTTGCACCTAATGCTCTATTCTTCTCATTCACTGTAAAGACTGCTTTGTCTCCTACGTTGAATGTTCCTTCGACTACATGTCCAACATGTCCAAACTTACCACCGGATAATTTAATGACATCTTCTACTTCAAAAGATGCATCTCCGCTGATGATCACACCTTTATCTGCTTCCTGACCACCGCTTGTAGCATAGAATGCTGTCTGATCAGCGACAATCGTTCCTTTGTCTCCTTTGTTCAGAGTTGAAACAACTTCTGTCTCTGTTGTCATAGCTGTGATCTCACCTTCACAAGTAAGTTCATCATATCCAACGAATTTTGTTGTCATGGCTGGATCTAACTGTTCGTATACAGTTGCATCTGCACCCATGTAGTTTGTTGTCTTTCTTGCAGCTCTGGCAGTCTCTCTCTGAACCTGCATTTCCTTTTCAAAGCCTTCTTTATCTACAGTAAATCCCTTTTCTTCTAAGATCTCGATCGTCAGATCTAATGGGAATCCATATGTGTCATATAATTTGAACGCATCTGCACCAGCAAGTTCTTTGCTACCTTTCTCGTTCATAGCTTTTTCCATATCTGCTAAGATAGACAGTCCCTGATCGATCGTCTTGTTGAACTGTTTTTCTTCCTGAGATAAATGATTGAAGATAAATTCTGCTTTCTCTTCTAATTCTGGATATCCATCCTTGGATTCACGGATCACGACTTTGCTGATATCTGTTAAGAACAGGTGATCGATTCCTAATAATCTTCCATGTCTTGCTGCACGGCGGATCAAACGGCGAAGTACATATCCACGTCCTTCGTTAGATGGTGTGATACTATCAGACAACATAAATGTAGCAGAACGAATATGGTCTGTGATCACACGGATCGATACGTCTGTCTCGTGGTCTGTACCATAAGTAACTCCTGCAACTTTACAGATCTCATCGCGGATCGCTTTGATAGAATCTACGTCGAAGATAGAATCTACTTCCTGTACAACGACTGCAAGACGTTCCAGTCCCATACCTGTATCAATGTTCTTATTCTCTAATTCTGTATAATGGTTGTGTCCATCATTCTCAAACTGTGTAAATACGTTGTTCCATACTTCCATATAACGGTCGCAGTCACATCCTACCGTACAGTCTGGGCTTCCACATCCATATTTCTCTCCACGGTCATAGTAAATCTCTGAACATGGTCCACAAGGTCCTGCCCCATGCTCCCAGAAGTTGTCTTCTTTTCCAAAACGGAAGATTCTCTCTGGTGCGATTCCGATCTCTTTCTCCCAGATCTCGAATGCTTCATCATCATCTTCGTATACAGATGGATATAATCTGTCAGGATCTAATCCGATCACTTCTGTTAAAAATTCCCAAGACCATGCGATTGCTTCATGTTTGAAGTAATCTCCAAAAGAGAAGTTTCCTAACATCTCAAAGAATGTACCATGTCTTGCTGTCTTACCAACATTCTCAATATCTCCTGTACGGATACACTTCTGACATGTTGTCACTCTTGTTCTTGGTGGTACTTCCTGTCCTGTGAAATAAGGTTTCAGTGGTGCCATACCAGCGTTGATCAGTAATAAACTGTTATCATTCTTTGGCACGAGTGAAAAACTCTTTAATGCTAAATGTCCTTTACTTTCGAAAAACTCAAGATACATCTTCCTGAGTTCGTTGACTCCATATGCTCTCAACGTTTTCATCCTCCTAGTGTCGTTTCATTATATTTAAGAAGACCTTGCCTTTACGGCTTTTTAGCTGCATGAGCCTGTATTCTCATGCAGCTAAATGATCTTCTCTTAATCATGTATGATCTTATGATTCTTTCTTCTTTGCCTTCGCACGACCGACTCCGAAATAAATTCCTGCCGCAGAGCATGCAAAAAGAATCGCAAACTTCAATACATAAGAGACTAATTCTGATAAAAATGCTGTCATAATCTTGCCTCCTTATCTTATAAAGTCGATTATACCAAATCGAACTTAGAAACACAAATATTTTCTCACAAAGATTACGTTCTTAATCTTCTTTTTCTAATAAATCTGTGTAGAAGCAAGAATAATTTCCTGTATGGCAGGCAGCCCCGATCTGTTTTACCTTAGCAAGTAAGGTGTCTCTGTCGCAGTCAATATATAAATCTTTGACATACTGATAATGTCCGGATGTCTCCCCTTTGATCCATAATTCATCACGGCTTCGGCTGTAATAAGTCATAATCCCTGTCTCGATCGTCTTATCATATGCTTCTTTTGTCATATATGCGACCATCAAAACTTCATTTGTCTTATGATCCTGTACAACAACGGTTAACATTCCATCGCTGTTTAATTTGAATTCATCAAAACTCATCTTGCTGTTTAATGGTTTTGCCTCATTACTCATCTTATAAGGCTCCTTTCGTGGAAAGTACATCTGTGATCCTTGGATCCATGCTGGTTGCTTCATCCAAAGCTTTTGCAAATGCTTTAAATGCTGCTTTCGATCATATGATGTATTATTCTCTCCATGTAATTTCTTCAAATGAAGATTCATCATGCTGCCGTAAGATACTGCATAAAAGAATTCTCTTACCATCTCTGTATCAAATTCTCCAACGCGATCAACCGTAAAATCACAATCCATCACAAAATATGGTCTTCCAGACAGATCGATCGCACATAACATTAATGTCTCATCCATTGGAAGCATAAATGATCCATAACGTTTGATCCCTTTCTTATCTCCAACGGCCTGTCTGATCGCTTCTCCAAGTACGATTCCGACATCTTCGATCGTATGATGGCAGTCTACATAGAGATCTCCCTCAACTTCCACATCAAGATCAAAAAATCCGTGACGTGCAAATGCATTTAACATATGGTCAAAAAAACCGATTCCTGTATGGATATTTCCATTTCCATTTCCATCAAGATCAATGGAAAGTTTGATCTTTGTCTCACTTGTATTTCTCTCAATTGATGCACTTCTACTCATATTTTTATCCTTCCTGGTTATCTTCAAATCTTACTTTCATGGAATTAGCATGTGCTGTCAGCTGTTCCTGATTCGCAAAGAATTCGATGTCTTTGTGTACTGGCTCTAAGGCTTCTCTTGAATAGTAGATGACACTTGATTTCTTGATGAAATCATCAACACTTAATGGAGAGAAGAATTTTGCTGTTCCATTTGTTGGAAGTACGTGGTTTGGTCCTGCAAAATAATCTCCTAAAGGTTCACAACTGTATGCTCCGATAAAGATCGCTCCTGCATTCTTGATCCTTGTCATAACATCAAATGGATTTGCTGTCATGATCTCCATATGTTCAGACGCAATAGCGTTTGCCGTATCAATTGCTTCTTTCATATCGCTTGCAACAAGAATATATCCGAAGGAATCTAAAGATTTCTCCATGATCTCTTTTCTTGATAACTGATTTAAGAATCCGTCAATCTCATCAGATACTTTATGTGCTAATTCTTCGCTTGTTGTAACAAGGATCGCACTTGCCATCTCATCATGCTCTGCCTGAGACAGAAGATCAGCCGCCACATATCTAGGGTTGGCTGTCTCATCTGCCAGTACCAGGATCTCGCTGGGACCTGCAATAGAATCGATACTGACAAATCCTGATACAGCTTTCTTAGCCAGTGCCACAAAAATATTTCCAGGACCCGTGATCTTATCAACTTTTGGTATGCTCTCTGTTCCAAATGCCATAGCTGCAATAGCCTGAGCCCCGCCTACTTTATAGACTTCATCTGCACCTGCTTCTTTTGCTGCCACCAGCACAGCCGGATTCACTTTTCCTTCTTTATTACATGGCGTACACATCACCACATGTGCCACACCAGCAATCTTCGCCGGAACAATATTCATCAGAACCGAAGACGGATACACTGCTTTTCCG
>ENA-OQOA01000710-OQOA01000710.1-human-gut-metagenome-genome-assembly--contig:-NODE-710-length-12954-cov-2.655492_pt1 | contig 12954 bp, 12 predicted proteins | sample MGYA00242633_ERZ504888 | MGnify/ENA primary metagenome ERZ504888 (study PRJEB26092, sample SAMD00036372) | human gut metagenome | host: Homo sapiens | study: EMG produced TPA metagenomics assembly of... | reverse complement strand
AAAGACAGATGGAACGGTAAACAAGACGTTGTGAACAAAGCCCGACGAGCCAAGAACAGGTCTGGATGTCATGGTAGACTTCCATTACAGCGACTCATGGGCTGATCCCGGACAACAGTTCAAGCCCAAGGCATGGATCGGCAAATCAGTAGCGGAACTAAAGACGGCCATTGCCGCCCATACCATCGACATCTTGCAAGCATTAAAGGCGGAAGACATATCCCCACGATGGGTACAAGTGGGTAACGAAATCCGTCCAGGAATGTTGTGGGATGAGAATGTCGCACTCAGCGGTGCATTCTATGATATCCGAGAATGTGATGTCAAAGGCTTAAACAGTACCAATGAGCGAGTGAAATATCCACAAAACACACAAAATCTGGCCGAGTTTGTCAATACCGGCTACGATGCCGTAAAAAAAATCTTCCCCCAAAGTATCGTTATTGTTCACATAGACAATGCCTGGGACGACCTAACTTGGTGGTTCAAGCAGTTCAAAGAAGCTGGAGGAAAATTGGATATGATTGGCCTGTCACACTATCCACAAACTCATTCCACAAAATTATGGCAAGAAATGAACTTGTTAGCATTAAAACACATCAGCCAACTAGCAAAGACTTTCCAAGTAAAAGTCATGATAACCGAAATAGGGGTAAAACAAAATGATTCCGCTTCCGCCCAAGTCCTTGCCGATTTTATAAACAAAGCCCGAGACATGGAATCTTGCGCTGGTGTATGGTACTGGGAACCGGAATGTTACGAATGGAACGGATATGATATGGGAGCCTTTGACAAAAACGGAAAACCCACAGCCATTATGAATGCATTCCAATCATCTACAAAAAGAAAGTAAAGATAACTCATAATCTTCCTGTTAATAACCGATAACCTAGAAGCCTAATATATGTATATAGGCTTCTAGGACTAACCGTGCAAGAGTTAAAAAGAGTATCCTAAAGAAATCCAAAACGTATTTCTGGCAAGACATTCATGTCCCGCAAACATCCACGCAAAATCCAAATGCACACCTGCATATTCCTACTCCTGCCCCGGCCGTAGCCATAACTGGCATCTCCTTTATTCTTATCACCATAATGATAACCGCCACGCAACATGAGATGCTCCATCCATGCATATTCCGCCCCGGCACTTACATTTAACGCCTGTACATCATCGGGGGAAAGCCTGTAACCCAGATCAGCGGTCAAAGTCAACCTATGCATTGATGCAAAAGGCAAGTCAGCAGCACCTCCTACTTTGACCATTGCAGGAAGAGCCTCTTTAGAGGTTAGGTATTTTATTTTCGGTCCAAGATTACTCGCATGAATCCCGACCGACCAACCGGCACCTTCCCAATCCTTTATCTCACGCTTATATAATATCCCCAAATCAAAAGCCACAGAACTCGCACCGTTGCTATTTCCTATCTTACCCATATCCGAATACAGATATTTAAAAGTAGCGGAAACCGAAAGATTCTTTATGACCTCGTATGCATAACCTGCCGCCACAGCTATTTCTTTGGGATGTATTCCCGAAGCATCCTCCCCTATTCCATCCATCTCCGGATAGCCGAAATAACGGAAACCTAACAGAATGGCATTGCGCTTATTAATTTTATAAAAACCGCCTAAACTATGAAGAGAGTATCCAGACTCATAGTCACGCATCCACGGGGAATAAGTATACGTAACCCCACCTTTGTGCATGGCCTCCGATAAAGTTGCCGCACCATTATGGAAAAACGGCATTATTTCCCCTCGAAATCGCCACACCGGCACCTCCCATGGCTGCGCTGCGTGCATCAACCGGTATAGTCAGATAGTTTGCCGCTCCGGTATTGACAGGTCCGGAATCCTCTTGTCCATAAGCTTTAATAAAAGTTATGCCTATTATAAACAGATATAGTCCTATTCGTTTCATGTCCTATTTCATTTTATCAGGATTAGTACTTGATAAATTTCTCTCTGATCTCCATCCCGTTCGCTCGGTACACCAATGTATAATATCCGGCAGAAAGCTTGGTTATGTCCACAGAATGCAAGGAGGCGGCTTCAAGTTCCAAATGAAGACTCAGCACCTTATTGCCAATGCCATTATACAAAGTCAGTCCTCCATTACCAGCCATACTGCTGCTTACACTAAATATCAGAGTATTATCAGTTACCTGATTGGACTTCAATGTAAAAGGATGAAGATTAGAAACATCTATCTTTAAAGCAGCTGTGGCATCCACGCATCCGTGCCCCAACTGGCCGGTATACCTCGGATTATATTCATCCAAATCGTATGCGCTTTGATAGAGGATTTCCTTCAGAGTTTCCGGTGTAAACCCTTTCTTGCCTACCCCATACTTCTCTATCACCAGTGCCGCCACACCGCTGACCAGCGGACACGCCATAGATGTACCGGCCAGATATTCATAATTACCGGCCAGTTTTGTGGTCGTACTCCATATCCGCCCATCTCCGTTCAATGCTCCTCCGGGAGCAGAAAATATCCATATATGTACCATAATTGGAATAAGAAGCCTTTCTATAATCGGCCTCAATGGCTGCAACCGCAACTACCTTGTCATAATCAGCCGGCGCCGCTATCCTGGGGTCAGAAGTATTCGCATTGCCTGATGCAAACAATACAATCCCTCCTTTCATTGGACTTCCGTCAAGTTGCTCTCCGTTGTTATCACATCCGGCATATTTTATAAAGTAATCAATAGCTTCCTTATGTACAGGATTAATATATGAAGAGGTATTCCTCCCCGTTCCGACAGCGTATCCCCAACTATTCTGACTGATAACAGCTCCATTATCAGCACCATATTTAATAGCGGCAGCAATAAACGGATCAGAAGCGACTTCTCCTCCAGTGGAAGTCAGACTTTTTAAAATTTGGCAACTCATGAGTTTCACCCCACTTCCGGGAGTTCCGTTCCCTCCTGCAATGCTGCTGATACCTGTTTCATTATTATTTGTCGCACCAATGGTACCCGCCACATGAGTTCCGTGACGATGAGGGACCAAAATTGCATTATCATCTACAAAATTATAACCATGTACATCATCTATATACCCATTGCCATCATCATCTATACCATTCTCTGGTATCTCACCCGGATTCGTCCATAAATTATCCAGCAAATCAGGATGCTCCTGATTAATACCGCCATCTACAACCGCTACAATAATAGCCGGATTCCCATTGTATTGTTTCCACACATCAACTAAACGGATATCCGCACCTTCCCTCTGCCAGGATTCTGTACCGGGATTATCAAAATACCATTGTTTGGATAAATCCGGATCATTGAACAACCACTCCCCCACTCTGACACCATACATATCCCATACTGTTTCCGGCCTTGCCCTGGAAACTATCTTAGGAACAGGAACAGCCATTTCAATACCATCTAGAAAAGCTACTTCAGCAGCTGCACGAGTCGCTGATGTGTCTTTGGAGAACCAAACATTGTACCATAAATGAAGCCCCTCCTTACGAGTACGTTCTTCAAATTTGCCGGCGTAGGGAAACGTACGTTCCATTCTCTCTATTTTCAAAGAAGAGGCAGCCCGGTCCAACACCTTAATTCCTGTCCTTACCGTGTTGCCAATACTCCTTACCTGCACCTCTTCTGTAGGTTCTTCTTTCAGTTTCACATAAATACAACCCTGAAGTACATCTTCATCTGATAAATCAAAAATCAGCTGATTCCCTTCCGGTTTATCGGAAACAGAAGGAATTTCTTCTTGATGGCACGAGGCTATCAATATAATCATCAGAAAAAAAAGGACAGTCTTTTTCATTATAATATTCTGTGTTGTTAGTTGAAGTAATTAATTATTTCACAAATATAGCGTATTTCCCCGGTCTTGCAATGAAAAGGGGAAACAACCTCATTGAAATAAAAAGGTAAGCCTTTTTTCTTGTATTTTTGTCCGGCTGCGTTCATTGCTTCACCTTGGTGAAGAAGCGATTTCACTTAGGTAAACAGCCGTTGTCACATGGGTGAAGCAGTTGCTTCACCCATGTGAAATATCAAACGGAACGGAGTGAAGATATGATAAGGAACATCAAAAAACGGGAATAGAGTAAACCAACCCGATAGAAATACGTTGCGTGTCCGGACTCATACCTCCCAAAGCCTGCGCACGCCGGGTCAAATGATGCCCTTTATATAAAAAATGAGCAAAAATAAGCAGTTCACTATTACGCATCGGGAAATATTCCACACAAGCCTGCACATTCCATGTAGTACGATAAAGTCCTTTCTCAAAAGGTCCGTTTGTTTTATAGATACCCGCTGTTTCATAAGCACCTTTCAGGTAAAGATTCCAATTAGGATGGATACGATAGTCAAAATTCACCACCGTAGTAAAGTATTCTGCATTCTGCGCCGTAGATGGAGTCATTAAAACAGGACCTTGCAAATCACTGATAATACCTTTGCTATCCAGCCCTTCACGAGAATACATTAAATCAATATAAGCAATAACAGGGCCTTTCTCATAAATATTACCCGCCGTAAAACATAAAGATTCTTGCCTTCCGCCAGCTGCCCGTATGAGGCCGCATATCGTAATTGTACCGCGTTATCAAAGAAGAACCCGTTCCAATTGACTGTTGACAGAACAGGAACTTTAGCTTTTTCCACTCCTTGTGGCAAACCGTAAAGATAGGTTTCATCATTTTCTCCACTACGGTTATTTACTACCTGAAGCACCAACTCATTGGTGGATGACAGATTGAATCTTCCCGCTACTCCTGCCTGATAGCAACTGATGTTATCATTAAACTCACTATACTCGCGGACTTTGATGGCATTAACATAATATTCATAACCACCCAAAGCAATGTCTTGTTTCCCGACGGTCAAAGTAAACCGGTCAGACATTTTCCAATTCACCAAAGCATACTCAATGGAAGAGGATAAGTTGTCCAACGAGTGAGGATTGTTGTATTTATTAAATGACTGACGGAAATGATAAGAGAATTGTTTACTGAAAGAACCTAATATCTCCAGTTTCACACGATTCAATTTAAAAGAGGCATCCTCTAAATCTCCTTCAATAAAGTTGGCAACTCCCGAAGTGGAGAATTGCAGGTTCATGTGTGCCGAAAGATTCGGATTGCTATTAGGAAACAAACGTCCCACCAAACTACGGATAGAATCGTCCGGACTGATTAATGGCTGTTCTTGCGCCTTCAAGGTCGAAACGGCGCATAATAGAATACAGCATGACAAGAGTAGTCTTTTCATGGGGTATTTTCGTAGTATTAAATTTCGGTTAATGTAATAAATCAGGAATGATAAAAATCGAAGATGCTTAAATCATTCCTCTTTTCTTCAATTCTTCTGCCGCAACCTCCAGCTCTTTATACCATTCTTCACCAAATTTCCGCACCAACGGTTCCTTTAAGAACTTGTATACAGGAAGGTTCTCTTTTTTTCCCAATAACACTGCGGCTTTACATACATCCCAACGATGGTAATTCACCGCTTTGTAAGGGCCATAATCACCTATACGGATGGGGTAAAGATGACAAGAGATTGGCTTATAGAAATCGGTCTTACCTGCCCGGAAGGCTTTCTCAATGGCACAATAACAGTACCCTTTCTCATCATAGCAGGTAAATACACAATCTTTATGATTGACAATAGAAGTTACCAAATCACCTTCTTCATCTGTATAAACCACTCCTTGTTTATCAATTACCGCCCGGGCCCCGGGTGAAAGTTCATCCCAAATAACAGGAAGCACCTCCTCTAGCTTTTCCACTTCCTCTAGTTCCACCGGTGCGCCGGCATCCCCTTCTATGCAGCACTCACCTTTACAGGCATCGAGATTACAAAGAAATTTCTCACGAAACACATCAAAGGAGATTACAACATCATCTATCTGTATCATCTCTTATTAAATTAAAATGTCATTCCGAACAAAGTGGCGAATCCATGCTTCATTACAGATTCCTCACCTTGTTCAGAATGACAAATAAATATACTTCCTACATTATTTTATTAAATCCCGTCCGGTCATGTCAGCAGGCTGAGGCATACCCAGAATGTGCAGGATAGAGGGAGCAACATCTGCCAATACCCCATTTTCTACTTTGGCATTCTTGTTCTCTGTTACATATACAAATGGAACAGGGTTCAAAGAGTGAGCCGTATTAGGTGTACCATCTTCGTTCAGTGCATGGTCGGCATTACCGTGGTCGGCAATAATAATCACTTCATAATCATTAGCTTTGGCAGCTTCCACTGTATCTTTTACACACTCGTCAATAGCCTTCACTGCTTTTTCAATAGCTTCATAGATACCTGTATGACCTACCATATCACCATTAGCGTAATTCACAACAATGAAATCGAACTTCTGGGTCTTGATAGCTTCTACCAATTTATCCTTCACTTCATAAGCACTCATCTCAGGCTTCAAGTCGTAAGTAGCTACTTTCGGAGATGGAACCAAGATACGCTCTTCGGCATCATACGGAGTTTCACGACCACCATTGAAGAAGAAAGTTACGTGAGCATACTTTTCTGTTTCTGCGATGTGCAGTTGAGTCTTACCGTTAGCAGCCAGGTATTCACCCAATGTATTTTGAACATTCTCCTTGTCGAACAGAATATGAACACCTTTGAAAGATGCATCATACGGAGTCATGCAATAAAACTGCAAGCCCGGAATAGTATGCATACCTTGTTCCGGCATATCCTGTTGAGTCAGCACAACAGTCAATTCCTTGGCACGGTCGTTACGATAGTTGAAGAAGATAACCACATCACCTTCTTTGATGGTACCGTCTACGGTAGAGTTATTGATCGGTTTGATGAATTCGTCTGTAACACCTTCATCGTATGATTCCTGCATAGCCTGAACCATATCGGCGGCTTGCTTTCCTTTACCTTCAACCAACAGGTCGTATGCTTCTTTCACACGTTCCCAACGCTTGTCACGGTCCATAGCATAGAAGCGACCAACGATAGAAGCGATTTTACCGGCTGATTTTTCGCAGTGCGCGGTCAGTTGTTCGATAAAGCCTTTACCACTCTTCGGGTCTGTGTCACGACCATCCATAAAGCAGTGGATAAATGTATTTTCAATGCCATATTCTTTAGAGATATCGCAAAGTTTGAACAAATGATCGAATGAACTGTGTACACCACCGTTTGAAGTCAATCCCATAAAGTGAATATTCTTGCCATTTTCCTTTGCGTAAGAGAAAGCGGAAACAATCTCGGGATTCTTCATTATGCTGTTGTCGGCACATGCACGGTTAATCTTTACCAAGTCTTGGTAAACGATACGTCCTGCACCGATATTCAAGTGTCCTACTTCGGAGTTACCCATCTGTCCGTCGGGCAAACCAACGTTCTCACCGCTAGCCTGCAATTCAGAGTGCGGATAGTTTGCCAACAGAGAATCCCAGTAAGGAGTGGGAGTGTTAAAGATTACATCGTCTTTACCTTGATCGCCGATACCCCAACCATCAAGAATCATTAAAAGGGCTTTTTACTCATAATCTTATTTTGTTTAAAGTTTATCCTTGCTTTTCCGGGTGCAAAGGTACAAAAAGCCCTGTCAATGAATAATGTTTCACCTATTTTTTATAAAGGAAGTTTGATGATAAAATGCAGTCCGTCTTTAAATTCCATATCCCGAGTCAATTTTGCATTCATACGCCCGGCAATCATTTCACAAACCAGCAAAACAATATCCGGCGCACCGGCAAGACACGACTATCCCCCTTTGTTCTGTAATGCGGTTAATATACTTCGGCAAATACTCTAATTATATTATTTGATTAGTACGTACTACACATTCTTCCGGAAATCGATATAGAAGCATCGATTCTTGTGTTATAAAACATACCATTTTATCTTGCTGTTTATGAATAAATTGCATTCCTTTGCATCGGGACAGTTCAGCACAGTTTGCATTGTCCGTGTAAAACCTTAAACAGTTCATGAAAGTTACCTTTGGACAGCAGACCACTAAAGTGAAACAACTGGCTGATTTACTCAGTCAGGAGATTTCCATGGGCAAATATAGATCGGACTGCACATTACCGTCCATCAACAAACTGAGCCGTGACCATCAAGTATCGCGGGATACAGTATTCAAAGCATTCATTGATTTAAAAGACCGGGGAATAATAGACTCTACTCCGGGAAAAGGTTACTACGTTACCAACAAGCTTACAAACATTCTGCTTCTGCTGGACGAGTATTCTCCCTTTAAATACTCGTTATATAATAGTTTTATCAAAAAACTATCCATCAACTACAAAGTAGATTTATTGTTTCATCAATATAATGAACGACTTTTCAATACCATCTTACGTGAATCAATAGGCAGATACAACAAATACATTGTGATGAACTTCGACAATGAGAAACTATCCCCCCATCTTTACAAAATAGATTCGTCTAAGTTACTGCTGTTGGATTTCGGGAAGTTCGATAAAAAGGATTATTCATACGTATGTCAGGATTTTGACGATTCCTTTTATCATGCATTGGCCGCATTAAAAGAACATTTGAGAAAATATCAGAGACTAGTACTTTTATTTCCCGAAGACATCAAACACCCCCGTAGCAGTTGTCAGTATTTCAATTGTTTCTGTCAGGATTATCACATTGATTCAGCCATTGTGGAAAATACAGACCGGATACAAGTCCGCAAAGGAGAAGTGTACATTGCAATCCGTCAGATAGAGGTAGTCAATATAATCAAGCAAAGCCGGACGACCGGGCTGAAATGCGGAGAAGATTTCGGACTGATAGCCTACAATGACACTCCTGCCTACGAGGTAATAGACCAAGGGATCACCGTACTAAGTATCAACTGGGAAGAGCTGGGGAGGAAAGCCGCAGAATTTGTGCTAACCGGACAGGAAATAAGAACTTATCTTCCTACCGAAGTCCATTTAAGAAATTCAATTTAATAACTAAAACCTATGTATATCATGAAAAAGTATCCTAAAATCGGGATTCGTCCCACTATCGACGGTCGCCAGGGTGGTGTCCGCGAAAGCCTTGAAGACAAGACTATGAACCTGGCAAAAGCTGTTGCCGAACTGATTTCATCTAACTTGAAAAACGGTGACGGAAGCCCCGTAGAGTGTGTAATAGCAGACAGCACCATCGGTCGTGTAGCCGAAAGCGCTGCTTGTGCCGAGAAATTCGAACGCGAAGGAGTAGGGGCCACCATTACCGTAACCAGTTGTTGGTGCTATGGCTCCGAAACAATGGATATGCACCCGCACTGGCCGAAAGCAGTCTGGGGATTCAACGGTACAGAGCGTCCGGGAGCCGTTTATCTGGCTGCCGTATTAGCCGGGCACGCACAGAAAGGGCTGCCTGCATTCGGTATTTACGGACACGATGTACAAGATTTGGATGACAACACGATTCCGGCTGATGTGGCAGAGAAACTATTGCGTTTCGCCCGTGCCGCCATGGCTGTAGCCAATATGCGCGGAAAAAGCTATCTTTCTTTCGGTAGTGTCTGCATGGGTATCGCCGGCTCTATTGTCGATCCTGACTTTTTCCAGGAATATCTGGGAATACGTAATGAAAGCGTGGACGAAACTGAGATCCTGCGCCGTATGGAAGAAGGAATCTATGACCATGAAGAATATGCCAAGGCAATGGCCTGGACTGAAAAATATTGCAAGCCCAACGAAGGGGAAGACTTTAAGAACCGTCCCGAAAAGCGCAAAACCCGTGAAGAGAAGGATGCCGACTGGGAATTTATTGTAAAAATGACTATCATCATGCGTGATTTGATGGTGGGCAACCCGAAATTGCTTGAAATGGGATTCAAAGAAGAAGCTATCGGCCATAATGCCATCGCAGCCGGCTTCCAGGGACAACGCCAATGGACTGACTGGAAACCAAACGGTGACTTCAGTGAAGCACTGCTTAACACCACTTTCGACTGGAACGGTATTCGCGAAGCATACGTTCTGGCTACCGAAAATGATGCTTGCAATGGTGTTGCCATGTTATTCGGTCACCTGCTGAGTGGTTGTGGACAGATGTTCTCCGACATCCGTACTTACTGGAGCCCCGAAGCGGTGAAACGTGTTACCGGCAAAGAACTTACCGGAATGGCTAAAAACGGTATCATCCATCTTATCAATTCTGGTGCAACCACTCTGGACGCTACCGGTGAGAGCCATAATGAAGCGGGAGAGCCCTGCATGAAACCTAACTGGGAAATGACTGAAGCCGATGTAGAAGCTTGTCTGAAAGCTACAACTTGGTATCCGGCAGATCGCGACTATTTCCGTGGAGGTGGTTTCTCTTCCAATTTCTTGTCTAAAGGCGGTATGCCTGTCACCATGATGCGTCTTAATCTGGTAAAAGGCTTAGGCCCAGTATTGCAACTGGCAGAAGGCTGGACAGTAGATATTGATCCGGAAATCCATCAGGTACTGAACATGCGTACAGACCCCACATGGCCTACTACTTGGTTTGTACCCCGCCTATGCGATAAACCTGCATTCCGTGATGTGTATTCAGTAATGAACAACTGGGGAGCCAACCACGGCGCTATCAGTTATGGACACATCGGACAGGATTTAATTACTCTGGCATCTATGCTACGTATTCCTGTTTGTATGCATAATGTAGAAGACGACAAGATTTTCCGCCCGGCATCATGGAATGCTTTCGGTATGGATAAGGAAGGTTCCGACTACAGGGCTTGCTCAACTTACGGACCTATTTATAAATAGTTAATAAATTGAGAATTGAAAATTAAAATTGAGAAATGGTTATATGCCTATCCTTTTTGTTTTCAATTCTCATTTCTTAATTTTTAATTCTCAATCTTTAATTTAAGAATGAAAGATACAGATCAACCCATCCTGCACAAAGATGGAGTCAGCTACGTGCTACCATTTATATTAGTCACCTGCTGCTTCGCCCTGTGGGGATTCGCCAATGATATCACCAATCCGATGGTGAAAGCGTTCTCGAAAATCTTTCGGATGAGTGTTACCGATGGCGCATTGGTACAAGTTGCTTTTTATGGCGGATACTTCGCCATGGCTTTTCCGGCAGCAATGTTCATCCGGAAATATTCTTATAAAGCTGGCATCCTGTTAGGGTTAGGCCTCTATGCCGTAGGAGCCTTATTATTCTTCCCCGCCAAAATGACCGGCAATTATTATCCGTTTCTACTAGCCTATTTTATCCTGACTTGTGGACTTTCTTTCCTCGAAACCAGTTCTAATCCTTATATCTTGTCCATGGGAACGGAAGCTACCGCTACCCGACGCCTCAACTTGGCTCAATCATTCAATCCCATGGGGTCTTTATTGGGAATGTATGTAGCCATGAACTTTATCCAGGCAAAGCTGAATCCAATGGATACGGCAGAACGAGCTCAACTGAATCCGATGGAGTTTGCAATAGTGAGAGATGCGGATCTTTCCGTACTCATCGCTCCTTATTTAACAATCGGTATTGTCATCTTTGTGATGTTTCTCATTATCCGTTTTACTAAGATGCCTAAAAATGGTGACCAATCCCACGGCATCAATTTCGGGCCGACTTTGAAACGTATTTTCTCCATTCATCATTACCGTGAGGGAGTCGTGGCACAGTTCTTCTATGTAGGTGCGCAAATTATGTGTTGGACCTTTTATCATTCAATATGGTACACATCTGTTCATGTCACAAGGTATGGAAGAAAAAGCCGCCGAAGTGCTGTCACAAGAATACAACATCATTGCGATGGTTATTTTCTGTATCAGCCGCTTTGTCTGTACCTTCATCTTACGCTACCTCAACCCAGGTAAATTATTGGCCATACTTGCCATTGCGGGTTGTTGCTTCACCGCTGGAGTCATCTTCTTCCAGGATATCTGGGGTATGTACTGCCTGGTAGCTGTTTCAGCCTGTATGTCATTAATGTTCCCCACGATCTATGGCATAGCGCTTACCGGATTGGGAGATGATGCAAAGTTTGGAGCAGCCGGCCTGATTATGGCCATTTTAGGAGGTTCCGTACTTCCTCCTTTACAAGCAAGTATTATTGATATGAATACCATTTGGAATATGCCAGCCGTAAATGTTTCATTTATCCTGCCATTTATCTGCTTTGTGGTTATTACGATTTATGGACACCGCTCTTACCAGCGAGGGAAATATTGATATGCTGCATGAGACCATTGTAAAAAAATGAAACGAAGAATCTGTTACTACCCATATGGATCAAACAGATTCTTCGCCTTATTTTCAACAACGTAAAATGAAATGCAAAGAAGTCATCCCATCCTCCTATATATTCTTTAAATTAGAAAGGAATCTCTAATTGGGGATCTGTCCCCAACAAATTAAAAGTCATCCGATGATATGGCGTTGTTCCATATTCACGAATAGCCGCACGATGCTTTTTAGTAGGATAACCTTTATTACTATTCCAATCATAAAAAGGATATTCTTTATGCAGACCATTCATATAATCATCACGATAGGTTTTCGCCAAAATAGATGCAGCAGCAATAGACAGATATTTTCCATCTCCTTTTACCACTGTAGTATGCGGTAAATCCTGATATTTTTTAAAACGATTCCCATCAATCAATAAATGTTGAGGACGAATTTTCAATTGATCCACAGCACGATGCATTGCCAGAAAAGACGCATTAAGGATATTTATCTCGTCTATCTCTTCAGGAGTCACTACACCTACAGCCCATGCCAATGCTTCCCTTTCCACAATCTCTCGCAGCGCATAACGCTGATGCTCCGTCAGTTGCTTGGAATCATTCAGCAATTCATTCTTAAAATCTACAGGTAAAATAACAGCAGCTGCATATACAGATCCTGCCAGACATCCCCCTACCCGCCTCATCACAACCGGCTTCTATCAGGTCTTTATCAAATAAGGTAATAACATAGTTCATCTTTATTGTTGCTTGCAAAGATATTCTTTT